>Ga0256404_1007151_pt1 | contig 17860 bp, 17 predicted proteins | sample RumenRJG_01DNA_FD_185990 | JGI IMG/M metagenome (GOLD analysis project Ga0256404, IMG submission 185990) | Bovine rumen microbial communities from Lethbridge, Alberta, Canada - RJG_01 | ecosystem: Host-associated > Mammals > Digestive system > Stomach > Rumen | place: Canada: Alberta | collected...
CATATCACTATTCTAAGAAAGGATATTGGTGATTTCCATCTCTGGAATGCTGATTTCCGTTTGACCGGAATGGTGATTTCCAATGGCCGGACAGGTGATGGATTTCACTCCGGAATACTCAAAAAAACAAATCGCAAGAAATCAAGAGATTGTGCATAAATAAACCGATTAACAAGTAATGGACGAGAGCTGTGGTGATAGTGTAAAATAAGTGGGGAGGTTTTTCTGGATCTGAATCGCTTCATACCAGTCGGAACTGAAAAAAACAGATACAGATCCACAGTGCTTGATAAGAATATATCCGAAATGAAGTTGAATACCCCTAGAGAAATCCGGGAGAAAGGAAAAATCTAATTATACAGCCTCAATGATTGGATTATAGCGGGTAAAAATGAAAAAAATATTCAAAGCAATCATAGTGATCTCGGGCATCCTTCTTGTGATCACATGGTATACAGAAACAAAATATAATATTTCACCGTATGCATATTGGCGAGACTCTGCATCACTGAATATATGGGAAAAATCTTACCTCTCCGACAAAGAATATATCACCTATGGGATTGCTATTGATTCCGCTCCACTCTCTTATTTTGACGAACACACAAATAAAGTCAATGGCATTTTAAGTGACTATATGTCTTTAATTTCAATCGAAATCGGAGTCCCTGTTAATTTCTTAAAACTCGATACTGAAAAAAAAGACAATGCACTACAGCTCTCTATGGTAGATACAACAGATTTATTTAAAACGAAGAAGATGAAAAGAGATTTTATCTTTACCCAAGAACTTTTTCAATTGGAAGGTTCTGTATTAAAAAGAGCAAATGATTCATCAATCCTGCGTCTTCGGAATCTTCGAGGGAAAAGAGTTGCCGTTATATCCAATGGATATGCAGCAACTGCTTTGAACAAAAAATTCCAGGACAACGAAATATCAATAATAAAAGTATCAAATATACAGAACGCCATTAGGCAAATGGAACGGAATAATGTAGATGCTGTTGTTGGTGATAAAATGGTTATACAATATTACTTAAACAGCAACCATTTAAAACACTCATACGAAATTCTAGACGATGTTCTATATAGTGAAAGTGTTTATTTGGCAGTAAAAAAGAACGAACCGATTCTCCAAGGCATTTTAAACAAAAGTATTTTGAAAATCAAGAAAAAAAATTTGCTTCCTTCAGTACAGGAAAAATGGCTGGGTTCTTCCGGAATGATTGTGAGCAAAAATGTGGGCTATACCGTCATCGTCGCATTTATTTTCGCAATCCTTTTATTAATCATGTTTCTCTATCTTTGGGATAAAATTCTTCACCATAAAATCAGCATAGCCACAGAAGAACTTCAAGATCAAAGAAACAGTCTTCGCACAGTGCTTGACTCCGTCAATCTTGCGTTGTTCGTAATCAACAAGGACGGCACAATTGAAGAGTGTAACGGACAAGCCCTTAAGCTTGTTCGTTGCGGCTATGAATGTCTTATTGGAACCAACATAGACACCATGGAACCAATTTCAACTTTATATTCCAATTTTCAGATGACTAATAGTCATAACCAAAAACTAAACAGCCGCTATTTTCATATTGCTCATCGACCTCTTTCTGATGTCTCAAATACACTGTTAATAATTTGCGAGGATATAACACAAAAAGTCATTGTAGATCGACAACTTAACCAAAAAAACAAGATGGCTGCAATCGGCCAATTATCTGCAGGACTTGCCCACGAGATACGCAATCCACTTGGGCTGATAAAAAATTACAGTTATATAATTGATAGCTATGCTACTGACGACATATCAAAACATGCTATACACACCATTGACGAAAGTGTCGAACGGATAAACTTTCTTATTGAAAATTTACTGAATTACTCAAAACCCGGTAACGAGCGAATCTCTGTATTTAATGTCAAAACAGTAATTAATAACCTATTATTCTTGGAAAAAAAGAAAGCCCTGAAAAACAATATCCGTTTTGAAATAAGTGTAGATGACGCCCTGATGCTCACGACAAGCGAGGATACTTTTAAAATTGTTATATCCAACCTAACAAATAATGCTTTGGAGTCATTATTGTCCCATCCTTCCGAAAGCAGTTATTTAAAAATCTGTGTTAGTACAACCAGCACACAGGTAATTGTAACAGTAGAGGATAATGGTATAGGAATTGAACCCGAAAAAATCGATGACATTTTTAATCCTTTCTTTACGACAAAGAATGAGGGCACCGGACTAGGGCTGTACATTGTTTCTTCCGAATTAGAAAAAATAGATGGAAGTATTAGCGTATCTAGCAAAGTAAACGAAACTACAATATTTAGGGTTTGTTTCCCTAATATAACGAAAGAGAGGAGAAAATGACTCACTTAGATTATCGTATTCTAATTGTTGATGACGAGACCGAATACCAAAAAGTTTTTCAATTTATTCTCAACCCCAAAGGTTATGATGTGATAGCTTGCTCGAATGGCAAAGAAGCTCTTCAAATACTAGAAAAACAGAGCATTGATCTCGTTGTTACCGACCTTAAAATGCCTGGGATGGATGGTAATGAGTTAATTAAATGCATCCATAAAACATATCCTGAAATTAATGTAATGGTAATGACAGCATATGGAACAATTGAAAGCGCTGTGACCTCAATAAAAAATGGTGCGCAGGGATATTTCCTCAAGGGGAGTAATCCTGAAATGATGGCGGTAGAAATAGAAAAATTGTATAAGATAAAAGAACTAGAAATATCAAATTCAATTTTACGGAAAGAGGTTCACACAATCAAACCTTTTCTAAGAAGTAAAAACAAAGAATTTTTGGAAGTCCTTCGTATGTGCAAAAAGGCAGCTGAAAGTGATATTAACGTTTTACTTCTCGGCGAATCCGGTGTAGGAAAAGAAGTCCTTGCCAATTACATTCACAGAGAGAGTTCACGTAAAGAAATGCATTTCGTTCCAGTAAACTGCCAAGCTTTAACAGAGGGACTAATTGAATCAGAGTTATTTGGTCACGAGAAGGGCGCTTTTACTGGTGCCTCTGAAAGACGAATCGGGCGTTTCGAGACAGCTAATGGCGGTACAATTTTTTTGGATGAAATCGGGGATCTTCCGCTGAAAACGCAAGGGAAACTATTACGTTCTTTAGAATCTCGCAAGATAGAACGTGTTGGCAGCAGCAAAAGTATCGCCTTGGATATACGCGTAATTTCTGCAACAAATAAAAATCTTCAAATGGCAATAGACAACAAAATCTTCAGAGAGGACCTTTTGTATCGCATTAATACCTTATCGATTACTATTCCACCATTAAGAACACGACGGGAGGATTTACCAGGGTTAATCAGATATTTTTTTAATATTGTTGAAATAGACCAAAAGAAAAAAATCACAGAAATTGACGATGGCGTAATGAACGCACTTCTCAATTACGATTACCCTGGAAATATTCGAGAACTCAAAAACATTATTGAACGGCTTGTAGTACTTAGTGACGAAGGTATTATACGGTCCAATCTCATTCATTTCCTTGGAAGGATTCAGAAACAGGATCATATAGACTACTCGCTCTCGTTAAAAAATGCTCGTGCGAACTTCGAAAAGAGATACATTGAAAATGTGATTAAACAAAACGATGGGAATATTACAAGTGCATCTAAATCCCTTAAAATATCCACACGGCAGCTCTGGAACAAAATAGCCGAATTGAAAATAGAACATTAATTAGTGTCTGTCCATTAAGTTCCCCTCGGACTTAATGAACGCTGACGGCAGTTTGTCAGCAGCGCCGCGGCGTACAATTCCGCGGAAGAGTACGCCGGCAGACTACCGAATATGCTCCCTGTAATATTGATATTCCAAGCATATTCGATGGCTGAATACTCTGGATCGACGAATCAGATACCCGGCCAAATAGAAATTGACGTTCCGAAGCAACGAAATTACCCTGATCTGCTTAGCGAAACATCCAATATCATATTACGCTGCAGATGGATTTTTCTCTCATCACCGCTAAAGGTGATTTCCAAGAGCCGGACTGGAGATGTATTTCACCTCGGAATATTTCAATGGCTGAGCACGTACTAATTCAATATGTATGAAATATATTTCTTTTAAAGTGCAATATATTTCACATTACTTTCCAAATTGCACTACACTTCCTATGTATTTCAACATTTTCTCTTGGCATAATGCTTGCTCCCCTATAAGTTGTACATTATTACTGAGGGTTATTTAAGGAGTGTTTATTATGACTACTACAAAAAGAAAACCTAAAATATGGGAAGCTTTAATCCCGATTGCTTTCATGATGGCAATTATTATAGTTGCAACCGTTTTATGGGGGATGGAGCCACATATTCCTCTTGTGCTGTCAACAATTGTAACAGCATTTATGGCCTGGCGATGTGGTTATGGATGGCAAGATATCATCTCTGCTATTTTAGATAGTATTAATCGCACGGTTGAGGCGCTCTTAATAATCATGTGTGTCGGCATGCTAATCGGATCATGGGTATGGGCTGGTACAATGCCTGCCATGGTATACTATGGTCTAGATCTTGTATCACCGGCCGCCTTTCTTCCTCTTGGCTGTATTTTAACAGCAATAGTCGGACTTGCAACAGGTTCTTCATGGACAGCGTCTGGTACTGTAGGTGTAGCGCTGATGGGAATTGCTATGGGCTTAGGAATCAGCCCAGCGATAGCTGCCGGAATGGTAATATCCGGCGCATATATGGGTGACAAATTATCACCACTATCCGATTCGACTAATGTAGCCGCTGCCGGTGCAGAAACTCCCTTGTATGATCATGTCCGCGCAATGATGACAACAACAATCCCCAGCTTTTGTATCGCCTTGATTCTCTACGGAATCGTTGGTGCAATATTTGTAAATGCATCGGGATATGATCCATCATTAGCCAAAGAAATACAAAATGCAATCGCAGATAATTTTTATCTATCGCCTTGGATTATCCTTCCAATCTTTGTTGTAATTATAGGAGCCGTCAAAAGACTACCTGCCATTCCTTCGCTTCTACTCGCAGCAGCTGTTGGCTGTATCTTTGCAATGGTAGTACAACACGCATCCCTTTCAGATGTACTAAACGGGCTTCAGTATGGATATAAAGCCGATACAGGTAATGCCATAGCTGATAAACTTCTTAATCGTGGTGGTGTCGATTCCATGATGTGGACAATTTCGCTGATCATGTTTGCTTTAGCCTATGGCGGAATACTGGAAAAATGCGGATTTGTTGAAGTCTTGCTTGGAGGTCTTGTTAGCAGGACCAAAACGGTTGCAGGGCTTGTTGCTGCTGAAATGATTACCGGCATCATGTGCGATATCGTACTTACTGATCAATATCTGGCTATTTTAGTACCAGGACGTATGTTTCAAAAAGCTTTCGATGCGAAGGGACTTTCTCGAAGCTTTCTTTCCAGAACAACAGAAGATGCTGCTACCTTATGGTCACCTATGATACCATGGAATGGCTGTGGTGCATATCAAGCGGCGACACTTGGTGTATCTAATTTTGCATTTGCTCCATTTGCTTTTATGAATCTAATTAATCCAATTTATGCGTTCGTTATCACATCGCTTGGAATAGGCATCAAATATAAAGAATACGATGGACTTTCTGGTGAGGATTTAAAGAATGCAAAGAATAAGAAGAAAGCTGAATTTAAAAAGAATAATAAAAAACAGCAAAATATCGATTGAAAAAAATCATAAAAAAGGGGACTAGCAATGACTCGATATGAAACAATTGCCATACATTCAATGAAAAAATCTACACGCGTAGCGTCATTCTTTGCAGGATTTTGCTTAATGGTTGTCGCAATTATTTGCCGTTCACCGTATTCTGCAATAGTTGGTTTAGTTATGATTGTTGCAACTATGTATCAAAAGAACTCTTTCTTCACTGCAGAAGGATATGAAGTCGTTTATAATTGTATTTTTTTTCAAAGCAAATCCGTCTGGCGATATGGCTCTATCTCTAACATTCACCGAGAGCCATCACCTGATCCGGGATATATGGGACTCCTAATACAGCATGGATTGATGTTTAAGAGAGCGGTTGTTCCTGTAGAAGATGTTAATTCGATACTGAAATTAGCAAAAGAAATCAATCCGTCACTCTATATTGGAGATGTAGATAATTAGTTTCTGCCTAAAATAACTAATAGTTTTGAATTCTCCTGGATCATTGAAATCATGTATTTATGAACGCCCTATAGGTAACCGTGCCTCGATTGAGCGGTCAAAAAACATTAAGCTTGCTTTAAATAGTTCTTAATGTTTTTTGGCTTTTTTGAAATGAATATAGATATCAATGAAGAAATGAAACTACGCCGGTGGGAGCAGGATATGACAGGAAAATGTAGAATTATAAAAAATGGTAAACTTGTAAAATCTTCAAAGGCTGGTGAAAAATAATGCATCACAAACAAAGAAAATCGTTGTTTTTACTGATCTGCTTAATATTTAGCGTTATTCTTTGTAGTTGTACAATTTGTAGTTGTGCAAAAAACAAATCTCCTTTATTAGTCCAGAAAAAGGAAAGTGTGAAAGAAATTTCAATTGAATCTAAAGATATTTCTTTAAAGACTTATAAAGACGAGAAAGATATTTCAACGATTATTGAGTATTTAAATGAAGCAAAATGGAATACTCGAATCATAATGTTATAATAAAGTTAGACATTATAGGCAATAATATAGGAACGATGAAAGTCAGCACAGTTCCCGTCAGCAAAGTTACAATACTCAAATTGATACCAACAAACTTAGTAACAGGAGCAAGCATTGTATCCATATCTCCTGCTGCACCTCCGGCTATAGGGCTTCCGGGGCTGATTCTTATTAGTAATGGCATTATCAGTACCGTGATAAATTCTCTTAGTAAATTGACTATGAAACCATATGCGCCGGGCGCAAGTCCATAGGTCTGCGTCATGTATGCACCTGTTATACTATAGAAGCTCATCCCACAAGCGGAAACTACAGGTATTTCCATTGGTATATCAAGAAACAAAGATGAGAAGAAACCACCGGTAATGCTGCCGACAAGAATAGCAAATGGAAGCCATAAAATGCGGAATCCAAGTGTTCGCAAATTATGAAAAACTTTCTTATTGCTTCCCTGAGATATTCCTACACAAACATAGAGGATAATCAAGGCGATTGTAAAAGCAGCGTTTGTAAATGATGAAGATATTGTGCTTCGCATAATAATTCCGGTTATTAGTCCTGCAATCAGACAAGCGGGCATGAGCCACACCAAATGACTGGCAGGGTGATTGCTGTCAACATCCGGCGTATCCATATGATCCGATGAGGAACTATAGTTTTCGAGAGATAAAACTGTTTTCTCACAGATGAAAGTAAGAAGAACACTGAAAAAAATTGCAGAGAGTGCAATTACTATGCAATTGGCACCAATTTTCGGAAATTCGCGCACAACTGACTCATCTATACCTATCCCAATGCCAATACACAGCATCAGCAGAACTAAGGCAGTAGTCGATATGATGTCTGCAAGTTTTTGAAATTGTGGATATTTTATCAGCAATCCCAGGACTGTCCCAGCGCCTAAACTGATGAATGGTAATACTGTCAAATGAAGCACCTCCCTCCTAATATATAGGTGTAGTGGTTAGCGCCCCAACAACCAGCTGGGGCATTAGTCCTCTTGTTGCTTAAGCTGTTAGAATGAAGTGGCATTGGTTCGGACGGGCACCTCCTTGGACCCTGCGTCCGTGCGTAAGTCTGTCTGCCAGCCACTCATTCGCAGCTGTTCGGTTTACGTAGATTGAACCACGTCCCGCGCGTTCGCTTGATGCCCAGGAGATTGAATAAGCAATGAGGAATGGCTGACCCACTGCGAAATTGATCTCAGGAGGTTATCTTATGCTGAACGCTGTTGGTATTGATGTTTCGAAAGGCAAGAGCACGGTTGCGATCCTGCGCCCCGCAGGAGAAGTCGTTCGAAAGCCTTTCTCTGTTTCTCATTCTGTCAAGGATCTTTCGGATCTGGTCTCCTATGTCGGAAGCCTCGACGGCGAGACGAAAGTCGTCATGGAGGCGACCGGACATTACCACGAACCGGTCCTGAAAGCCTTTCTGGACGCCGGTATTTTCGTTTCCGCCGTGAATCCCAGCCTGATCAAGCGCCACGACAGTGATGAAAACCCGCTTCGTAAAGTCAAGTCGGATCCCGCGGATGCCCGGAAGATCGGCAAATACGCCCTTGATAAGTGGGAGTATCTGCGTCAGCATTCAGCTATGGATACCACTCGAGAACAACTGAAAACGCTGAATACGCAGTTCCACTTCCTCATGCAGCAGAAGGTTGCACTGAAGAACAATCTGATCTCCCTTCTGGACCTGACCTATCCCGGTGCAAATGATCTGTTTGCCAGCCCCGTCCGTTCCGACGGGAGCGAGAAATGGATCGATTACGTCCACTCCTTTTGGCATGTGGACTGTGTCCGGAAGATCGGCCTGAAAGCCTTCACAGAGCGTTACAGGAACTTCTGCCTGCATCATGGCTATATCTTCCAGCCAGATAAGCCGGAAGAGCTTTTTAATGCCGCCAAGGAGCTGGTTGCCGTCGTCCCGAAGGATCCAGTTTACAAGCAGCTGATCCTCGGCGATATCGAACAGCTGAATACGGTCTCCAAACAGATCGATGCGTTCCGCCAAACCATGAACGAGCTTGCTTCTACGCTCCCGGAATACGATACCGTGATGTCCATGCATGGCGTGGGGACCACGTATGGACCGCAGCTTATGGCTGAGATCGGCGATATCTCGCGTTTTGACCACCGCTCCGCGATCACCGCCTTCGCCGGCGTCGATCCGGGCGTCAACCAATCCGGGACGATGAATCAGCAAAGCAACCGTGCCTCCAAGCATGGAGATCCCAGGCTTCGAAAGACGCTCTTCCAGATCATGAGCACACTGCTTCAGCTCGCACCGTCGGACGACCCGGTCTATCTCTTCATGATGAAAAAGAAATCTGAAGAGAAGCCCTACCAGGTCTACATGACCGCCGGCGCGAACAAATTTCTTCGCATTTACTACGGCAAGGTCAAGGAGTGCATAACTGCTCAAACCTCCGCCCAGTAGCCAAATCACAATGTTTTCTTACAGGCTAGCGTACCCGGTGGTCTTTTTGTGGTGCCTCCATTTCCGTCTGCTAAAATCTTAAAATCATGCTTGACTTTTTATTAGTAGACTTACGATATTATGAAAGTAATAGGATTACACTTCCTAGGACACCGATGGTAATGCCTGCATAGAGGAAACGAACATTTCCTTTTATTCGTAAAACATATATTCCCACGGCAATAGATACTGCAAAACAAATAATATCTGCCACAAAGAAATAGAACGTAAAATCTGTTTCAGAGAACAAATTAATCAGGCTAAATGCAATGTTTAGTAACAGCATTGACAGCAGTATTCCAACAAAGAGATGTTTCTTTTTTTCACTCATAGCTTTGTCCCCCATTCTTTTATGGTCTCATATGTTGATTTTGCCGAGCTATACTTCTTGCGCGCTGTAAGATAGTTATTTACGGCATTTGTAGCTGCGCTTGCAGTCGCACCAGGTATGGCGGCTAGGAGTACATCTACAATGACAGAAGGAGGATAGGCAATATTAATTAATATTAGAGCTATCACCGCTTCGAGCCCCAATCGTGTCCCCGTAGCCCATTTTTTAAAACTATTGTAGTGAGATTTGCAGGAGGCTACATCCTTTCTATAATCAGTGCATCTTCCCTTGCGCGTCGAAGATAATTTTGAGAGATTAATACGATAGGAGGCCTTACAGCCGATTTTCATGTAATCAGTACTTTTCGTGTATCCGAGTTGATACCAATATTGATTTTTATAAGTTTCTTTCACCTTAGATTCCCATTTAATTGAGGATGCAGCTAAAGCTGAAGATTGTAATTCGCTTGAATAGTTATTAAACTCCGATGCATCATGACGTTGAACGGTAATTTTGTCTTTTATTAGGTAATAGTTCCCAGTAATGCATTCTAGAGATTCATAAATGATTAGAATTTGATTGTTGTCAGAATCATTAATTGCAAAGGAAGTATATTCTTTGGTAATGTTATTCATTATGGTGACTTTTCCATTCGCATCTTTTCGGATGGAGTAATTCGTATCTGATGAAGGAACATTATAACCATCATCTTGAATTTTTTCAAATAACATTTGGGCATAATCTTTGCTGATAATTTCATTGGAAGAATCAGCATTATCTAAATCGTTTTCAATCAAAGACATTTCACTTGAATTATCAACCGTATCAAGTTTAGAATCTGCATAAGAATAGAACACACCTGTGGATAATTCCAAAACGATTAACGATAGAATTAATATTGTGGTTAGGCAGATAATGGTTTTATTACTTTTACTTATTTTTATCATGTGAGTCTCCTTCTTAACAATTCCTTTGAACCAAAATAACACGATAAACAGATCATTAATGCACACATGGATACTATAACGACTTTTATAGTGCCTGCTCATAATGAATTCATCAGCTGTGCATGTTGATATTCCAACAATGTCAACTTCTAATGTGGTATAATAGAGGTGCAAAGGAAATCATTCACACGGCAGAAAAAACTTGCATTTGAAGATCGAAACATGTACAAAAAAGCCAGAAAATATCAGTTCACGTTCAAGGATTTCAATCGGCCCATGGGGCTGAAGTTGAATCCCAATAATCGCTGGGTTATCAAAGCAAAAGCCATTCCATGGGATTCGATCAAGGATCGATATGCCAAACTGTTCCCAAGTAATACCGGAATGTCTGCCAAACCGCTTCGACTGGCTCTTGGTGCTTTGCTGATTCAAAAGAAACTCGTTTTCTCGGACATCGAACTGGTCGAGCAGGTCACGAAAACCCGTATCTCCAGTACTTTGTCGGGCTTCCTGGCTATCAGAATGAACAGCCATTTGCACCGTCACTGATGATAGATTTCCGAAAGCGTCCGACGGATGAGATCATCGATTACAACAAGTTTGAGGATGATCTTCCCCGGGATGAAGGCACTGACAATACAGATCGAAGCAGGGTGTCTGAGGATTCAGCAGAAGAAGGAAACGCAGCAAATCGTGGTACCATGATCATCGACGCAATCTATGCTCCGAAGAACATCACGTTTCCGTAGGATATCAATCTGCTGAATGAAGCCAGAGAGAATCTGAAGGCGATGACTGATGATATTTGTGCCGCTGTCATGTTTCAAAAACGAGGATGTATCGCTAGGAAGCAAGATAAGATTACCTGAAACTTCGCAAAATTCAAGAAACGCAACAGAAAACACATCCGAAAGCAACTTCAGTATGTCCGAAGAGATCTCCAATACCCGGATAATTTCCTAGATACCGGCATGGAGCTCACCGAGACGCAACAAGCCTGACTTTCTGTGATCCGCGATGTCTACCGTCAGCAGAAGTAGAAGTATATATACTATAACAACAAGCTGTCGGTTCCGAATCGTATTATCAGCATCGTCAACCATATATCCGTCTTATTGTTTGCGTCAAAGCCAGATCGCCGGTAGAGTTTAACGCCAAACTGGATACAACGACGAGACGCTCCATCATATTTCCGCTCCTAGCAATGAAGGTAGAGAGCCTGATTGAGGTTCCTTTGTCACAACTTTTCTTATTCGTTATTTCAAGGTTCAATGCTGTTCATGCGTACATAAAGCAACGGATATCCGCCTCCGCTCTCTAATATTAGATTTCTTTTTGTGGTACCGAGCATATGCTATTTATAATATTATACCATCAAGCGATATCATTATCAACTTGTTATTCGATATTTAGTAATTAAATATCGAATGAAGGTTACAGTTCAATAGTCATCCCAAACTACAGATTTTTAATGGCTGATTAAAAACTCATTAAAATTTGTTTAAAACATAAACGATGAAACGCTTGAGACTTCCAAAGGAATGATCAATTCCCTCATTCATTCGAATTCAGAACACCCTGCCAAAATATTTACATAAATTTATAATTATCATAAAAAGCTTCCGCTTGTCATTAGTAAATAACTGCAGCCCATCGCTTCTCATCGTTCATCTCTGTCGCCCCTGTTTATTTCATTACGATGCATTCTTCGTTCAATCGCCACATTTTCTCGTATATGTTCGCTCCGCTCTCTGATTTCCTCTGTCGTCCTCAGATCACCCCTTAATATTTTTAATGCCATTGTCATCTCATCTCTGCGGCTGCAAAGCGACTGCATGGTCTCAGGATCTTTACACCGCCGGATTTTGTTATAGATCTTGTTTCTTTCTTTAGTGATCGATGTAATACCCTCGTTGGTACGTTCCGTAAATTGCTTCAAATCTCCATCCGTGTTAATACAGTGCTTACCCAGGAAAACAGCCTGCCGGGAATATTCCTCACACTTACGCAGATCTTCTCGCAGTTCCGGTGATAAAGGACGGTAACCCGTGCGCTTCGGGCGGTAGCCGAGCAGATATAGATAACGGTAATACAGTCCCCGCAGTCCGCCGATCTTATGCCTGGGCTTATGACCCGCCTTTACACGTATTCTGGTGTATGGCCTGCTTCGCTGCTGCCGTCGATATGTGTTGTATCTGGCATAAGCATCGATGCCATTTTGATTCATGCGTTCCATGATCCGCTGCGGCTCATAATCCTCGCCAAGCCGGTATAGCCGCGTGGATTTCTGAGAATTCAGCGACCGGATTGTAGGATACTTGCGGCCGGGATCTGTGCTGATCACATAGCCTTCCTTTCTTAGAACCGCACGAAACATTTTTTCGGTCGTGCTCATGGAAATCGCTTTATCGATGGCCTCACGCATCAGACTGTATTTTGTCATCTCTCCGTTCTTTTCAGCGAAATAAAGGGCACGGGAAGTCTTCCCCCTGGGATTTTCAACAATAGACAAACCATATTCCTGACAAATCTGATCCGAGGCTTCTCGCAGCATGCGGTACGCTTGATAGTCGTCATTAAATTTCTTTCCATCAATTAAAGAAACCGAGTTTACGATGAAATGATTGTGAAGATGCTCCCGATCCAGATGGGTTGCGACCAGAACCTGATAGCGATCGCCCCATAAACGATCTGCCAGTTCCAGCCCGAGCTGATGACACAGTTCCGGCGTAACTTCTCCTGGCTTAAAGCTCTGATAGCAATGATAAGCAACATTACCGCCCTGCTTGCCAAAGTGTTTCTTAATGGCCGACATCTCCTCATACGCCGTAGAAGCGCTGCAATTAATACCAGTAACAAGACAGGACTTCTCATTGTGCGTTTTTCCGTCACTTCCCGCGTATTCCAGAACCTGATGCAGATCATCAGAAGTCGTTTTCTCCGGGTTGGCCGCATAATCCACCACTCTTTTTAACGTGTCCCTGACCGGCCAGATCTTTGTTACCGCCATATTCGCACCTCACTCCGAGATATGCCGGGACATGATCTTCATGGCGCTGTAGAGAACCTGGTTGAGCTCAGCGGATGTCTCGACGCATTGCTGTCTCAGTTTCTCCTCAGTCATGCTCCCAGCGGCCTGATTAAGCTTCGCAGAAATCCCCTGGATATGGTGAATGGTCTGCAGCAGCTCACCGGAAGGATAAGCTTTTGGTTCACTGCCGCCTGCCAGCTGTCTCAGATATTCCGATAAACTGAGGCTGCACTTTCTGGCATTTCTCATGATGTTTTCTTTTTCCGCCTGAGTCACCCGAATATTAATCCCATAATTTCTCGTTCTCATAGACATCACTCCTATTGAAATACACACTTCGCATCCGGGGTTGCAGGGGCAGCGCCCCTCCCTGAGCCAGGGCTCAGAGAGGATGGTCAGCCGGGAGCATGCTCCCCGGCAACACATCATCTATGCTCGCTACATTTCAGGACAACCGTCCTGCCTCACATTAATTTTTCCGGACAGCATATCGTGTTTGACCTTGTTCTCATAATAGGTGTCCCTTGTCCCCGGTGCGTTATACATGGTGGTCAGAAGCATGGCCCGTACATTGCGCACTTCCGTCTTTGACTGTTTGACAGAATCCAGAATATAGGTCATGGTCAGAAAATCGATCCTGCTCAGCTGATCACGGACCCTGTCCGCAGGAAGCTCCTCCCCATTGACCCGCAGCTTCGATTTATCAGAGGCTATTGCTTCTGAAGCTATCCGGACGATCTCATCAATCAATTCCAGATCCCTCGGATAGTCAGAGCACAGGACTTCATACTCGATCTGTTTTCGAAAGTTATCCTCTGTTTCCTGATAGACGGATGGATATTCTCTTTTTCTATTCTCTGAGATACTCTCGGAAATAATCTCCGTATTTGTCTGGAGTTTTTTCGGCAGTGCTGTATCGAAGTCCGAACAGAAGTCTGTCTGCTTTTCCGCTACAGGTGTATTGATTCTTCTTACGGACCTGTGTGCCGATTCCGCCTTAGCTCCAACGGTATACGCGCACGTATCATCGGCTTCCTGCCCCTTTTCCGGATAGGTAAGCTCATAGAGACGTTCCGGGTTCAGAACAAGGAACATCACATTATTCATCTGCGTTCCATTAGCCATAACTTTTCGAAACTCACGATTAATGACGCCAAGCTTCTCCAGAAAGCGTACTGCATCCTTCACCTGACTGCGTCCTAATCCAAACTTCTCCTCCAGTTTCTGATAGCTCATCTGCAGAAGATCCGCCCGAAATTTCTTCTTCAGATGAGATTTTTCAGGTTCCGCCTCATCCCTCTCTTCTTTCGGACGGTACCAGTATACGATCTCGCTTAGTATGGTGATAGCATTCATAACCGGTCTTCCCTTCTCATTCACGACCGTATGATACCAATTCTGTGGTGTCACATTGCCAGTGATCGCCATGCCATACATCTTATCTACGATTGGATTTCCTGTCATTTTCATCGTAATTTTCCCCTTCAGATTCTGATATTGTTATGATTCCTTCCCCAGATCGGCCATAGTACTGGTGATGAGCCGTATGATCTCCAAAAGATCACGGTCGACGCTTTCGTCAGTGTCGTTGATCTTCTGCAGCTCCGCCAGCACTTTCGCGAGTTCCTTTTTCAGGGCGATATAGATCTTCGGGCTTGGCTGGACGACCACAGTCAGGTCCTGCAATTTACTCATGATATAGGCCTGCTTCGTCTTCCCTGACAGATGGACAGCGGCGTCCAGCACCTTCGCTTCCCCCGGAGATACCCGGAATCCGACTGTCACAGAACGTAATCTTCCCTGCCGGTCCAAATTCTTCGCACTCATTCTTTCGCCTCCTCGTCTTTTCTCTGCCACTCGTCTTCAAGTTTCCTCACCATCTCCGTCTGTACCGTCGGAAACAGATGCGCGTATCGATATGTGATCTTCTCCGCCTCATGGCCGACACGCTCGCCGATTGCCAGAGCCGAGAATCCCATGTTGATCAGAAGAGAAATGTGAGAATGCCTGAGGTCATGGATCCGGATCACTTTCACGCCGGACGCTTTGCATCCGCGTTTCATCTCGTGTCTCAGAAACTGCTTCGAGAAGGAGAAGATCCTGTCACTGGCTTTCACTTCATACAACATGCCCAGATAGTCCTGGATCTCTTCGCACAGGAATCCAGGCATCCGGATGACGCGGCGGCTTTTCGGCGTCTTGGGGTCAGTGATGATATCTCTGCCGTGACTGCGGTGATAAGTCTTGGTGATCGACAGCGTCCGATTTTCCAGATCGAAATCCGCAGGCGTCAACGCTAGCAGCTCGCCTTCGCGGATTCCCGTCCAATACAGTAACTCGAACGCGTAGTATGCTCTGGGCTTGTCCATGATCGCTTCCGCGAAATTCAGGTATTCCGACTTCGTCCAGAACAGCATTTCTTTCACAGCTTCTTTTCCGATCGTTCCTGCCTGCTGTGCCGGGTTATGCGGCAGACTGTAGTAATTGACGGCATGATTGAAGATCGCGCTCAGCTGCGCGTGGATCGAACGAAGATAATCCGGGGAATATTTCTCACCGTTTTCCTTTCGCAGCTCCAGAAGATCATTCTGCCAGGCATGAACATCTGTAGCACTGATCTCTCCGATCTTTCTTTTTCCGAAATACGGAAGGATTTTCGTGTGCACGATATATTCCTTTGTCTCCCAGGTACCCTCCTTCACTCTTGCCCTGGCGTATTCGGCATACAAAGCGAAAAAATCCTGAAATGTCATGTCCAGACTAGAAGTCTGCTTCAGCATCGCTGCTCGTTCCCATTCCTGCGCTTCCTTCTTCGTTTTGAACCCACGCTTCTGTGTTTGTTTCCGCTCTCCTTTATAATTCGTGTACCGGATCACAGCGCGCCAGTTATTCGTTTTCTTATCTTTATACACTGCCATGCGATCCGCCCTCCTCCGGTGCCGCCGAATCCTGATAGCATGCTTTCTTTCGAAAATATCCCGCATCCACTCTGCCGCGAACAGTCAGATAACCCATGCTCTCTAATTCCGCATTAAGTATGCGAATGATCTGATATGCCTTGGATTTTCCGATTTGCATCTCTTCAGCCACCTCATCTGCTGTAAGAAACGATTTTGTATTCATACACTGCCCCTTTCTTTCTTTAACTTTATTTGTTTAAGTTTATATGTATTATACTAAGCATTTTGAGTTAAGTCAATATGTTTATTAACTTTTTTTGTTTAAATTACATTGACAGTGATAGTGCCATATGTTACATTTACTTTAAGCAAATACGTTTAAGTTCAGGAGGTTTAATATGGCATTCGGTAATAGGATACGTCTGTTCCGCAAAATATGCGGGCTGCGACAGAAAGAACTTGGCGAAAAACTCGGTTTCAAAGGAAAAACATCCGACGTTCGAATTGCACAGTATGAATCAGAATCCCGGACTCCAAAGCCAGCGCTGGTCAAAGAAATGGCCGCGATATTTGGAGTGAGTCCCAAGGCGATCATGGTCCCTGATATTGACAGTGAAATCAGTCTTATGCATACATTCTTTGCTCTGGAAGACATGTACGGCCTGACCATAGCCAAAAACGATGGTGATATCTGCCTGCATCTGGACAAAAATAATCCTGAATACACTTCCCTGTTCGAACTCTTCACTACATGGCACGAACAGGCTTCACGGCTTCAGGCCGGTGAGATCACTATGGACGAATATAATGACTGGCGTTATAACTTTCCGGATAAATCCCCCTCTGCAGGTTTCCGTTCCGTACCATCCAAGCAATTCAGCGACGAGATGGTTGCCTCACTGTCGCCAGATAAAGATTAGGGCAAGCAAAAAGACTTACCGATATCTGCTTTAACAGAAAATCAATAAGCCTTTTATCATCTAATAAATAATATGCACATTCAGACAGTGCTGGCAACAATTCTATCGGTAAATGATGAAATGTTGCCAAATCGTTGCCACGTCTTAAGCAAATTTGCTTGCATCCATTGCTATCACTGGATATAACAATCCGAATATCCTATTCGAATTCTATTGTTATGTGTTTATCGGAGTCATCCGGCAGGATATCTCCACGCGATTCAGTTCAGACCCCGAAGAGATTCTCTCAGGCTGCCAGATTATGATGGAAAGTTCTATACAGAAATCACTTATGAAATTTGCAGCCGCAGGAAAATAATCTCCCCGCCCGCCGAAGGTCTTCGGGATTCACACTCCCGTCTCTGTGTGCATTATTTTTTCTTTCCTTTGTACTCCGAAACGCATATACTGATATATTGGGATAGAGTACAATATTGTTCGCAAAAGTGAATAGTAGAAAAGCCATTGAGGCTCGTGTAAAATGATTAGCGACCAAACTTCTCATTCACAAAGGAGAA
>Ga0256404_1007152_pt1 | contig 17857 bp, 14 predicted proteins | sample RumenRJG_01DNA_FD_185990 | JGI IMG/M metagenome (GOLD analysis project Ga0256404, IMG submission 185990) | Bovine rumen microbial communities from Lethbridge, Alberta, Canada - RJG_01 | ecosystem: Host-associated > Mammals > Digestive system > Stomach > Rumen | place: Canada: Alberta | collected...
CAGATCCCTGGGATGGTAGACAGCACGAGTGAGGAGTGTATCAAAGATATCAAAACTGATGACATCGTAAGCGGAGAGGTCCATAGACAGGTGCTCTGCATTCCTACGGAATACAGGTAAGAAGGTCTGTTTATCGCTATCTACATGGACTTCCTCTCGCCTTGGTGATATCACAGCATCATGAAATCCATTGTAGGTCGATACCTTAGAAATAGCTCGTTCTAATACATGGGCGAGGGTACCATCTGTCTGACCTGCCTCTTCATCGAAATCACTATAGGATAGATTTAGATTCCATATCTGCTTGATTGCCTCGGTACGAACTAGAAAAAAGCTTCCTGCTGGATAGAGGAAGATCCCTCCGGAAAATGGAATCCCCATGGACTCAAGGAAGGTCTTCGCTTTTTCCTCATTACTTAACCAGCCATATGCTTCTGCTGCCATCTCCTGATAGCGCTCTGGATAGACAAGGCCTATTTCTGGATGGGTCTCCATGAGATTAATCACACGAGTGGCTTGCTCGACACTTCCGATTAAAGTCTGAACCGAATACTGTCTCCAGTCCTGCTGCTCGCTTCCTGTGTAAAGGGACTTCTTCGAATGTAGATGGATGACATATCTATACTCCTGTAGTTCTTTCCCGAACAAGGCATACATAGGGCCATAGTCTCTTCCACGATTCTCTGTAACACGAATGATGACATCCTTCACATGTGGAATCGCCTTACATTTCTCAAGAATCGTCTGCCGTCTCGTATCCTCATCGGTATCCTGTCGAATTGAGATGTAGAGATCGAATCCCACTGGGATGTGAGAAAACTCCTGAACGAATTCGTCTAGGAGATCCTCATAGAACAGGTGGAGATGAACAGCGAGAAACTTATCGGTGGTTAGAGTTTCTACCGCAGTCCCATCCAATTCAGAATAGGTAATGACTTGCTCATTGGTCTGGGCAGCAAAAGGAGCTCGCCTCTCGGCGAGCTTTACTTTTACCTTATTAATAAAGGCTGATATCCCCTGTCGGCGAAGGATATCCATACCTCTCTTCATGTGTCGAATCGTTTGCTTATTCATAGTAATATCCTACGCAAAATCTATTCAAAAAAAAGCCGGAAATATTTTATCCAGCCTTTTTCTCATTACAGTTTTTCAACCTTAACATCTGAATGCATATCGTAAAATCCAACAGTATCCTTGTCCGAGATTACTGTAAGACTAACAACATCATACAATCGATGGTAAACTGTAAAATCTACTCCATCATACCCTGTACAGCTAATAGAAAGCAGATACGTTCCACCCTGTAAATTCATCTCCTGTTCAAAGGTACATACAAAAGTATCTCCCTCTTCGGCCGTAAAGAGATTTTTCTTTTCAAGCATCGTATTTGTACCCGACAAAGCCACACCTTGGCGATTCTTTATCGTAAAAGTAAAAATTGGATTCTCTATTCTTTTATGAAATTCAACCTTAGAAATAATCGAGAATTTTTTATCCTTAACTACGGTATTTGTCAATTGTCCCGTTTCATCTTTGATAGCAAAATCTACGATATTAGCAGAGCCATCACCATATTCATTAACTTTTGGGTTCACTTCTAGTGAATCTCTCCAAAGTTTGCCTTTTATGCCGTTTTTTTTCTGACTGTTTTTCAGAATAGGGCGTCCTGCTGCATCAGTTTCACCACGAATTACAGCTTCAACATCCACTTGATTTACAAGAATTCTCTTGTACAAATCAATAATATCCCGTGGAATACCTTCTGAAACTTTTCTACCGTGATCCAATAAAATGACATGATCACAATAACGCGCGATTGATCCCAAATCGTGGCTTACAAAAACTACTGTCTTACCTTGCTCTCTAAATTCTTCAAACTTCTTATAGCATTTGGATTGAAAGAAAACATCTCCAACAGATAGAGCTTCATCAACAATTAATATTTCAGGATCAATATTAATTGCAACAGCAAATGCTAAGCGAATAAACATACCTGAAGAGTAGGTCTTAACTGGCTGATAGACAAAGTCGCCAATATCTGCGAAGTCTAGAATGTCTTGAAGTTTTTCGTCCACTTCTTCTTTTGTATAGCCCATCATTGTGCCATTAAGATACACATTCTCTATTCCTGTGTACTCTTGGTTAAAACCCGCACCAAGTTCGAGCAACGCTGATATTCGACCCTTAATATCAACTTCCCCGCTTGTAGGAGTCAATACACCAGTGATAATTTTTAGAATGGTTGATTTTCCAGCACCATTCGTTCCAATTATTCCTACCGTCTGGCCTTGCGGAACATCAAAAGACAACTTATTCAGCGCATAGTGTTCTTTATATCTTTTTTTTCTTCCAAGCCCAAATGCATCTAGTACACGATCTCTATTTCTATTAAACAGTTTGTACATTTTCGTGACATCTTTGACACGAATCGCATATTTTTGTTCGTTCATATTGCCTCTCAGTCCAAATATCACTGACACAATCAAAGTACATCCGCAAAATGTGGTTGTAATTTTTTAAATACCCAACTTCCGAAGATAAATAACAGCAAAGAGACTCCCCAGAAGTAAATATTAATACTTCCTCTTTCCCAAAACCAAATGTGGTTTATTAAAGAATCTCTATATCCAGAAACTATATAATACATTGGGTTTAATTTTAGTAAAAACAGTAGCCTTCTACCGACTGCACCACTTGACACCATATTATCTAGGTTCCACATGATTGGTGTCATCCAGACTAAAACCTGAAGCACTATATTCACCATTTGTGCTAAATCACGGAAAAATACAACAACTGCACTAGTAAAATATATAATACCTGCAGATAGAACCATCATTGCAAGAGAGTAATACAGCATCTGAACCGCATAAATTGTTGGATAATAATGTGATACTGTATAAAACACAATAGTAAAAGCAACAAAAAACAGGTGTACAAACATCGCTGACATCATTTTTACCAGAGGTAATATCTCGATCTTAAAGACAACTTTTTTTACTAAATATGTGTATTCAAGTAATGCATTCGTGCCACTTGATATCGCTTCTGAAAAGAAAAACCATGGAACCATACCTGCTGTAAGCCATAGTACATAGGGCACATCCGTACCGCCTTTTGCTTTTAATGCAGGTGTTGGTAACGCCTTAGCAAAAACAAACCAATAAACAAGGATCGTTATCACTGGTTGTACAAATGCCCAAACAATTCCCAAGTATGAGCCTGCAAATCGTTTCTTGAAATCGTTTTTTCCAAGATTCCATACTAATTTTTTATTTTTTAGAATCTCCATTAAAATCATCTGTCGTGTCCTTCTACCAATTATGCTTCAAGCAGCTGAGACTTATTTCTTTGAGTTTTGCATAATTTGATCTATTTTAGTGCTATCGCCCCAAACAGCCTTGGAATCGTATGGTCGATCAGGAAATGTTCCATATGCAAGCTTAATATCATACCCATTTTCTGTAATGAATCGTTCTACTCGACTTGCGAGACTTTCGGGTTTTCCCGAGCAGCACTCGATAATACCATTAACCTCATCTTGCATTACTGCTTCTGAAATTTGATCACATAGAACGTCATAATTAATAAAATCATACTGGTTAACTCCAGTTGTAAAAGGAAATGTTTTTTCTCCCTTTTCTGCAGCGTCCGTAATCTTAGAGAAAATAGAACTACCATATTTTGAATTTCCAACAATATAGTATCCCCTTAGCCATTGATATGTAACATTGTGCTCTTTAGCTAAGAGAATCGTTCCTTCTCTCAATGCATTTTTTGCAATACCATATAAACTTGCGGGATGGCATGGTGTATCTTCATGAATACACCCCTCTATAAAGCCTACCTCATGCATACTACCCATAACTGCTATTCTCTTCACTCCGGATTCAGCCATTAAGCGCAAAAAATTGTAATGAGCTGCCAAATCATTAATATGGTTCAATGAATTATGTTTAAACCCATCTCTCCATGCCAAATGTAATACTACATCTGGTTTCTCAAAATAATCATATGGATCCGATATTTCAAATAAGTTTGATGTAATTCTCTCTGCTTTTTCATTAACATTGTTTAAGCTAAAGTCAGTAGCAACTACTTCACATCCCTTTTGAATCAGAGCACTGACCACTCCCTGTCCTAAATATCCATTCGCTCCTGTTACTAATACTCGCATAGTTATCCTTCCTATGCCTCATCTTCGAGGCATTAATTAAGCGTAATTATTTTTTCTCTTGATAACGGAGGTCATCTTATCATAAATAGCCTGCAATGCCCAAGAAAAAAATGCTATTAATACTACACACCATAGGAAAATCATATAACTCGCCTTCCTTGTCATATTATTCAAATCCACCTTTTCTGCAACTCTGTAGATTATAAAATGATGGACAAGAAAGCATGCATATGAATATTTACTAATTACCTGAAAAATATTACGGGCTGAATCTAGACGAATGTAATTAGCTATAAATACCAAAACTAGAAATGACGATATTCCAACATAAAAGGTTTGAATATTATTAGGGATAAACATCGGTTTTACAATAGCATTGACTACCAAAATTCCGATGGCAATCACCAGAGCTCTCCAATCAACCTTCTTTATGTATTTGATGAATATCATGCCAAACATAAATTCTGGTATACGAGCAAAAACTTCGATACTTTTACCATATACCAATGTTGAAATAAGTCCTAATACACAAGCTATCACAAATACTATCCATGGATTCTTTTGCACCAGAATTCTCATAATCGGAAATAGTAAATACATCATAATTATAACTGCAATAAACCATTCTCCAATAAGGCAAAACGATTGCACACCAAAATTACCCATATAAGAATCTATACCCAATATTGTTAATATAAAATTTCTTTTCGGTACTCCTGGCGCAATGCCTCCTGCAGTCCTATATCGATACACAGCTGCCAAAAAGTATGCAAGCCAAAACATAGGATAGATACCTAATAATCTTTTCTTATAGAATTTTGGAAGTTCAATTTTATTATCATATACATACATTAAAGATGCACCTGAAATAATAAAAAAGAGAGAGACCCCAAATGCTCCAATATATATATTAGATACCTGCATTGTAATTACTGCTTTTTCGGGTGCGGGAGTAACTACGTTGTATACAAAAAGAGCATTGTAATGCGTCAGTATTATAGCGATTGTTGCAATCGCTCTTACAAAATCCAAGTAAAAAATTCTATTCTTTTTTACAGCGCTTGTGTCAGCCATTTACATCCCCACATTCTCTTACTTTTGCTTACTTAAGAATTCCTTATAACTCCAGTTCACCTTATCCTTATCAGACAGATTCAAATCAGCTTCTGTCATACCCTCAGGCATTGGCCATTCTACTCCCAGATCAGGGTCATTCCACATCAGGCCACCCTCATCATTTGGATGGTAGAAGTCAGTCACCTTATAGCAGAACTCTGCATGGTCTGAGAGACAGATAAATCCATGTGCGAAGTTCTTAGGAATCATGAACTGCTTCTTGTTCTCTGCAGTCAGAAGAACTCCTGCCCACTTACCATATGTCTTAGAACCTGGGCGAAGGTCTACTGCAACATCGTACACTTCACCAGATACTACGCGAACCAACTTATCCTGTGGATACTGAATCTGAAAATGAAGTCCACGAAGCACACCCTTCGTAGAAGAAGACTGATTGTCCTGTACAAAAGTATAGTCCATGCCTTCTGCCTTCATATCATTCTCATTGTATGTCTCCATAAAGTATCCACGTGCATCACCGAATACCTTTGGAGTGATAATATTTAATCCTTCGATACCATTAACATTTTTTTCTACTGAAATTGCCATTATTAATTCCTTCCTTCTATATGTATTTTAGATTACTATTTAAGCTTCTTTTTGATAGCCTTAATACCATCTCCACGTTTGATTACGCCCAAAATATGCCTAATTCTTTCATATCTACGATGTCGAAATGCAACGCGATATACTTTTTCCAACTCCATTCGTACATGATTCCAGTTCCCTGCGCCTTGTCCTGCAAAAAAGATTGTCTTATTGAGTTCTCTCACCATATGATTGAGATTGGTTATTTCAATGGACGCATCACTATCCTTTAACACCCAGCCTGCATAATAGCCATTACTCTGTGCAGCAAAAGGATAAATTCTCTCTATCGCATGTAAATACGTTCCATCATCTGGCAACGGCTCTGAAGGGAAATCATCGTATGTCCATTTCTTGTTTTCGAATACCGGTCGTAATGCATCTGTTCTTGCCCAAAAATATGAACCTAACGCTGCGATTGGTTCCTTCTTTTCGTCTATCGGAGCACTGATTTTTAATTCCTCCATCAATTTTTTTGTGTTCTCAAAATTCAGTCCCCATTCCAGTCCCATCGTTATGTAATATTCACCATGATTTGGAGGTGGTGGCATCAAGAGACCAGCTCTTGGGTTATTCTTGAATACCTCTAACAAATTTCTTACATATTGTTTAGATCCTAAGGTATTTTCAAAGCATTTATATGCAAATGATAAACCAATTGTCCCTGGTGAAACTTGTCCAGCTTTTTTATCATGTGCATGACAAATAATATCATACTCGTCTAAATGCTCTTGTACTTCAACTAAAAAAGGTCCAATATCTCGCCCTTTATTTGGAACGACTTTGACAAACAAATGATTGCACTTTACATCTGAATATTTATTGCGTATCTCCTCAGCCTGAGTTTCACTATTGGTAGTAATAAATAAATCAGCATTTTCTGGCATAGACTCTATATACCGCTTACAATCATCAATCAAATCTCCAAAATAAATATGCATAAAGAGTGCCACACGCAAATTGCTTATGTCTGACTTGCCATTTGTATACTGTGACGGGAGAATATAATTCCATTGCAAATTACGCTTTAAGTCAGCCATGTTTTCTAGTCTAAGTAAATTGTCCCAAATCAAATCCATATCATAATCTGTTTCTTCAATCAGAAATTTCCACAATTCATAAGCCGTCTCCCCACCTGTTTCTCCCAAGACAACATTATAATCCTGCATAAATGTTCTCCTCTTAAAAATAGGAGAACGGTATTTTTTTATCATTTCTTTTGGCATGGTTACCATTGGCTGAAATGATATATTTTTATACTCTTCTGCATCAACATAAACGCCCCATTTATATCCAAGATGCTCAAAATGTTTCGTAAATCTTGTTTCATGGCGACTAATAGAATCAAGATAGCCTGTAATCATTGGCATCTCTTCCCAATATTTTTTAAAATCATCAGAACAAGCCAAAGATTTTCGTGCAACAATAAAATAAGACTGGATGTGATTTGGAATATACCCCTTTGGCATGGTACCAAATGGGTCAAAATCCGTAGCATAAAACTCTGATATTCCCCAAAAATCAAGGTCCTTTTTTTCCATCGTACCAAACATCTCTGCAAATGGATAAACTGGTCCCATCATAGTATGGTTAAACATAACTACTTCGTCATAATCGGATAGGTTTGAAAATCCAATATGTTCTAATCCTGTTTTATAAGCCCAAACATCCAATCCCTTGTTTTCTCTGACGATGATTTCATCTGAAAACTCACTTAATTTTTTCTGACCATCATTAGTCAGTTTTCCATTAATAACTATAACAAAACGTTCTATGTTCTTCTGTAAGTCTCTTAACATAACAGGAATATAATCATCAACGATGCCATCTCTGTCATACATGAAAAAGATACCTATTCTCTTCATCACAAACTCCAATTCATTTCATTGTTTTCATAACAAGAACTAATTGTTCTTGTTCAAGGCTCTCCATACCATTCTCTGGTATATTTGCATATTCATTTATTGATACAATAGGGTCATATCTGTACTCTAAGAATACCTTTTTTATGTGAATGTTATTAATTATAATATAGGGATTTCTACTTGTAGCAATGTATGATTGTGGCCCAATTTGTTTCATACCAAACACATCATACTTGACACTCCTCCCTTTCTCATCAGTAACAGAGCGCATGTTCAAAAGTCCAATTATGCTTGCTGGTGATATCCAGATCCTTTTTGATTCTCTTTTTATTTCTACAATTACACTATAGTAAATCTCTCGTTTAGTCCCCTCTAGTGTGTACTCATTCGAAAATGTACCGTCCTCATTTTCAAATTTTACCCGAGAAACCATTATATGCTCTCTTTCCTCAAGTCTTTGTTGAATCGTTCTCGCTTCGCGAAAACCAGCATACACATTTTTTAGTAGCCAATTGTCTTTCTCAACATTGTTAACTTTCATAACTCCCGTAACAATATTTTGAAAGTTCTTCTCCATCTCACTAAATATTTTTCTTTCCTTAGGACTGATATTGAACTTATCCCAAATACAATCATTCAGTAAATCGAATCTAAATCGTCGATAAGATAAAAAATAGTGAATACATCTGTACTGTACATACTTTACAGGAATAGGAAATGAAAAAGTCCATTCACAATCTGAGATAATATAATTTTTTTGACTGTCTACATACACATTGTCAAAAATACAATCCACATTCGTATAAGGCAATGAAAGAAATGAATCTTCCTCTAGTTCACCAAAGACTCTTGCAAATTCCTGCGTGCAAAAGGCTTCCTCACAAAGAAGTGGGTTAAAGTAATTTGCAAAAAAATCTTCTATTACGCTTAAACAAGATGTAATATCTTCTTCTAACAAATATCCATCTAGAACATCCCCTAAGCGTTTTTCCTTAATGTATTCTATTTCTATCCCTGTTTTTCCACTTATTCTCTTAGTATTATTTATACTTATTTTTGAATCAGTATATTCTTTTTTTAAAAGAATTCCGTTTGTGTAAATATCATCAACAAAGTCTATTGCTTCTTCTGAAAATGGTTTCTTTGTCAGAAATTGTTTTCCACTTGGAATTACGGTAACTGTTTGGTATAACGCATCTCTTCCCGTAGAAAAATGTAGATATTCCATTTGGTCAATTAACTTTTTGCTTTCTGTTCCAACTATACAAATAAAGCTATCAAAAAAAAGCTTTAGCATATCATTTTCGATTAAGGTATCTACAACCAAGGACTGATCCCTAAGTTGAATACGTTCGTTATCATAGTCCGGAGTGTTTCCAAAGTTAAATCCCGCCGTTGGCATATGCCCGTCCGAATAAATGTCTTTTGTTATTTTTAAATTAGGATATGGATAATAAAAGGCATACGGTTTTTTTTCATTTTTGATTAGTTTTTCTAATACTCGAATGGATATGCCACATGAGCCCATATCGACATTCTCTTTATCCAAATCATTAACTGTTCTCTCTACCCATTTAGATATACCGACTGAATTGTTTCCCCAAAATACCAAGGTCTCTGTTTCACGAAGATTTTTTAAGCACTTTTTTACATTACTAGTATTTCTTTTGAAACTAACTCTATCATCTATCCGATATATGTACAATTGGAGGCTCAACTCGTCATTATCTTCTTTATTAAGAACATCTACCTCATTCATTTGACCTGGATCATTAATTATTAGAGCGTCCAATGAAAGTTCTCTAGATATACTAGAAAAGAAATATTTAATTTCTTCCGACTTATATTCCATAGATATATTCCCCTGAAACCCTACCTTTATTTAAATTAATAGTATCTTAGACATAGTGACATAATAGCGAATACATTCGCAATAATCATAATGGCCATAGAAAAGCTATAAAACAGTTCTTTTTTTACCAATCGTACAATCTTTCCTGCGTATCGTCCCAGTCCATCTGTTAAAAATACAAGTAAAGGTAGAAGTAGCGGGAAAAGATATCTAGGTTGAACACCTGAAACAAAGTTAGCACCTACTGGAACAAAAGAAATGTATAAAGCCATACAAGATCCAATAGCAGATATAACATAAGCTACAACAATTGCAATTCTAGAAAGCAATAAAGGACTCTTTTTACCGTTATATCCATCATCCAGCAATATTGCAATAATAACAAATATCATTATAAATCCTGGGAAGCGCGATGTCCCCATGTTCGCCATAAAGTTAGTACAGCCATATCCTCCCTTATAGCCAAATGGATTCAGATAATCCTTTAAGAACTTCAAGAGTACTATCATCACACTCAAAGGATGGCATAATACATATCTAAACTGTCCTGAAGGGTCGACTCCATCATACAATCTACTATCTGGGGCATTACTAGACCACTTGTCGCCTGTAAATTTAAGTATCAAAAGAGTAATTACAAACGACATCCCAATAAAAAGAAGACTTTTCTTAAAATTATCTCTGTTCTTGTTCTTATCCTGTAAGAATGTAATGTACAAACATACAATCGGAAAATACACTGGTTTAACAACACAGGCTGCTACCAATGGTACGTATATGTGAAATAGTGCCCCTACAGACAGATTTTCTTTTCCACTATAATACTCTTTGTAATATGAAGCAAAACTATACATAATCATCGAAATGATAAAACTGTCATAGGAAAAATTAGCCGTCAAAAACATTAAACCAGGTATCATCGAGATAACAAAAATCGGAAATACCTTGTCCTCCATTTTTTTCATCGACAATAATGCAAATAGAGTAAATGATACCGTTCCAGCCAATCTGAGAAGCACGAACTTAATAGTCCAAGAGAATGGAAAAATCTTCAATAATAGATATACAAGAATATATTGGGTATAGCCTATGCTTACGTAGGATACACCTCCATCAGTTGGAATCTTATAGTTCAATCTGTCAATCTGATCAAACAGTTTACTCTTACCTAGATTTGTGGACTTATCATACCCAAGATGATAGGCAGCTGTTGGATAATAATAATCATCACTTGTTAATATCCAGTCACTATAAGAAGCCTCTCCAGTGATACAATTTCCAGCGTTTAAGATGTTTTTATAGTGAATTACATCATCATAGCTGACTCCAACACTAATTGGTTCTCCTATCGAGAATATAGCACTTATTAAAAAGATAACCGCCACCATCCCTTTTAAGGTTGGACATTTTTTCTTAAGTACAAGTGTGCTAAGTATAAGTAATATCATTATTACGATTGCACAACACAAAATAACCTTTACGCCAATAGTCGTACCATAGCGTAAATGCAATATATAATTCCCAGCAAATCCAAGTACAAGCGATATTAGAACAGCAAAAATAAATAAAAATAATCTCTTAGATGATAATCCAGACAATACGTTATTAATTCTATTTAAAAATGTTTTTCTCTCTTTTAATATGAAATAAAACAGAGTCGCACACATAATACTAAAAATAGACTCGATTACAAATAAGACAATTATTTTTTTTGTATTCGTTATCTGATCAATTCTTGCCGAACTAACTTGAATCACAGGAACAGATGTTGGAAACGATATGAAATATTGTCCTCGCTCTAAAGCATTACCGTCTATTTCTTCGACCATTTGCCCTTTGCTTAAGCTTAATTTATCAACAAGAGATAATTTCTCACCTTGACTTAGTTTATATATTTCCAGATATTCTCCTCTCTCTTTCACCTCAGAGAACATCCACAAATACGCATCCGTTTTACCATCTACGAACAAACTATAGTTATTTCTGTTGGTATCAAAAGCAATTCTCTGAATATCTTTTTCTGAAACAGTTACATCTAATGTAGTATCTTGCACAGTTTTTACATAAGAAAAAGTAGATAAAATATGAAAAACAAAAACCATTTCAAGGATCAAAAATACAAGTAAACTAACTAGAATCGTTTTGTTTCGTAAAAAATTTTTCACAGGCAATGCTCCTTTATATTATAATCCCTCAGCCACTTCCACCAAATACTTACCATACTCTGACTTCATCAATGGCTTAGCTAGTTCCTTTAACTGATCCGCATCGATAAATCCGCGCTTGAATGCGATCTCTTCGATACAAGAAACATACAAGCCCTGACGCTTCTGAATGGTAGATACGAAGTTCGCAGCTGCAAGTAACATATCGTGGTTACCGGTATCTAACCATGCAAAGCCACGACCAAGTGTCTCAACAAAGAGGTCTCCGCGATCTAAGTATGCATTATTAACCGCTGTAATCTCTAACTCTCCACGTGCAGATGGAGTAATTGTCTTAGCAATCTTAACGACGTCATTATCATAGAAATATAGACCAGGAACAGCGTAGTTTGACTTAGGCTGCTCTGGCTTCTCTTCGATAGAGATAGCCTTACCATTCTCATCAAATTCAACTACACCATATTCTCTAGGATCTCTTACGTAGTAACCGAAGATGGTAGCTCCACCATTCTTCTCCACTCTGTCGTGAGCATTCTTCAGTGTCTGGGAGAAGCTCTGTCCGTAGAAGATATTATCTCCAAGTACAAGGGCAACGGAATCATCACCGATAAAGTCCGCGCCTATAATAAATGCCTCAGCCAGTCCATTTGGAGCTTCCTGAACAGCATACTGGATATCCATGCCTAACTGTGAACCATCCTCTAAGAGTTCCTTGAATACAGGGAGATCTCTTGGAGTAGAAATAATCAGAACTTCTCTGATGCCTGCCAGCATAAGTGTAGACAATGGATAATAGATCATCGGCTTGTCATATACCGGCATAATCTGCTTAGAAATTGCCTTTGTTAATGGATAAAGTCTTGTGCCGGAACCACCAGCTAAAATAATACCTTTCATAAAATGTCCTTTCCTAAATCTATCGTTTTTTTGTAACTAAATAATAGCTAAGCCACAGAAAAACAAACAATAATGTCATAGAGCAAAAATAAGTAGCTGCTGCCCCAATAATCGCATAATGATTAACCAATGGGTTAACTATAATCAAGGCAACAGCCAAAGACACCCCATACGATATGAGGTTTAAATGCTGTTTACGAACAATTGTGAGAAGATTGTCCATAAGTGTTGCCAATGTACTAAAGCCTCCGCCTAGCAGAATTAACATAAATTCAATTTTGTAATCTCCCAGATTCTTATTATAAATAAATCCAAGTATAGGTAATCCTATTGTTACTCCCGCTACCACAACAAAAACTGTGGTTCCAGCTAAAATCAGGCCTATTCTTCTTGCGGTTTTATTAACACTATTTATTGAACCTTCGCTATAATATACCGCCATTCTAGTAATCTGTGGGCGAAAAAAGATAAACATCAGGTTTATCACCGACGCTGGCATAAATAATATGTTATATAGTATTTGACTTCCAACTGGTAACACCCCCATATTTAATCCACTATCGATTGCATTTTTTGGGACATTAAATATGTACATAAGCATAAATCCATTTAAAAAAATTGGGAATACACTTATTGCCATTTTTTTAATAGAAGCAAATCTAAATTCTAAAATTTTAGCATTGGATTCTAAAAACTGTCCTGTATGTCTTAAGACATACACAACAGAAACGCCTCCGTAAACTAACACTATCCCAAGGCACCCGAATAACAGATTCCTTGTAGCGTATAAAATAACAGCAAAAGCAAGCATTGAAGGAACAACTCGAAAAGTCAGAAACTGTCCTGCCAAATCTAGTCGTTCCTTCTGCTGATACAATCCTTCAAAAACATCAGCTATTGCATCTAGCATTCTATACAGACATAAAACAATAATTATAATGGCCTTAAATCCGTAATAGCCATGAAGAAGAATATATCCACCTGTGCAAAAGGCCATAAGGATTGATGTTACAATTCTAAAGCCAAAATATTCTCCAAATCTATATTCTTCATTCACGTCCGTTGACTGAAAGACTCTAACCTGAAAAGTTGCAACCGTATACATCAACTGCGCAATAGAGAATCCTATGCTAAAAACATCCTCCTCTTCACCAGTTAATGTTCGAGCAACAATCATTAAGAACACCACTGAACTAAGCGCATTCGAAAAGCTACCAATCATATTCCAAAAATATACTTGTTTCGTAGACGAAGGCTTGTCATTCACTCTCTTCATTATAAATTTTTTCTTCCTAATTCCAAAGTATAAGGGCCAAATTCAATCACAGCAGGGGCATGATTAACCCTTTTCTCTTCAGGCGGCAACTGCATTACGTCTGAACCATAGTATCTCTCTAGCAAGGTCATGTACTCATTTTGCACCGGTATCGTAATATCTTCAAATTTAAGTTTTTTTAACGGAAAAAGTTCTGAGCGCGAGATACGGCTATCATGAATTCTCGGATCTTGAAACAATGTTACATACTCTGTTTCTACTGAATTGTACATTTGAGCAACCTTATTAAATCTCTGATACATCCAATTGGGAGATATACAGAATAACTTCAATGCACCGTGAATACAAACACACGCAATCTTAGCCATTAATCCCATTGCACCTGTTAAAGGAATATCTGGGTTTCCGCTTGTCTTTAAGAAGAAAAGTTGATCCCAGAATCTTGCCTTTCTTGTCTGTTTAGAAGATCTCTCGTCATTCGTATAATTATCATACACAAATATATCAATATGTATTCCAAGCTCTGCTTTTGACTTAACAGCGTACTCCGGAACAAACTTCGTTCCCTTACGCATCAGTTTGACAACTGGAGATGAATAATACTTATCAGTCTCTGGAGTCGCAAGATGATACTTATCTCCCAGTTCCTTTTCCCATATCTTCAGGAACTTATTGTAGTCTTCTCTTAAAATCCCCAGATCAAGGTCATCGTCCCAAGGAATAAATCCCTTATGTCTAACAGCACCGATTGCCGCACCAGCAAATGCAAACCACTTTATACCATGCTTTTCACAAACTTCCGAAAAATCTCTCAGAATTAATAACTCTGCTTTTCTTAGCATATCTAAATCTTTAGGATCATACTCTTTATACATTACTTCTCACCCATCAACCGCTCTACCGCATCTGTTGTCTGTCTCCAGGTAAAATGTGTGCACAGTCTCTGATAGCATGCCTCTGCAGCACGTTTACATTCTTCTGGATTATCAATTGCATCACGTAAAGCCTTCTCTACATATTCCAACCGATAGTCAGGGATAATATTCCCATATTGTGCCTCAGATACAAGTTCCTTAGAGCCTCCTCTGTAGGTGGTAATGATATATGCCTTACAAGCCGCTGCCTCAAGAATAGATGTTGAAAATCCCTCTGAAAAAGATGGCAAGCAAAAGATATCTGATTCCTCTAATAAAGCAATAATATGAGCTGCATCAAGTCTACCAAGGCAATGAATATTACTATTGCTCCTTGTACGAGCAATTGATTCTTCTAATAACTTTCCATCGCCAGCCAAGAAAAAGTATACATCTTTATTGTCCTGAACGATTTTCTCTGCGGCATCTAGTAACTGTGGGACGCCTTTTTCTTCAATCATTCTTCCAGTAAAGGTGATTACTGTTGCATCTTCTGATATACCAAATTGCTCTCTGTATTTCTCGACGTGTCTTTCCTGTAATGCCTTAACTTCATCTAGGTCAATCGCATTATAGAGAACCCCTGACGCCTTAATTCCAAAATGCTCTAACCATTCATTTGCCGCTTCAGAAACGCCATAATATTCCGGTGCGAATCTTTGCCCCTTACGTGTAAGATAATGTTCCCATTTCTCCCCCATTGCATCAACAGGTTTGATATGAATCGATAAGTGACTCGTTCCATGTTCTAACACAATCGTTCTAATATTATTGTCTTTACCGAATTGTAGCCCCTGAAGGGTATGAATATAGAAACGTGTATTTATAATGCAGAGATCAAAATGTTCCTTTGATAATTCCTTAATTACTGATTTTGTCTTCGAATGATGTCTTTTTAAAACTGGATATCTACCTTTTAGCAGCAAGAAGGATGGTAATCGGTAAATACGTAATCCTTCACTGGTTACTTCTCGTTCTGAAAGTCCCATCTCCAGTGTAGTGACTAATGTCACCTCATGACCATCAGCAAGTAAAAGTTTGGAAAGATGCTCTGTATAATTTTCAACTCCACCCAGATAAGGGAGATAATGTGAACTAAAAATAATTACTCTCATTATTGCACTCCTTCTTCTGACGAGTTTTTTCCTTCTCTAACTCACCCGCAAGTAAAGCATTCTCCTGCACCAAGCGTTCTATTTTCTTAATCTGACTAGACACGATAATCGTCAAATTGAATAGAATAATTAGAATGAATCCAATCGAAACAAACAAAAGCATATTTTGTGGCGATGATATTCCAATGGCCTTACAAATAATCTGCTGTACCTGTGGCAATAAATCAAATATCAAGAAAATGACACCAAGAAATAGCCAAACCAAAGTGTAACGCAAATCTGCTTTTCCTTTTTTCACCATATTAATGATATACAAAATCGCAATCACTAATAATACCGCAACGATAATCTGTAATCGAATATTCATATATGCTTCCTACTTTCCAGACATGGCTGCCAACCAGCATGCAATTGTGACTTTAATCATATAATATACCGACCTCTTCATAGAAATCGAAGACTCTCCTGATGAACGTGCACGCATCTCTACAGGAATTTCCTTTACGGTATATCCTTTTTTCAAAATCGACACCACAGACTCCGGTTCTGGATAATCTTTTGGATAAGATAGAGCAAATTCATGAAGAATCCTACGATTTGCTAAACGCATACCACTGGTTGGATCTGTTATGGTTTTGTGTGTCAATACACGAATCCACCATGTGAAGAATCGAATACCAACTCTTCGAAGGCCTGTAGACTGAAATCCGTTATTCTCCAAAAAGCGTGACCCAATTACCATATCTGCATTTGATCGCTGTAATTCTTCAAGCATCTTCTCAAGAAATGCTGCATCATGCTGACCATCACCATCCACCTGTACAGCACAATCATAGCCATTCCGATATGCGTAGATATAACCTGTTTGAACAGCAGCGCCAATTCCAGAATTAACAGGAAGATTCACGTGATTATAACCGCTCTCATCAAGCAATTCCTTAGTTGAATCCCTAGAGCAATCATTAACAACCAAATAATCAAACGACGGTGCGTTCTTCATGATATCTTGTACGGTGCTAATAATTGCGCCTTCTTCATTAAATGCAGGTATTATTATTAATGCCTTCACGTATATACCTCTCCGTATTGTTAATTGATTACGATATTATTTACTCTTGATTCTCTTTTAATGCCGCCAGATATCTACCCACTGCATCCTGCCATGTAGGAAGTGGGGTAAATCCATTCTCAACCAGTTTCTTCTTCTCAAGGCGAGAATTAAATGGGCGTGCAGCCTTAGACAGTCCATACTCTGCAGTTGTTACAGGAATAACCTTAGTAGACATACCTGCCTGCTTATAGATCTCCTTAGTAAAATCATACCAGGAGATATAACCACCCTCATTGGTTGCATGATAGTAGCCATACTTGTCTGTCTGGATCATAGATACCAGAAGAACTGCTAGATCTAATGTGTAGGTTGGTGTACCAATCTGATCAGATACAACACGTACCTCATCATGATTCTGGCCAACACTCAGCATGGTCTTAATAAAGTTCTTACCGTTCAGACCAAATACCCAAGCAATACGCACGATAAAGTACTTTTCAAGAGTATTCGATACTGCTAATTCTCCACCCAGTTTTGTCTCACCGTAGACATTCAGTGGTGCATAGTCCTTACAGTCTGGGTCCCAAGGCTCAGTACCCTGGCCATTGAATACATAGTCGGTAGAGATGTATACCATCTTAGCATCTACAGCCTTCGCTGCATCTGCCAGGTTCTGAGTTCCGTCCACATTAATCTTCTTAACAAGTGGTTGCTTATCCTCATCCTCTGCCAGATCTACTGCAGTCCAGGCAGCACAGTGGATGATAACATCTGGATTCAATTCCTTAACAACGTCAAGAACTGCATCTCTATCTGTAATATCTAGTGAGATGTAAGGTGC
>Ga0256404_1007153_pt1 | contig 17857 bp, 15 predicted proteins | sample RumenRJG_01DNA_FD_185990 | JGI IMG/M metagenome (GOLD analysis project Ga0256404, IMG submission 185990) | Bovine rumen microbial communities from Lethbridge, Alberta, Canada - RJG_01 | ecosystem: Host-associated > Mammals > Digestive system > Stomach > Rumen | place: Canada: Alberta | collected...
GAGTTTGTCGGCTTCTTCTTTGTCGAACACTTGTGACACCTTCTTGACATTGTCGATGAGGACGCTCTGGTAGCGGGTGGCCACCGGGATGATGTGGTTCATGGCGAGGTCGCCGAAGACGCGGGCTTCAATCTGAATTTTCTTTGTGAAGGTTTCCCACTTGATTTCATTGCGTGCCCGGAGTTCGTACTCCTTCATCACGTGCATGCTCTCGAACATGTCGATGCTTGACTGGTCGAGGTAACGGTCGATGATGACGGGACAACTGGTTTCGCAGTCGAGCCCGCGGGCTTTGGCTTCACGCTTCCATTCTTCGCTATATCCGTTGCCTTCGAAGCGGATGGGCTTGCAGGTCTTGATGTCTTCGCGGAGAACTTTCAATATGGCGTGGGGCTTGTCCTCGCCGCCCGATATGAGGGCATCGACTCGCCGCTTGAAATTGGTCAGGGCTTCGGCTACGGCGGCGTTGAGCACGAGCATGGCCGAGGCACAGTTGGCAGACGAGCCGACGGCGCGGAACTCGAAACGGTTACCGGTGAAGGCAAAGGGCGAGGTCCGGTTGCGGTCGGTGTTGTCGATGCGCAAGTCGGGAATCTGTGGAATATCCAGTTTGATGTTGTGGGAGCCGCCCATGGCAGACAGTTCGGCATCGGCCGACGTTTCTATTTTGTTGAGCACTTCGGTAATCTGGCTGCCGACAAAGGCTGAAATGATGGCCGGTGGTGCTTCGTTGGCTCCCAGACGGTGCTGGTTGGTAGCTGACATGATGGAGGCTTTGAGCAACCCGTTGTGCTTGTGGACAGCCATTAGGGTTTCTACCACGAAGGTTATAAAGCGCAGGCTCTCTGCGGGCGTTTTGCCAGGGGCATGGAGCAGAATGCCGTTGTTGGTTGAGAGCGACCAGTTGCAATGTTTGCCGCTGCCGTTGATGCCTTTGAATGGCTTTTCGTGGAGCAGGCAACGGAAACCGTGCTTGCGGGCTGTTTTGTGCATCAGCGTCATGAGCAGCATGTTCTGGTCGACGGCCAGATTGCATTCTTCGTATATGGGTGCGAGTTCGAACTGGTTTGGTGCCACCTCGTTGTGGCGCGTTTTGCATGGAATGCCCAGTTCGAGAGCTTGTATTTCGAGATCTTTCATAAACTCGGCCACACGTCCGGGAATGGCTCCGAAGTAGTGGTCGTCCATTTGCTGGTTCTTGGCCGAGTCGTGTCCCATGAGGGTGCGCCCTGTGAGTAGCAGGTCGGGTCGGGCAACGTAGAGGCTTTCGTCCACGAGGAAATATTCTTGTTCCCAGCCCAGATTGGCTTGAACGTGTCTTACCTCAGGGTCGAAATATTGGCACACGGCCGTGGCGGCCTTGTCAACAGCGGCGAGCGACTTCTTGAGAGGTGCCTTGTAGTCCAAGGCTTCACCGGTATAGGCTATGAAGACGGTGGGAATCATCAGCGTGTCGCCGATGATGAATACAGGCGATGAGGGGTCCCAGGCTGAGTATCCGCGGGCCTCGAAGGTACTGCGAATGCCACCGCTGGGGAATGATGAGGCATCGGGCTCCTGTTGCACCAGCTGTTTGCCATTGAAGTTTTCAATGACACCACCCTTGTGGTCGTGTTCCAGGAAAGCATCGTGTTTTTCGGCTGTCCCTTCTGTGAGAGGTTGGAACCAGTGGGTGCAGTGGGTGGCTCCCATCTCCATGGCCCATTTCTTCATGCCGGCGGCCACTTGGTCGGCTACGGAAAGGTCAAGGAAAGCGCCGTTCTCGATGACGTCGCGCAATTTTTGATAGATGTCCGTAGGTAAATATTTGAACATCTTTTCTTGGTTGAAGACATACTTGCCGAAATATTCGCTCGGCCGTTCTTCAGGTGCTTTCACTTCGAGGGCTTGCTTCTTGAAAGCTTCCTCGACAACAATAAATCTTAAGTTTGCCATATAAATTAATGTTTACGGCAAAGACCCCGTCTGGAGATAAATGGTCTTCCTCGGTAGTCAGAGCCAGGTTAAGATTCTTTGCATGGCTTCCAGGCTGTTCTCGCGGCTACCGAAGGCGGTGAGGCGTATGTAGCCTTCGCCGCTCGGCCCGAAACCGACGCCTGGAGTGCACACCACGTGGACTTCCTCAAGCAGGCGGTCGAAGAACTGCCAGCTGGTCATGCCCTGTGGTGCGCGGAACCAAATGTAGGGCGCATTTTCGCCGCCGAACACTTGCAGGCCAGCCTTTGTGAGGCCTTCGCGCATGATGCGCGCATTTTCCATATAGTATTGTATGGTTTCCCGTACTTGTTGCTTCCCTTCCGGAGTGTAGATAGCTTCGGCGCCGCGCTGCTGTATGTAGCTTGTACCGTTGTATTTGGTGCTTTGGCGGCGGTTCCATAATTGGTTCAGGCTTGCTTCTTTGCCGTCGGCGGTACGTGCCGTCAGTTCTTGGGGCACTACGGTATAGCCGCAACGTGTTCCGGTAAATCCTGCCGTCTTTGAGAAACTGTGGAATTCGATGGCACAGCGTTTGGCCCCTTCTATTTCGTAGATGGAGTGGGGGATACTGGGATCTTGGATGTAGGCCTCATAGGCGGCATCGTACATGATGATGCTGTGGTTCTGCAGGGCGTAGTCCACCCACTGTTTCAGCCGTTCACGGGTAATAACTGTTCCCGTCGGGTTGTTGGGGTAGCACAGGTAGATGATGTCAACGGCGTGGTCGGGTATGGGTGCCACGAAGTTGTTCTCGGCGTTGCACGGCATGTAGGTGATGTTGTTCCATGCACCGTTGACCAAATCGCCGGCGCGTCCGCTCATCACATTTGAATCAATGTAAACGGGATATATGGGGTCGGTCACGGCGATGGAGTTGCGCAGGCTCAGTATGTCGCCGATGTTGCCCGTGTCGCTCTTGGCTCCGTCGCTGATGAAAATGTCGTCGCGTTCCAATTGGATGCCGCGGGGCTTAAAGTCGTTCTCAAGGATAGCGTCTTGCAGGAAGTCGTAGCCGTGTTCCGGGCCGTAGCCGCGGAAGGTGTCCTTGTGGGCCATTTCGTCCACCGCTTTGTGAAGGGCTTCGATGACGGCGGGTGCCAGGGGCAGGGTAACGTCGCCTATGCCCAGACGGATGAGGTTGGCTTCGGGGTGTGCGGCCTTGAAGGCGCTCACCTTGTTTGCTATGTCGATGAACAGGTAGTTCTTTTGAAGTTTCAGAAAGTTGTCATTCAGTTGTGCCATACTATGATGATAAATGTATTTACAGTTCAATTTCACCTTCAAAGGCCGTGGCGGCCGGTCCGGTCATGTAGATGTGGTTGTCGCCCTGGCGCCATTCGATGTGGAGGTCGCCGCCGTCCATGGCGATGGTGCTCCGACCGTCGCTCAAGCGGTTGAGTCTGGCTGCCACGGCGGTGGCGCAGGCACCGGTGCCGCAGGCCATGGTGATGCCGGTGCCTCTTTCCCAAACGCGGGTACGGATGACACCGTCTTCCCTTACCTCGGCGAACTCGATGTTACACTTTTGTGGGAACAGCGGGTGGCATTCCAGCGCAGGGCCTTCGCCGGCAAGGTCGATGCTGTCGATGTTGTCAACGAAGATAACGAAGTGGGGGTTGCCCATCGACACGAAGGTGCCGGTGTATGTCTTGCCGTTGGCTTCCACGGTGCCGGCCGTCATCTGGCCGTCGGCGGTGGCCAGTTGTTCTTTATTTGCAAGGATAGGCTCGCCCATGTCCACGGTGGCGCCGGTGACGCGGTCGTCGGCATCGGTCTGCAGTTGCAGTATCTTGATGCCGGCGCGGGTTTCCACGCTTACGGTCTTGCTGTGTGTGAGGCCTTTGTCGTAAACAAACTTGCCGATGCAGCGCACGCCGTTGCCGCACATCATGCCCTCGCTCCCGTCGTTGTTGTACATGCGCATCTGGAAGTCGGCCACCTCGGAACGGTCTATCAGGATCAGTCCGTCACTGCCCACGCCGAAGTGGGGGCGGCTCCATGCTATGGCAGCCTTTGCAGGGTCGGCAATGGGGTATTTCTGAACGTCCACATAGATGTAGTCGTTGCCTGCACCGTGCATTTTTGTAAACTTAATGGTACTCATACTTTAATTTTGATGCAAAGTTCGCAATTTTTTTTGACAGATGCCACGTTGCGAGGGTATTATTATTGACTTATGGCCGGAAAAAAGCGTGAAAAGCGTCTCTTGTCCGGCTTTGTTGTCCGTGAAGGAACATTTTGTAAAACGGAAGTCCCATTTCTGAACTCAGAAATGGGACTTGGTATCTCTTATTGGCTATGGCCGCTGTCCGGGATTCCGGCGTGTTGCGAAGAAGGGCGGTGAAAGAAAGTCTATCTCCGTTTTCGTTTTTTCTAACTCCGTTTTCGTGCGGACCAAATGCGTTTTCGTTTCATTCGTCCAGGAAGCGCTCCGTCAGACCCTCGTAGTCGTCGATGCGACGGTCGCGCAGGAAGGGCCACCAGCGGCGCACCTGCTCCGAACGTTTCAGGTCCACCTCCACCAGCAGGTCGGCCTCCTCGTCGGTGGGCGCTTGGGCCAGCAGTTCGCCCTGCGGACCGCACACGAAACTGCTGCCCCAGAACTGGATGCCCTGTGTCTGGCCCGATGGGTCGGGTTCGTGGCCCGTGCGGTTCACGGCAATGACGGGCAGGCCGTTGGCCACGGCGTGGCCGCGCTGCACGGTCTGCCAGGCCGTGCGCTGGCGCTGCTGTTCCTCTGGCGTGTCGCTGCTTTCATAGCCTATGGCCGTAGGGTAGATGAGCATGTCGGCCCCGCGGAGGGCCATCATGCGGGCGGCTTCGGGATACCACTGGTCCCAGCACACCATGACGCCGAGACGGCCCACTGACGTGTCAATGGGGTGGAACCCCAGGTCGCCGGGGGTGAAGTAGAATTTCTCGTAATAGGCCGGGTCGTCGGGGATGTGCATCTTGCGGTACCGGCCGGCAATGCTGCCGTCGCGCTCGAACACGACGGCGGTGTTATGGTAGAGCCCCGGGGCGCGCCGTTCGAAGAGCGAGGTGACCAGCACCACGCCGGCCTCGCGGGCCACGTCGGCATAGTGTGTCGTGACTTCACCGGGAATGGGCGTGGCCAGGTCGAAGAGGTCCACGTTCTCCGTTTGGCAGAAGTAGGGCGTGTCGTGCAGTTCCTGAAGCACCACGAGGGCGGCGCCCTGCGCAGCCAGGGCCCTGATGCGCTCGCTCAGCCGGCGGCGGTTCAGGGTGGCGTCGGCCACGTTGCGCTGTTGAATGATTCCGAGTTTCATATAATGAGAATAGGGATTATTATTCTGATGATTGGCCCATGACGCCGCGCGGCAACTGCATGGTGCAGCAGTGGAGCGAGCCGTGCTGCCGGATGAGCGGGCGGCAGTCGATGCCAACGACCTGATGGGTGGGAAAGGCTTTCTGAATGGTCTCGCAGGCCGTGCGGTCCAGTTCCGGTTGTGCGTAGGTGGGTACGAGCACACTGCCGTTGAGCACCAGGAAATTGGCGTATGTGGCGGGCAACCGCGTGCCGTCGTCTTCGTCATAGACCGGAGCGGGCAGGGGGAGGGGCAGCAGGCGGTAGGGTCGGTCTTCCAGAGTGCGCAGGCTGCGCAGCTCGGCTTCCATGTGCTGCAAATCGTCGTAATGCCCGTCATCGGGATCGGTGCATTGCACGTAGGCGATGGTGTCGGCCGGACAGAGGCGTGCCAGTGTGTCGATGTGGGCGTCGGTGTCGTCGCCGTCCATGTGGCCGTGGTGCAACCACAGCACGCGGCGGGCATGGAGCTCGCGCAACAGGCGTTCCTCAATGTCGGCGGCGCTGAGACGGGGGTTGCGGTTGGGATTGAGCAGGCATTGGGCCGTGGTGAGTATGGTGCCGCGGCCGTCGCTTTCGACGGAGCCGCCTTCAAGGATGAAGTCGGTGCAGTCCTGATAGTTGGCGTGCCATGTGCCGTTCTGGAAAACTCGGGCTGTAATGGCATTGTCCTTTTCGAAGGGGAACTTGCCGCCCCAGGCGTTGAAGCCGAAGTCCTTGACCGTCCACAGACCGCCTTCGAGCACGCACAGGGGGCCGTGGTCGCGCGCCCAGGTGTCGTCCGATTCGCAGCAGACCAGGCTGACATTGGCCATCAGCCGTTCCGGCAGATGCTGGCGCAGGAGTGTCTCAATGCGCCCGGGTTCGGGCGTGACCACGAGCAACTGTTCCTGCGAGGCAATGTGGTAGGCCATTTGCAGGTAGCAGGCTTCCACCTGGCGCAGCATGGGTGCCCAGTCGGTGTGGGCGTGCGGCCACGTGAGCATCACGCCGCTTTGCGGATACCACTCGGCCGGCCACATGTCGGCGGGCTGTTCGATGAGGGCCGACTGGAGTTCCTCACGGGCAATGGGGCGTGTGGCTTCGGTGATGGTGGTTGACTTGGCGAACATTCGAAGTGCCATATTCCTCTCGTCTTATATAATTGCCACAAAATTACGAAGAATTTCAGAAACGCCGCCCTTTGCCGTCGCCTTTGTGCGGTTGTGGCGTGGAAAAAGCGGCTTTTGAAAAATGAAAACGTAGTTGGTCGGGTCTAAATCCGATTTAGTGCGCACGAAAACGGAGATAGACAGACCGAAAACGGAGTGAGTTTTTCAAAATGCGCCTTCCGGCCTTTTCCGTGCGCTCGTTTGCAGAGAGAAATGGCCGTAAAAAAGCGAAAAGACAGAAATCTTTTTGGAAAATGGGTGTAATTGAAGAAAAAAGTGTAACTTTGCAGCCTAAACAATTCACACAGGACGTGAAAATAAAGGAAGTCGTTGCGGCCCTTGAACGTTTCGCGCCTCTGCCGCTGCAAGACGAGTACGATAACGCCGGATTGCAGATTGGGTTGACAGAGGCGGAAGTATCAGGGGCCTTATTGTGTCTGGACGTGACCGAAGCCGTAGTGCGCGAGGCCGTGTCGCAGGGCTGCAATCTCATTGTGGCTCACCACCCGTTGCTGTTCCGCGCTCTGAAGCACATTACCGGTCAGACGCAGCCCGAACGCTGCGCCGCGCTGGCGGTGAAACACGATGTGGCCATCTATGCCGCCCACACCAATCTGGACAACGCCCGCGGTGGCGTGAACTTTGAAATTGCCAACAGGCTGGGGCTGCAAGGGGTGCGCTTTCTGAAACCGGCGCCCGACGGCCAAAGCGGCAGCGGTATTGTCGGTGAACTGGCTGAGCCGGAAAATGCCGAGGCTTTTTTGCGGCGGGTAAAAGATATCTTCCATGTAGAGAGCCTGCAACACAACAGTCTGCTCGAGCGGCCGGTCAAAACCGTCGCCGTGTGTGGCGGTGCCGGCGATTTCCTGCTCGGCGAAGCCCTGAGGCAAAAGGCTGATGCCTTCCTGACCGGCGAAATGCACTACCATGTGTTTTTCGGTTATGAGCAGGAGATACAAATAGGCGTCATGGGGCATTACCAAAGCGAACAGTTCACCATAGACCTGTTGGGCGACGTCCTCAAGAACGCCCTTCCTGAACTCAGACTGGTGAAAACGAAGATAAAGACCAATCCAATCAGCTATATGTAAATATGATAAAGCTGTTTTGTGGCGAAATAAAAGTATGAAATAATAATCAATAATAAATAAAATAAACAATGGCATTAAAGACGCTGAACCCCGCCGAAATGACGGTGGAAGAAAAGTTGAAGACTTTGTATGAACTTCAAACCGTGTTGTCGAAAATTGACGAAATCCGTGTAATCCGCGGTGAGCTCCCTCTGGAAGTGCAAGACCTGGAAGACGAAATCGAAGGTCTGCAGAGCCGTATAGCCAAGTATGAGGAAGAGGTGAAATATATCGACGGCCAAATTGGCAAATGGAAAGAGGAAAAGAACGTTTCCCTGGCATCGATCGAACGCAACGAAGAGCATCTGAACGATGTACGCAACAGTCGCGAATATGATGCTCTGAGCAAAGAAATCGAATATCAGCAACTGGAAATTCAGTTGCGTGAAAAAAGAATCCGCGAGGCCAGCATGGACCGTCAGGACCGTGTGAACGCCATTGCCGAGAGCCGGCTGATGCGTGACGAGCGCCTGTCTGACTTGGAGGTGAAGAAGAATGAATTGGATGAAATTGTTGCAGAAACGAAAGTACAGGAAGATGGACTTCGTGAAAAGTCGAAGGAACTTGAATTGCAAATTGAACCGCGTCTGCTGACGGCTTTCAAGCGTATCCGCAAAAACAGCCACAACGGTCTGGGCATTGTCTATGTGCAGCGCGACGCCTGCGGCGGTTGCTTCAGTAAAATACCGCCCCAGCGCCAACTGGACGTGAAGATGCATAAGAAAATCATCGTGTGCGAGTATTGCGGCCGTATCATGATTGATCCCGAACTGGCCGGCGTGGAAGTGCAGAAGCCCGTTGAAGAGCCCAAGAAGTCGCGCCGTCGCCGTTCTGCCAATAAGGAAGAGGCGTAAGGAAACGAACCAACTAAAGATTGAAGACAATTCCTATGAATTATTTAGATAGGAACGAGTATAACTTTACCCCTTCGGCCGAAGTCATCGAAGCATATAAGCATTTCGACCCGAAAACTCTGGGGTTTTATACCCGTATTTACGATGAGGGAAAGAAGAGTATTTTTTCCGTATATCTGGCTGAACACTATGGTATCGATGAGAGTCAGGTGCTGCTTGGCTATGGTGGTGAGTATCTGCTGAAGCAGGTTGTCCATTATTTCTTGACCATGACAGGCAATAACCGCATGCTGATACCTAAATTCTCATGGTGGTATTATCAATCGGTGGCTGCTGAAGTGGATGGTGAAACCTATCAGTATCCCATTTATGAAAATGGCGATACCTTCAGCTACGATTTTGACGGTTTGCGCAAGGCGCTGAAGGATGTGAAGCCCCGTATCCTGCTTTTGGCTTCGCCCAACAATCCTACCGGAAACTGCCTGACGCCTGAAGAATTGGATTGTCTGCTTGCTGAAGTTCCCAACGACGTTGTGACGTATGTGGACGAGGCTTATGCCTCTTATGTCAATGAAGACAGCAGTTATGTGAAGCGTTTGGTGGACAAGTATCCGAATCTGATTATCGCCCGTACGCTTTCCAAATTCTACGGCCTGCCCGGTTTGCGCATGGGTTTTGCCTTCGTGAGCAAAGGCATGGAAAAGTTTGCCAAGTTCAGCAACGTCTATTTAGGCTATAACCGTATATCCGAAGACATTGCCATTGCCGCGTTGAAGAGTGAGGCCCACTACCGCGATGTGGCTAACAAGATGAATGCCGATCGCAGGATGTATGAGAACGAACTGGGTGCCTTGCCCGGTTTCAAGGTTTACCGCTCCGCCGCCAACTTCATTCTTGTGAAGTATCCCATTGTCCTGAAAGAAAGGCTGCAGCAAGCCTTCAAGGACGAGGACTACAAGGTGAAATTCATGAACGAGCCCGACCTGAACACCCACATGCGCATCACCCTGGGCCGCCCCGAACAGAACCGCATGGTGGCTGACACCATTTTGCGCATAGCCAAGACGGAGGCATGAAAGCTCTGATTCCCGCAGCCGGCATGGCCACGCGCCTGCGTCCCTTGACCAACGACCGTCCCAAGTGTCTTTTGCCCATAGGTGAGCGTCCGTTGTTGGGTCGCGCGCTCGATGCCCTGGCTGGTGCCGGCATCAATGAAGTTGTCATTTGTACCGGTTATCTGGCAGAGCAGATACGTGCTTATGTGACCGGGAATTACCCCCGGATGTCGGTGACGTTTATTCACAATGACGTTTACGACAGTACCAACAACATCTATTCGCTCTACCTGATGCGCCAAGAAGCCGAAGGGCAGGACGTGCTGCTGCTGGACAGCGACATCGTGTTCGACCCGGCCATCTTGCGGCGCCTGCTCGACAGTGAAGAACCGAACACTTTGGCTCTCAACAGCCATGCCCTGGGTGAAGAGGAGATAAAGGTGGTGATTGGCACTGACGGGCGTGTGAAGGAAATCAGCAAGACGTGCAGCATCAGCGAGGCTGTGGGTGAAAGCATAGGTATAGAGAAGATGAGTGCCGGCTATACGGCTGCCCTTTATCGCGAAATGGAGCAGATGATTGAGCGTGAGGGTTTGTCCAACGTGTTTTATGAACGTGCTTTTGAGCGGCTCATACCTCAGGGGCATACCTTCGCCGTTACCGACACCACCGACCTGTTTGCTGCCGAGCTGGACACCATCGAAGATTTCAATGATGCCAAGCAGAAAATACCGACTTCATTGTATTGAATTGAAACTTTAATTATTTCGATTAAAAATATGGTCCACTATGACATAGACGCGCTTCATCAATGCACACTGCGCATTATGCAGGGCATTGACCGTACCTGTCGCGAGCATGGTCTGCGCTATTACATCTTTGCCGGCACGCTCATCGGTTCGTTGCGTCACAAGGGGTTCATTCCCTGGGACGACGACATGGACATAGCCATGCCCCGTCCCGACTATGAGTTGCTCATCCAGCACCAGCGGGAGTGGCTGCCCGACAACCTGGAGATGGTGTGCTACGAAACCGACAAAAACTATCCGCAACCCTTTGCCAAGATTCAGGATGCCAACACGACCATCATTGAGCGCCTACACGAGTACTATTTGGGCGGGGCCTACATCGATGTGTTTCCTCTCGACGGCATGACGTCCAATCCTTGGAAACGGGCCATACACTTTGTGCGTTACTGGTACTACAAACGTCTGATTTACTTCAAGGGGCGCAATCCCTATAAACATGGCCGCGGTCCCTCGTGCTGGGTGCCTGTGTTGATTCACAAGTGCTATTCCATGGATTTCATCCAGCGCCGCATGCGAGCCCTGCAGATGGCCTACGATTACGATGCCCATGACCTGGTTTGCGACCACGACGACGGCAAGCGCGGTGTGTTTGGAAAAGCATGGTTTGGCATACCTCGTGATTATGTTTTCGAGGGAAACAGTTTCCTCGGTCCTGAGAATGCTGATGCTTATTTGACGCATAAATACGGTGATTACATGACGCCGCCTCCGGCTGACCATCACCGGCAGCACAATTTCGACGTTTTGGAACTGAATACTCCCTACCGCGAGTACGCCAAGAAACATCCCGGCAAAGCCTATTGAGGCGTGGGGCGGCTTGCTGGCTGAGCTAACTGCGTCTTCATTTTTCTAACTCCGTTTTCGTCCGGCCTAAATCCGATTTGGGCGCCACTAACTCCGTTTTCGGTTCCCCGGAGCCCCATTTCGAGTCTGCGAAGTGAGGCTCCGGACTCATTTTGTTGCATTGCCCTCGAGCAAGGGCGCGTTTTGCCATGACCGGAGGTGTGTGCCGGGGCGAAAACCAAGATGGCGAATTTTTCTGTGATTTTTTTGAAACTTTCCTTTGGAAAGAGGACGGGAATTGTGATAAACTTATTAACTTTGCAGTTCATAGGTAAATTAGCAATAATATGGCAGACAAAAAAAAGATACGTACCGCACTGGTGTCGGTATTCCACAAGGACGGTCTGGACGCGCTCCTGGCCAAGTTGAACGCTGAAGGCGTGAAGTTTCTCTCCACGGGTGGCACCCAGAAATTCATTGAGAGTCTGGGCTATGATTGTGCCAAGGTGGAGGACGTGACCACCTATCCCTCCATACTGGGAGGCCGTGTGAAGACTTTGCATCCTAAAATATTCGGAGGCATACTCGGTCGCCGTGAACTGGAGAGCGACGTGCAGGAAATGGCGCAATACGAGATTGAGCCCATAGACCTGGTCATTGTGGACCTCTATCCGTTCGAGCAGACCGTGGCCAGCGGCGCCAGTGAGGCAGACATCATCGAAAAGATTGACATAGGCGGCATCTCGCTCATCCGTGCGGCCGCCAAGAACTTCAACGATGTGGTCATCGTGCCCAGCAAGGCCGAATACCAACCCTTGCTTGACATCGTAAATGCCCAGGGCGCCGAAACTACGCTGGAGCAGCGCCGTCGCTTTGCCGAGCGCGCCTTTGCCACAAGTAGCCACTACGACACGGCAATACACGCGTATTTTGACAAATAAGTAGCAGACACAGTAGAAACAGAAGAAAATACAGGGGAGAAAGCATAATGGGATTCTTTTCATTTACCCAAGAATTGTCGATGGACCTTGGCACAGCCAATACCATCATTATCAGTGACGACAAGATAGCCGTCGACGAACCGTCGGTGGTGGCGCTCGACAGCCAGACAAACAAGATGATAGCTGTCGGTGAGCGTGCCAAACTGATGTACGAGAAAAACAACAACAAAATCCGCGTGGTGCGTCCGTTGCGCGACGGCGTGATAGCCGACTTTAACGCTTGCGAACAGATGATGCGCGGCCTGATAAAGATGGTGAACACCGGCCACCACCTGTTCTCACCCACACTGCGCATGGTCATTGGCGTGCCCAGCGGTTCGACCGAAGTGGAGCTGCGTGCCGTGCGCGACTCGGCTGAACATGCCGGCGGACGCGACGTTTACCTGATATTTGAGCCTATGGCTGCCGCCGTGGGCATTGGCATAGATGTGGAAGCTCCCGAGGGAAACATGATTGTGGACATCGGTGGCGGAACAACTGAAATTGCCGTGATTTCCCTGGGCGGCATCGTGTCGAACAACTCCATCAAGATGGCCGGTGACGACTTGACCGCCGACATTCAGGAATACATGGCCCGTCAGCACAACGTGAAGGTCAGTGAACGTATGGCCGAGCGTATCAAGATACACGTGGGTTCTGCCCTGACCGACCTGGGCGACGATGCCCCTGAAGACTACGTGGTTCATGGTCCTAACCGCATTACGGCCCTGCCGATGGAGGTGCCCGTATGCTATCAGGAAGTGGCCCACTGTCTGGAAAAATCCATTGCCAAGATTGAAACGGCCGTATTGACCGCTCTGGAAAATACGCCTCCTGAACTGTATGCCGATATCGTGAAGAACGGCATCTTCCTGACCGGTGGCGGTGCCCTGTTGCGCGGCATCGACCGCCGTCTGACAGAGAAAATCAACATTCCTTTCCACGTGGCCGAAGACCCATTGCACTGCGTGGCCAAAGGCACGGGCGTGGCCCTGAAGAATGTTGAGCACTTCTCGTTCCTCATGCGATAAAAAACGTTTTTCACAGCTGAGACAAGGTGAACAATCTGTCCGAGTTTTTCAAGAAATACAATCACTGGTTTCTGTTTGTATTGCTTGAGGCGGCCAGTATTATATTGTTATTCCGCTTCAACAACTATCAGGGCAGTGTGTGGTTTACTTCGGCCAACCATATGGCCGCCGAGGTGAACCGTTGGCATCACGATGCCGTGGGCTACCTGAATCTGAAAGACGTGAACCAACGTCTCAGCGCAGAAAACATGGTGCTGCAACAGCAGATAGCTCAGTTGCGCGAGGCTCTCGACATGCAGGACGACTCGCTGGGTGCCAACGACCGCGTGGTGCGCGAGGCCCTGAGCGGTTTTACACTGATTCCGGCCCGCGTGACGTCTAATTCCATACTGAAAAACGAAAATTATGTGGTCATAAACAAAGGCCGTGCTGATGGAGTGGAAACGGAAATGGGCGTTGTCGGCGGGGGAGGTGTCGTAGGCATCGTTTTCCTCGCTGGTGAGCATTATTCGCTGGTGCTTCCCATTGTCAATGTGAAGTCGAACATCAGTTGCCGGCTGCGTGGCCAGCGCTTCTTCGGCAACCTGCAGTGGTATGGCGGCAGCACGTTGTTTGCTTATCTGAACGACATCCCGCGCTATGCTAAAATCCGTGTCGGCGGTGTGGTGGAGACAAGCGGCTATTCCGAAGTGTTCCCCCCGGGACTGTTCGTGGGCCGTGTGACTCAGATAGCCAATGCACCTGACGGCCTGTCCATGCAGTTGAAAGTAAATCTCGGCACCGACTTTGCCAACTTGAGTGATGTCAGTGTCATTGTGAACAGAAACAAACCCCAGATAGACAGTCTGAGGGTCGATTTGGAATCATTTGAAACGGCGCAGAACGGATGATAGGCACATTTTTGAAACGGTTGTTCTGGTTGGTGGTACTGATGCTTCTGCAAGTGTTGGTGTTCAATCACGTGCAGATATTAGGCTATGCCACGCCGATGCTCTGTGTTTATCTCATACTGCTGTTCCCTCTGGGCACTTCGCGGAGCCAGATTTTGTTGTGGGGCTTCGCCACGGGATTGCTTCAGGACATCTTCACGAACACGCCGGGCATGAGTGCGGCCAGTCTGACTCTGGTAGCCCTGTTTCAGCCTGATTTGTTGAAACTCTTTGCTTCAAAAGATTTTGTCGAAAATGAAGATGCCCCTGTGCCCTCGGCCCGTTCCATGAACTGGCCCCCTTTCTTGCGCTATGTGTTTGTAGCGGTGCTGATAAATCAAATGGCGTTCTATCTGTTGGAAGCCTTCAGTTTCTTTAACCCCATCGAACTGGGTATCAATGTCGGCGGAGGTACACTGATGTCCTTCTTGGTCATTGTGGCCATGGAAGGTGTGCGCAAGGGATACACCAAGAAGCAAAATCCATGACCGGCCTCAATCTCGATAAGCGTAAGTATATTATTGGGTTGGTGGCCATCTTAATCGTCATCGTATATCTGCTTCGCCTGCTCTCGTTGCAGATTATGAGTGATGACTACAAGCGAAATGCCGATTCCAATGCTTTCTTGAAGAAGATACAATACCCGGCCCGTGGCCTCATCATGGACCGTAAGGGCCGGTTGCTTGTGTATAACGAGCCGGCCTACAACATCATGGTCATCATGCAGGAGCAGCTTGGTGTGGACACGCTCGACTTCTGCAACACTGTGGGTATAACCAAAGAGCAGTACATAGAGCGTATGGCTGAGATCAAGGACAGCAAGAAGAACCTTGGTTATTCGCGCTTCACTCCCCAGTTGTTCATGAGTCAGATACCTGCCAAAGAGTTTTCTGTTTTTCAGGAGAAACTGTTTAAGTTCAAAGGTTTTTATGTGGAAAAGCGTGCCATCCGCCACTATGCCACTACCTGTGCCGCCCATGTGCTGGGCGATGTGGCCGAAGTGTCGCAGCTTGATGTGGACAGCGACGAATATTATCGTCCCGGCGACTACATAGGCAAACTCGGTGTGGAAAAGTCGTACGAGAAAGACTTGCGCGGGGTGAAAGGTATGAAAATTATGCTACGCGATGTCCACGGACGCATCAAGGGACATTATCAGGATGGTCAGTTCGACCGTGTGCCTGAACCCGGACGCAACCTGACACTCGGACTTGACCGCGATTTGCAGGCCCTCGGTGAGCGTCTGATGCGTGGCAAACTGGGCAGCATTGTGGCCATCGACCCACAGACGGGAGAAGTGCTCTGCATGGTGTCATCACCCACGTTCGATCCCCATCTGCTCTCGGGACCTGATCGCGGCAAAAACTATCAGAAACTCTATGCCAATCCCATGAAGCCGCTTCTCAACCGTGCCATCATGGGACAATATCCGCCAGGCTCGACGTTCAAGACCTCGCAGGGACTCACGTTTCTGCAGGAAGGTATCATCAATACCCATACGGCCTATCCTTGTTACCATGGTTTCCGTTACGGCAGGCTCCATGTGGGCTGCCATGGCCATGCTTCGCCGGCTGCGCTGGCCTATGCCATCCAGACCTCGTGCAACAGCTATTTCTGTTGGGGATTCTACCATATGATGCAAGCCAAGCGCAAGTATGGCACGGTCAACAACGCCATGAACCGTTGGAAGGACTACATGGTCTCCATGGGCTTCGGCTACCGCCTGGGCGTGGACCTGCCCGGAGAGAAACGCGGCATGATACCCAACGCCGAGTATTACGACAAGCATTACCGTGGCAGTTGGAATGGTCTTACCGTCATCAGTGACGCCATCGGCCAGGGCGAGGTGGCCCTCACGCCCTTGCAGATTGCCAACCTCTGCGCCACCATAGCCAACCGGGGGTATTACTATATTCCTCATGTGGTGCGCAGTGTCGAAGGCCGTCCCACCGACACCACCTACACGCGAAAGCACTATACCATGGTGGAGGAGAAGTATTACAATTACATCGTCGATGGCATGCGCCGTGCCGTGCTTGGCGGTACCTGCAAGGGGGCCAACTTGCCCGGACTTGATGTGTGTGGCAAGACCGGTACGGCTCAGAACCGTGGCCGCGACCACTCTGTCTTCATCGGTTTCGCCCCCATGAACAATCCCCGTATCGCCATTTCCGTCTATGTGGAGAATGGCGGTTTCGGTGCCCATTTCGCCGTACCCATCGGGGCGGTTATGATAGAACAATACCTGAACGGCCATCTCTCGCCCAGTGGGGAGAAACGGGCGGCGGCTTTTGCTTCAAGAACCATCGGTTATGGTACAAGACAACGCTAACGGACAAAAGAGCCTCCTGCGCTCCATCGACGTGATAACGATTGTTATCTATCTTCTGCTCATTGCTGCGGGATGGATTAGTGTGGTCGGAGCCAGCTATAACTATGGTGATACCGATTTTCTTGATTTTGCGGCGCGTTCGGGGAAACAGCTCACGTGGATAGTCTGCTCTTTTGTACTTGGGTTGGTCATTATGCTTACTGACGACCGCATCTACGACACCTTTGCCAACGTGATTTATGTGGTTATGATGGGCATATTGCTCATCACCCCATTCATTGCCACCGGCACCAAGGGCAGTTACTCCTGGATACACCTCGGGCCCGTCAGCATCCAGCCGGCCGAGTTTGCCAAGTGTGCCACAGCGCTGGCCTTGGCCAAGTATATGGGTTCCTATGGTTTCAACCTCTCCAATCCGCGCCATTTCATCAAAGCCGTCGCCATTGTCGTGCTGCCCATTCTGCTCATCATCTTGCAGCGTGAAACGGGTTCGGCGCTGGTCTATCTGGCCTTCTTCCTTGTCTTCTATCGCGAGGGCATGACCGGCAGCGTGCTCTTCATTGGCGTGGCTGTCATCGTCTATTTCGTTGTCGGCCTGCGTTTCGATGCCGAGGCCATGCCCCATACCCTCACCAGCGTGGGCCGTTTCACGGTCTTGCTGCTCATCTGGCTCTTCACCGCCGTGCTCGTCTTCCGCTATTCACGCAACCGCAAGGAACTTAAATGGATTGTCGGCATCGGTGTCCTGCTCACCGGCGGTGCCTGGCTCATTTCACGCTATGTTAAGCCGTTCGACATTTCCTGGGTGCAGCTGGCTCTCTGTGTGGGCGTCATGGTCTATCTGGTCGTCGAAAGCCTGCGCCAGCGCTTTCCGCGGCTGGCCCTTATCGCCGTGTTCACCCTCGGCTCGCTCTTCGCCTACTATTCCGCCGATTACATGCTCAACAACGTGCTCCAGCCCCACCAGCAGAAACGCGTGCGTGTCCTTTTGGGATTGGAGCAGGACATCAACGGTGCCGGCTACAACGTGCGCCAGAGCGAAATAGCCATCGGCTCAGGCGGACTCTACGGCAAAGGTTTTCTCAACGGCACGCAGACGAAGTTGAAATATGTGCCCGAACAGGACACCGACTTCATCTTCTGCACCGTGGGTGAGGAGCACGGGTTCGTGGGCTGCGCCGTTGTTCTGGTGCTTTTCCTGTGCCTCATCCTTCGTCTCATCTATTTGGCCGAACGCCAGACCTTCGCCTTCGGCCGCATCTTCGGCTACAGCGTGCTCAGCATCTTCCTGTTCCATGTCTTTATAAATATAGGTATGGTCATGGGGCTCACCCCCGTCATAGGCATACCCTTGCCCTTCTTCAGCTACGGAGGCTCCTCGCTGTGGGGCTTCACCCTGCTCCTGTTCATCTTCCTCCGCATCGATGCCGGTCGCGAGAAATACCGGCGCTGAATAGAGTTATCTCCAATCGGCCGCCGCTATGGACTGTTCCGTGGC
>Ga0256404_1007155_pt1 | contig 17856 bp, 10 predicted proteins | sample RumenRJG_01DNA_FD_185990 | JGI IMG/M metagenome (GOLD analysis project Ga0256404, IMG submission 185990) | Bovine rumen microbial communities from Lethbridge, Alberta, Canada - RJG_01 | ecosystem: Host-associated > Mammals > Digestive system > Stomach > Rumen | place: Canada: Alberta | collected...
TGATGGGCTCGTACGCTTTCGTATGCTTGTTCCAGACGCGCGTGCCGGCGTCGAGGAACGCGCGGATGCGCTGCGCGATGTACTGCGCTTCGCAGGCGAGCGGCGAGCGTTCTTCTTTTGACGCGGCCGCATCGTCCGCCGCATCCTCTGTTGCAGGCGCGTTCTCCGCACTCGGCGCGTCCGCCGTTTTTCCGGCCGCATCGGCAGCGCCGCCCTCCGCGGGTTCGCCGTCTTCGCTGAGGATGACGAGCTCCTCCGGGCCCGCGAGCGTCGGCGCGTCCGTCGCGCCGTAACCCGAGGTCTCCGGCGGGTTCAGCGCCTCGTTTTTGCCGTAGGCGAGCTCCATCGGGCCGCCGGACATGACCTGCTGGAAGATGTAGTTGACGGCAGCGAGCACTTCGGGACGGCTGCGGAAATTCTGCGAGAGGATGACGCGATCGCAGCCGTCCGTCGTCGGATAATCGCGATATTTTTCGAGGAACATCTGCGCGTCGACGAGGCGGAAGCGGTAGATGCTCTGCTTCACGTCGCCGACGACGAAGAGGTTTGGCGGCGCGTCCTTGCGGACGAGCGAAAAGATGAGCTCCTGCACGCCGTTCGTGTCCTGATACTCGTCGACCATGACCTCGTGGTAGCGCTCCTGCAACGCGCGCGCGACTGCCGACGGCACGATGTGCCCCGTCTTCTCGCGCACGTCCTGGTCGATGAGCACGTCGAGCGCGAAATGCTCGAGGTCAGCGAAATCGACGACGCCGCGCTCTTTCTTCGCCGCGCGGAACGCTGCGCCGAACGCGATCGTCAGCCGCGCGAGCTCGTGCGCGTCCGGCGCGGCGGCGCGCAGGCCGCCCAAAAGCTCGGCCTCCGTCGCCATGTAACGCGCCTGGAGCGACTGGATGCCGTCCTTGTACATAGCGCGCTGGCTCTGGATGCGCGCGCACTGCTCCTTGTCGAGCGCCGTGTCTCTCGAAAGCTTCGGAAACTTCGCGCCGGCGAGCGCTTGCACGAATGCATCCCAATCACCGCCATCAAACGCGCGCTTGATGTGTTCGATGATGCCTGCGTCCTCTTCGAGGCACGGCAGATATGTTTTGCTGCCGGCCTCCCGCGCTTCCTCGACGAGCGGCGCGACGAGCGGCGGATACGTCGCGAGCTCGCGCGCGATGGCTTCATGCACCGTCTCATACCACCACGTATCGGCGAGGCGCACGCCGTCCGCGATGTCGAAATGTGCGGCAGCCTCCGTGAGCCAAACGTCCGGGAACGGCTGCGACAGCGAGAAGTCGTACGCGTTCTCGATGAGCTCGTGCACGCGCGTGTCGTCGCGGTCCGTGCCATAATGATCCGTGAGCGCGAGGAACGCGGGCGCGCCTTTCTCGTATTCGTCCGCGAGCAGCTGCTCCATGGCGTCCTCGCGCAGGATGTTGAGCTCCTGCTCGTTGCCGATGCGGAACTCGGGGTCGAGGTCGACCGCCTCGAAATGGCGCTGCAAGATACGCAGGCAGAAGCGGTGCATCGTCGAAATCGACGCGCCCGAGAGCAAGACGATCTGCCGCTCGATGTCCTTGATGCGGTCGGGCTTGTCCTTGTTCTCGTCCGCGTCGAGCGCCTGCTCGAGCGAAGCCTCGACGCGTTGGCGCATCTCGCGCGCCGCCGCGTCCGTGAACGTCACGACGAGCAGCTTGTCGACGTCGCAGTCGCCGTGCAAGACCTCCTGGATGATGCGCTCGACGAGCACGGCCGTCTTGCCGGAGCCGGCCGCCGCTGCGACGATGAGGTTCTCGCCCTTCGTATCGATGGCTTTCTGCTGATCCTTTGACCAGCCGATCTTCGCTTCAGGCATCGGCCGCGCCTCCTTTCGTCGTTTTCTTCTTTTTGGGCGTTTTTGCTTTCTTCTCCGGCTCCGCGACGGGGATGCCCGCGAGGTGATGGAGCTCCGCGAGCACGTCCGCTTCCTTCCGGTCGTCCGGCGTGAACGGCCGGCTGCCGAGCAGCGGGTCAAAGCCGCAGAGAATCTTGTACGGGCAATAGCCGCACGCGTCGAATTTGCCATGACGATACGGCTTCGAGCGGATGTCGCCGAGCAGAATCTCCTCGCCCGTCCGCGCGAGCATGCGGTCGACGTAGTCGAGCAGCGCGACGAAATCGTCCTGCGTCTTGAGCTTCGGCCGGTCGTAGGCGTTGATCGCGCCGTTACTGTTCAGCCGCACGGGGAAAAAGCGTCCGGACGCATCAATGGCGTGGACGACATCGAGGTCGGCGAGCACCCAGCCCGGCAGGCGCAGGAGGTCGTCGAAATGCGCCTGCGCCTCATCGTCCGTCGGCCGCTTCGCCGCAGCCCACCAGTTGTATTTCACGAGGCAGTAGAGGATGCCGGCCGGCAGCATGGCGTGGTCTTCCGTCTGCGCGACGAGGTTCCGCGTGACGAGCAAGTACGTCAAAAGCTGCAGCCGCAAGCCGTAGTAAACGTCCAAGATGTTCAGCGCGGCCTGCCCTGTCTTGTAGTCGACGACGAGGAAATAGCGCCCGCTCTCGTCGAAGTCGATGCGGTCGATCTTGCCCGTGACTTCGAGGCGCACGCCCTGCGGCAGGTCGTACGCGAGCGGCGGCATTGCGCCCGTGCCATAGCCGTATCCAAATGTCCGCTCGAACAGCACGGGATGGAACGTGCTGACCGCGTCCATCTCGATGAGGCGCAGCAGCGCGTGATCTGCCGTGCGCGCGATGCGTTCGAGCAGATGCGCATAGGCCTTCGAGCTCAACAGGATTTCATTCTGCAGGCGCGGCGCGAGCTCGCCCAGAATATCGTGCACGAGCTCCGCGCGCTCCTGCTCGCCGACGTCGCGCCAGCTGCGGCCGGCCGCGTGCAGCGCCTCGCCGCAGTTGTGCAGGAAGCCATGCAACAGGTTGCCGAAATCGAGCTGCGCGAACGCGCGCTCCTTGCGCTCCTTCAGGCGCAAGCCGTAGCTCGCGAAATGCTGGAACGGGCAGCCGTGGAACGACTCGAAGCGCGTGACGCTGCCCGTCAGCCGCTTCTTCGGCGCGAAGAGCGCGAGCGCGAGCGGCGCGGGCAGCTGCTCATCACGCAGTTTCGCAAAGAGTCCCGCGAGCGCGAGATTGAGCGGCGCGGCAAGCGTTTCCTGACCCTGCGCCCAGTTGTAGACATCGCGCCAGTACGGCGCGAGCGTGCCGCGTTCCCGGAGGCCGCGCAGCGCCGCCGCAAGCCCCGTGATGGCCTTCCGCCCGTCCGCGAGGCGGAGCTGTGCCTCATGGCTGAGCTCCGTCGCCGTCTCGTCCGCAGCGGGCTCGAGCGTCTCGAGCGGCAGCGAGAGGAACGGCGCGTCCGGCAGCAGGCGACGCAGGCGGCCGATGTACGCCGACGGCGCGAGGCCCTTCCCCTCGTCGTCCGCGAGCGCGTACGACACCCAGAGGCAGTCCGTCGCCTCCGTGAAGCCGCGATACAGCAAGAATTTTTCCGCGAGCGTGCCGTCGCGGCCGCCCGAGGCGATGTCGTAGCCCGCATCGGAGAGATGCTGGCGGTCGGCATCGGAGAACAGCCCTTTCTCGCGGCTGCGGCGCGGCATGACGCCTTCCTGCGCGCCGACGATGTAGATGGCGCGCGTGTTCATGAGGCTGTTCTGGTCGAACGCGGCGACCGTCACCTCATCGAGGCCCGGAGGGATGAGCTTCATCGCGAGCGCGTCGAGGCCGTCGGAGAGGACGGCTTCGAAATCCTTTCGGCTCATCGGCTCGTCGCCGCCGACCTCGACGAGCTGGTCGAGAAGGCCGATCATGTCGTCCCAGATCTGGCGGTGCTCGGCCGCCGTCGCGAGGTGCTCATCCTGCTGCTGACGATTTTCGCTGGCCTCCGACCACTGCACGAGCGTCGCCGGCACGTCGAGGCGCTCGAGCAGGTCGTAAATCGCCTTCGCATACGCGCGCACGGTCTTGCCCTGCTTCAGCTGCTCGGCAAACGCCGCAAGCGGCTGCGCGGCACGGCGGCGGATGTCGTCGATGGCCGCGAGCATCGCCGCGTCTTTTTCCGTCGCCTGCTCTTCCTCGTCGATGGAGCGATGCTCGAACCAAGGCCACGGGTCGGCCATCGTCCAGCGCCCCGCGCCGCGCACGCCGAACTGCAGCACGTAGTTCTCGAGCTTGTCGATCTCGTCGCGCGTGACGGGGAAAAAGCCCGTGCGCAGCGTGCGGATGACGGGCTCGTAGCGCCAGCCGCGCACGGCCTCGAGCGCCGAGCGCACGAGCTCGGCGAGCGGGTGGTGCACGGCCTGCCGCTTGCCGTCGACGAACATCGGGATGGCGTGGTCGTGGAACACGAGGCGCAGGAGCTCCTGATACGATGCCTCGTCGCGCACGAGCACGCCGATGTCGCGCCAGCGCAGTCCCGCCTCGCGCACGAGGCGCAGGATGTCCGCCGCGACGGCCTCGACCTCGATGCGGCGGTTCGCCGCCTCGACGATCTGCACGCCCGCGCCAGAGCCATCCTGCGGCACGATGGGCGCACGGAACAGCCCGCGCTCGATGGCGGCGAGCGCAGGCGCATGGAAGCGGCCGGCGGACGCCTCTTCCGGCGGCTCGATGGATTCGATGTTCACGGCTGTCACGCCGGCGCGCTTCGCAACCTTCGTGAGCTCGTCCATCGTGCGGTACGAACGGTTGAACAGCCCCGTCGCATGATTTTCCGCGTCCGCGAGACGCGGCGCGAGCGGCAGCGTCACCGTCACGTCGCAGCCTGCTGCGAGCAGCCCTGCGAGCACCTGCTGTTCCTGCGGGTTGAAGAAGATGAAGCCGTCGACCCAGACTTTCGCGCCCTTGACGAACGATGACGATGGCAGCCGCTCGATGAGGAGGTTCATCATGTCCTCCGCATCATCGTAGCGCCCGGCCATCGCCGCGTCGAACTGCTCAGCGAGCAGCGCGAGGTCGCGCAGTTTGTCCGCGAGCGCGTCCTCCGTCGCCGCGAAACCGTCCGCCGCCTTGCGCAGCTTTTCCGGCGTGAGCTCATAATTTTTCAGTTCCTTGATCGTCTCGGAGAGCGTCGCGCCGAAGCCGCGCTGCCCGGCCGCACGATGGAAGAACGCGAGCCCCTTGCCCTCTTTCGTGAGGATGCGGCGCAGCAAAAGCCGCCGCCCGACCTCGCTGATGCGCGGCCTGAGGAGGCCGCCCGTGCCGAGGAGCACCTGCCGCGCGAAGCGGCGGAAGCCGAACACATACGCGCGCACAAATCCCGTCCCCGCGAGCCGCGCCGCGAGCTCGCGCTCGACGCAGTACGTCATCTGCTCCGGCAGCAGCAGCACGCACGCAGGCCCGATGGGCGCGCGCGCGATCTCCTCTGCGATTTCCCGCTCGCACAGCGCCGTCTTCCCTGCTCCCGCGCGCCCTGCGATGAATCTCAGTCTTCCTGGCATAGCGTATCCTTTCTTTCCCATCCCATGGTCACTCCGCAAGCGTCCCGTGCACGAAGTGCGCCGTGCTGCCCTTCGTCGTCTTCACGACCTCGATGCGGTCGCCGATGCACTCGGCGAGCTCCTTGACGTGCGAGATGATGCCGATGACGCGGCCGCCTTCCTGGAGCTTCATGAGCGCCTTGAGCGCCGTGTCGAGCGTCTCCTCGTCGAGCGAGCCGAAGCCCTCGTCGATGAACATCGTGTCGAGGCGGATGCCCTCGGAGTAGCGCGTGACCGTGTCGGCGAGGCCGAGCGCGAGCGCGAGCGACGCGAGGAACGACTCGCCGCCGGAGAGCGATGACGTCTCGCGCTTCTTGCCCGTGTACGCGTCAAAGACGGCGATGGCGAGCCCTTCGAACGCGTGGCCGTTCGCTTCCTTGCCATTTTGGAGCTCATAGCGTCCGCTGCTCATGATGCGGAGGCGTTCGTTCGCCGCCGCCATGACATCGTCGAAAATCGATTTCTGGATGTACGTCTGGAAATGGACGCGGTACGGATGCTCGGCGCACGCGACCTGCGCGAGATGGCCGACGACGCGCGCCTGCGCTGCGAGCGCGGCCTCTTCCTTCTGCAGTTTCACGAGCTGTTCGATCTGTTTCTTTTCCTGTGCGAGGCGGAGCTCGGCGGCGTTCGCCGTCTCGACGGCCTGCTTCCAGGCGGCGCCCGCCGCCTGCGATGATGCTTGGAGCGCTGCGAGGTCAGGACGCGTCTTGCCCTTCGTCTGCAATTCCGCTTCCTGGCGCTGCGTCGCATGCTGGAGCTTCTGGTCCTCGAACTCGCGGATGTGCTGCTCGACCTGCGTCAAGAACGCGGGCTCGCGCCACTTGCCCTCGATGGCCGCGAGGAACGATGCGAGATCCGGGAAGCCCGCCGCAATGCAGCCTTCGCTGAAACTGCGCGTCGCCTGTTCCTGCTCTGCTTGCTGCGCTGCGGCATAGACCTTGCTGCTCTCTGCGTTCGCGCGCGCTGCGGAGAGAGCTGCTTGCGCCTTCTCGTGCGCTTTCCGCGCCGTTTCGTACGCTTGCTCGAGCTGCAGCGCGCTGGCAGCCGCCTCGCGCGCTGCTGCGGCGGCCGCCGCCTCGTCTTCCGCCAGCCCCTCGGGGAGATGTTCGCGCGCCGCCGCAAGCTTGCCTGTCAGCGCGGCGGCCTCCGCTTTGCGCTGCGCCTCTGCGGCCTGCGCGGCGGCCTGCGCTTTTTCCGCGCGCGCGAGCGCCGCTTCCGCTTGCTGGATTTCTTTGTCCGTCGGCACGAGCTCTTCCGTCTCCGCAGGATGCGGATGCTCCGTCGCACCGCAGACGGGGCACGGCATGCCATCGACGAGGCCTTGCGCGAGCGAGAACGCCTTGCCTGCTCGCTCGAGGAAATGCAGGCGGTCGACGGTTTTCTTCGCTGCCGCGGCGGCCGCTGTCGCTTGCGTGTTCTGCGCTGCCGCGTTTTTCGCCGCCCGCCCGACGGCGGCCGCCTGATCGCGCAGCACGACGATCGCGTGAATCGTCTTCTGCGCCTCGGCGAGCGCCTGCGCGCGCTGGCGTGACGCCTCGCGCTGCGGACGCTTCGCATCTTCCGCTGCAAGCGCTGCTTCCGCTTCTTTCGCCTTCGTTTCCGCCGTTTTGCGTGCCTCCGCGAGCTCTGCCGCCCGCTGCGCGCTCTCCTTCGCGTTCGCCTGCGCTTGCTGCGCGTGCTTCGCCTTGTCCATGAGCAGGACGGCGCGTTTCGCGCGGTCGAGCTGCTGACGGTACGCCTCGACCTTCTCCTGCTTCTGCGCGTCGGCCGCCTGCGCGGCCTCGGCCACTTGGAGCTTGTCGAACCAGCCCGCGAGCGCCGTGCCGTCCGCGAGCGCCTGCTGCGCCGTCGTGTGCTGCGCGCCCGCCGCCTCGACGGCCGCGCGCTTTGATTCGAGGCCAGCCGCTTCGTCCGCCGCCTGTTTTTGCAGCGCCGCAGCGTTTTCCACGCCCGCTTCGCCGAGCAGCCGCTCCTGCTCGCGACGGTTCTCGTCGTTCGCCATGCGGATCGCGTCACGGCGTTCTTTAAGCTTCGCCTCGAGCACGCCGTATTTTCCCGTGTCGAACAGCGTCGTCATGAGCTTGCTGCGCTCGTTCGATTTCGCGAGCAGGAACGTGCGGAACTCGCCTTGCGGCAGCAGCACGACCTGGCGGAATTCTTTCGCATCGAATCCCGTCAGCGCCACGATGCGGCTCGTGACGTCGTTTGGTTTGCCCGCGACGAGATGTTCCCCGCCGTCCCGAATCTCATAGAGCGCCGCCGTCGCCTGACGCGCCGTCTTGTTGCCCTCGACCGTGTACGTCGGCGTGCGATGGACGCGGTAGCGCGTCGAGCCTAGGGAAAATTCGAGCTCGACCTCCGTCTTGCTTTTCTTGTCGACGAAATCCGAGCGCAGCATCGTGCCAGAGCGCGCCGAGCCGCTCGCCTCGCCGTACAGCGCGAACGCGAGGCCGTCGAGGATCGTCGTCTTGCCCGCGCCCGTCTTGCCGTGGATTAGGAACATCGTGCTGCCCGCGAGCCCGGCATCGAAATCGAGCACGACGCGCTCCGTGTACGGGCCGAACGCCTGCAACGCCAGCTTGTGCAGTTTCACGCCTGCTCCCTCCTCTCGCGCTCCATCTCGTCAAAGCAGTCGATGACGACTTGCCGCTGCTCGTCTGTGAGCTGTTCATGCTGCTCTGTGTTGTCCGAGAAAAACTCGCAGAACAGCGTCACGTCGGATTTCTTTTTCTGCTCCTCATGCGACTGCACGGCAAGCGCGTCCGCGTCCTTCGGCCGCCAGTTCGGCCGCGTGAGCGTGAAGAGGTTCGGGTAAACAGCCTGCAATTTTTCGTAGGCGTTGAGAATCGTGTCTGTGTCCAAGAGGTCGACGCGGACGTAGTCGTCGTGCGGCAGCGGATCGAAGCCGTCGCTCATGAGCTCTGACATCATGCCCGTGACGATGCGCACATCATGGCGGGGTGTCAAGGGGACAAATTTCTGCGTGACGGCGCCGTCCTTGTCCATGTCGACGATGATGACGCCTTTTCGCTGCGCGGCCTCGTCGAACGAATACTTCAGCAACGAGCCAGAATAGCGGATGGTCTCCGCGCCTGCGCGCTGCGGGCCGTGCAGGTGGCCGAGCGCCGTGTAGCGATACGCTGTGAAATGCACCGGCCGCACCTGATCCGTGCCGCCGACGGACAGCGGCCGCTCCGACTCCGAGCTCACGCCGCCCGCGAGGAACGCGTGCGCGACGGCGATGGAACGCGCGCCTGCAGGAATCTGCGCGCGCGCGTCCGCGACGACGAGCGCCATCGCCTCGTCATACGTCAAGGCGCTTTCCACGCCGAACGCCTCGCGCACCTCGAGCGGCGAGGCAAACGGCAGGAGCGACACATAGACCGGCCCGTCCGCGTCCTCGAGCACGACGGGCGCCGCGCCCTGCCGCACATGGCCGGCGAGGTAGACGCGGCTCTTCGCGAGCACCGTGCGGCCGAAGTCGATGCGGCTCGCGCTGTCGTGGTTGCCTGCGATGTAGAGCACGGGCAGCCGCAGCTCCGCGAAGCGCGCCAGCACCTCGCTCATGAGGTCGACGGCCTCCGCCGGCGGCACGCTGCGGTCAAAGATATCCCCCGCGATGACGACGGCATCCACGCATTCGTCTTTCGCAAGCGAAAGAAGCTCCCCGAGCACGTAACGCTGATCCTCTGTCTGATAGCGCTGCCCGAAGAGCTTGCCCAGATGCCAGTCGGCGGTGTGAAGAAAACGCATATGAATCCTCCCTGCCGATGGCATATCATGTATGAAATTCGGATTACATCGGTGTGAACGGTGTCGAGACGCGCACGAACGTGCGGCCGCAGCTGCACGGCTCGCGCCTGAGGCTCACGGCCTGCCCCGTGCGGAAGCGGAACAGCGGCAGCGCCTCGGCGCAAAGCGACGTCAAGACAAGCTCGCCCATGGAGTTGTCGCCCTCGACAGGGTCGTTCCCGCCGAACGCGACGATCTCCGGATACCAGAGGTCTTCCTGCACGTGCTGCCCCTGCTGCGCCTCGCATTGGAACAAGATGCCGGCCGTGCCGACCTCAGGCGCGGCGTAAAAATTGAACAGGCTCGCATGCGCGCGCTCGACGACATGGCGCTGCAGGAGGTTCATGAGCCCCGTCTCGTTCAGGCAGAAGAACCGCTTGATTGTCGTGTCCGCGAGCTCCTTGCCCGCCGCCTGCATCTGGATGATGAGCTGCATGATGAGCTGCGGCGTGCTGACGACGGCGTCGAGGCTCACGAGCTCGACGAGGCGCAGCCAGCTGCGGTAGTCCGTGCCGAGCGGCACGGCCGTCGCGCCGAGGAACTCGAGCGCGTACTGGACATCCTGGAGACGGCTGTCCGCCATGTCGCCCTGCACGCCGACCGTCTGCGCCTTCGTCACGCCGCCCGCGACGAGCGCGCGCGCCATCATCTCGACGTTGTGCGCGATGTCGCCGTTGCTGTAGAGGTGCAGCACCTCGCCGCTGACCTGCTTCATGTAGCTCACGCGCAGCACGCTGCTCATCGGCATCGTCAGGCGGTCCATCGGCGACACCTGGCGGAGCTCGATCGGCGTGAGGAACGGGAGTTTTCGGATGTCCGCAAGCGTCTTGATGTCATCCGGTCCCACGCCCGCCGCCGTGAATTTCTGCTGATAGAACGGGCTCTTTTCCGCCGCCCACCGCACGGCTTTCTTCAGCCGCTCGAGTTGGAGCTCTGCCAGCTGCTCACGCGGCATCGTTTCGATTTCAGCATTCGCAAACATCAGCAAAACTCCTTGGAATCAGATAAAAACGCAAGAAAATCACAACGGCTTCTGGTAGAAGAACGGCTGGAAGCTCGTGTAGCCGAGCTTGCGGAAGTTCAGGATCGCTTCCGTCGCGCCGACGAACAGGATGCCGCCCGGCTTCAGCGCCTTGAAGAAATTCGCATAGAGCTGGTCTTTCGCTTCCTCCGTGAAATAAATGACGACGTTGCGGCAGAGGATGAGGTCGAAGCCCGACTCGAACGGGTCTTTCAAGAGGTTGTGGCGCTTGAACTCGATGACTTTCTTGATCTCGTCCTTCACGGCGAACTTCCCGCCCTCGACGCGGTCGAAATAACGCGCGCGACGCTCCGGCTTCATGCTCTTGAGCTCATTCTCGTTGTAGACGCCGGCCTTCGCTTTCGCGAGGATCTCGATGTCGAGGTCGGACGCGAGGATGCGGTGCTTCACGCCCGGCGTGAGCTCCTTGAGGATGATGGAGAGCGAATACGGCTCCGCGCCGATCGAGCAGCCCGCGCTCCAGATGTTGAGGTGCGGCGAACGCTTCAAGAGGTCGGGGATGACGTCCGTCTCGAGCTTGCCGAATTTTTCCGGCGTGCGGAAGAACTCCGACACGTTGATCGTCAGATACTCGATGAACGCCGCGAAATCATCCTTGTCCTGCGAGACGTGATCGAAATACGCCGTATATCCCGGGAACTTGCCGCGCGTCACGAGGTTGCCGATGCGCCGCTTCATCTGCGGCTCTTTGTAAAGGTCGAGATCGATTTCCGTCTTCGCCTTGAGCTTCTTTTTGAACTCTCCCCAGTCCTTGTCATCCATCATAGGTCATGCCTCCCATCAGCATTTTCACGAAACGATGTTTGATTCTCGTTTTATATTCCATAACGCGCGACGAAATTCCTGCTTTCATAAAAAAATGTGGGCAAGATTTTTTCTCTTGCCCACAAGATTTTGTGTTTTTGCTGGTCAATCGATGTCGAACACCGTCTTGTTCGCGTCGTCGTGCACTTTCGGCAGCACGACGTGGAGGATGCCATTCTCGAACGAGACGCTGACGTTTGACTTCTCGATGCCGTCGATCTCGAACGAGCGCTCGAACGTGCCCGTGCGGCGCTCGCGGCAGATGAAGCGGACGTCCTCCGTCTCGGGCTCCTGGCGCTCGGCGCGGATCGTCAGGCGGCTCTCGCCCTCGTACGCGACCGTGATGTCGTTTTTCGTGAAGCCCGGCAGCTCAGCGAAGAGCTCATAGCGGTCGGCCGTCTCGATGGCGTCGACGCGGAACGGGAAAATCACGCTGGCCGCACGGCCGACGGGATTGTGCGCCTGCTCCATCGCGAAGTCCCAGAAGCGGTCAAGGAACTCGCGGCTCTTTTCCTGTGCGTTGGACTTGAAGCTGAACGGAATGGTACGGAACATAAAATCTCCCCCTGTCATGTATTCGGAATTGTCTCACTCCATTATACCCGCCCGGCGCGAAAATTTCAATTTCGAAATCGCGCGGCAGACGCTTCCGCTTGCAGCCGCGTCCGCATCAAACGAAGAATTTCGCGAGGTCGACGTCCGCCATATCATCGACGACTTCATCGGCCATCGAGAGGTCCTGTTTGCCGCTGTGGGGGCTCACGAAACCGATGCAGTACATGCCGGCGGCTTTCGCGGCGCGCGCGCCGTTCTCCGTGTCCTCGAGCACGACGCAGTCGCGCGGATCGACCAGGAGTGTTGCTGCTGTCTTGAGATAAATCGCTGGATCCGGTTTTGACTGAGGCAGCTCCGCGCCGGACTCGTACGTGTCGAACTTGTCCGCGATGCCGAGCGACGCCATGACGAACTCGATGAAGCTGCGCTCGCTCGAGCTCGCGATTGCCGTCTTGACGCCCTGCGCGCGGAGCGCGTGCGTGCGCCCGATGAGGGTCAGGACGCCCGCGATCGGCGTCGCGCCCTCCTCGTGCATCGTGCGGTCGAAGATATAGTTCTTCGCCTTGACGTATTTCTCCGGCGCTTCCTTCAGATGGTATTTCTGCGCCATGTCCTGCCACATGTTGAGGTCGCTCGAGCCCTGATACGCCTCGAGCTCCTCCCATGTCACATCGTGGATGCCCTGCGTCTCGAGGATGTGCTTTTCGACGCGCAGATGCACGGGCTCGGAGTCGACGATGACGCCGTCCATGTCGTAGATGAATGCTTTCATGTGTGTCCTTTCAAAAAATTTCCCGCTACAAACAATGTGTAGCGGGAAACAGCTGACTAAATGGTTTCGCGACGATTATTCTACAGTGACCGACTTCGCAAGGTTGCGCGGCTTGTCGACATCGCAGCCACGCGTGATGGCGGCGTAGTATGCGAGGAGCTGGAGCGGCACGACCGTGAGGATCGGGATCAGGAGCTCGTCCGTCTCTGGCACTTTCATGACGTGATCGACGTATTTCTCGAGCTCGTCGTCGCCCTCGGCCGCGATGCCGATGACGACGGCGTCGCGCGCCTTGACTTCCTTGATGTTCGACAGCGTCTTTTCGTAGACGCTCTTCTGCGTCGCGAGCGCGATGACGGGGACACCTTCGACGATGAGCGCGAGCGTGCCATGCTTCAACTCGCCGGCGGCATACGCCTCCGCGTGGATGTACGAGACTTCCTTGAGCTTCAGCGCGCCCTCGAGCGCAACGTCGTAGTCGAGCGAGCGGCCGATGTAGAACACGTCCTCGTTGAAGCCGTACTGCTTCGCAAATGTCTTGATCGGCTCGACGTCCGACAGCGTCTCGCTGATCTGCGCCGGGACTTTCTGCAGCAGGCCGACGAGCTCGGCGATGCGCTCTGTCGTCTGCGTGCCACGGATCTCGGACATGTAGAGCGAGAGCATAAAGAACAGGATCAGCTGCGTCGTGTACGCCTTCGTCGACGCGACGGCGATTTCCGGGCCGGCCCACGTGTAGAGCACCTGGTCCGCCTCGCGCGCGATGGACGAGCCGACGACGTTCGTCAGCGCGAGGGTCTTCGCGCCGCGGCGCTTCGATTCCTTCAGCGCGGCGAGCGTGTCGCTCGTCTCGCCGGACTGCGAGACGACGATGAGCAGCGTGTTCTCATCGACGATCGGGTCGCGATAGCGGAACTCGGACGCGACATCGACTTCGACTGGGATGCGCGCAAGCTTCTCGATGTAGAACTTGCCCACGAGGCCGGCATGATATGCCGTGCCGCAGGCGACGATATAGATCTTGTTGAAGTTGTTGAGGTAATCGGCCGTCCACTTGAGCTCGTCCATGACGATACTCTTGCCGTCTTTCGCGATGCGCTGGCTCATCGTGTCGCGCACGGCCTTCGGCTGCTCGTGGATTTCTTTGAGCATGAAGTGCTCGAAGCCGCCCTTCTCGGCTGCTTCGGCGTTCCAGTTGACCTCGAAGACTTTCTTCGTCACGAGCTCGCCCTTGCGGTTCGTGATCGTGATGGAATCCTTTTTGACGACGGCCATCTCGCCATCGTTGAGGATGTACGTGCGGCGCGTGCGCGCGATGATAGCCGGGATGTCGGACGCGATGAAGTTCTCGCCGTCGCCGAGGCCGATGACGAGCGGGTTGTCCTGCTTCGTGCAGATGAGCTCGTCCGGATGCTGGCGGCACATGAACACGAGCGAATACGAGCCCTCGATGCGGCGCACGACCTCGCGCACGCTGTCCTCGAAATCACCGTTGTAGACCTCTTCAAGGAGATGTGCGACGACTTCCGTATCCGTCTCGGACTTGAACGCATGGCCTTTCTCGATGAGTTCTTCTTTCAGCGCGAGATAGTTCTCGATGATGCCGTTGTGCACGACGACGAAATCGCCGGAGCAGTCCGTATGCGGATGCGCGTTGACATCCGACGGACGGCCGTGCGTCGCCCAGCGCGTATGCCCGATGCCGACCGTGCCCTGCGGCACGTCGTCCTTGATCTTGTCCTTGAGCGCGGCGAGGCGGCCGACGCATTTCGCGACGCGGATGCTCTCGCCGTTGTAGACAGCGATGCCCGCCGAATCGTAGCCTCGATACTCGAGCTTCGACAGCCCCTCGACGAGGAAGTCCGCCGCCTGCTTGTCACCGACGTAACCAACAATACCACACATGATGAAAAACCTCCTGTGTTTTCCGCAGGAATCCGCCCTGCGCCCCGGTTTGTCCGGGCGGTCGCCCGCCCGATTTCCCGGAGCGCTCTCGACAGGGCCAGCCGGAAGGCATCCGCTGACGTCTCGACAACCTTCTCCTCGTCTTCCGCAACGATGCGGAACTAGCGCTAAGATTTCTCTTTTCCGTAAATGGAATCCTGCAACTATGAAATTTTCTGCGCCGCATGGCTTCCCGCGCGGCAACGCAAGGCTATTCTAGCGTAAACAAGGGAGAAAGTCAATAAAAAGAAGCTCCTCCGCGCAGGAGGAGCTTGATGCAGCACATTATTTGAAGAACAATGCGTAATACCCGTTGACGAAAATCGCGAGCACGACAAGCGGGAGGATATACGTGACATAGAAGCGGATCCATTTCGGGAACGCGACGCCTTTGCCTGTGTCGGCTTCGCGGATGAAGTTGTCCCACCCCCAACCGTAGCGGCTCGTGCAGAACGCGAGGTAGACGAGGCTGCCGAGCGGCAGGAGGTTGTAGCTGACGAAGAAGTCTTCAAAATCGAGCACGCCCGAGCCGGGGCCGAACGGCTGGAAGCCGCTCCAGACGTTGAAGCCGAGCACGCACGGCAGCGACAGCACGATCATCGTCGGGATGCCGATCTGGATAATCTTGTGGCGGTCTGCATGCGTGAGTTCGAAGAAGCAGACGATGAGGTTCTCGAACACGGCGATGATCGTCGACATCGACGCGAACGCCATGAAGAGGAAGAAGAGCGTGCCCCAGACCTGGCCGAACGCCATGTGCTCGAAGACGTTCGGCAACGTGATGAAGAGGAGGTTTGGTCCTGCCGCCGGGCTGACGCCGTACGCGAAGCACGCAGGGAAAATGATGAGGCCGGCCATAATCGCGACGAACGTGTCGAGCACGATGACCCAGCCCGCTTCGCCCGTCAATCGCTTCGACTTGCCGATGTAGCTGCCGAAGACGGCGAGCGCGCCGATGCCGAGTGACAGCGTGAAGAACGCCTGCCCCATCGCGGCAAAGATGACTTCCTGCAGGCCGTGCTCCTCAATTTTCGAGAAGTCCGGCATGAGGTAATACGCAAGGCCCGCTTCGCTGCCGTCGAGCAGCACGGAGTTCGCTGCGAGGATGATCATGAGCGCGAGCAGGCAGACCATCATCCATTTCGTGATGCGCTCGACGCCCGCCTGCACGCCGAGGTAGCAGACACCGCCGCAGAGGCAGATCGTGAGCGCCATATAGCCCGTCATCGTCACGGGGTCGGCAAGCAAGCCGCCGAAGACTTTCCCGACGCCCTCGGCATCGAGCCCGACGAACGCGCCGGACGCCATGAGATAAATATAGTAGAGCATCCATCCCGAGATCGTCGTGTAGTACATCATGAGCAGCAGGTTGCCCGCGATGGCGCCGTATTTATATAGATGCCATTTCGTCCCTTTCGGTTCCAAGACGTCGAACGACATCGCGGCGCTCCGCACGCTCGCGCGGCCAACGGCGAACTCCGCGACCATGATGGGGAGGCCCAAAATCGCGAGGAAGACGAGATAGATGAGCACGAACGACGCGCCGCCGTACTGCCCAGTGATGTACGGGAAGCGCCAGACGTTGCCGAGGCCGATGGCGCATCCAGCCGAGACAAGGATGAAGCCGAGCCGCGTCGAAAAATTTCCACGTTCCAAGAAAACACCTCATTTTGTTGCAGCGCACTCCTTTCGCGCTGCACATCACAAGAAACACAAACAGCATTATAGCATTGAAGGAACACGCATGCAAAAAGATTTTTCACTCTTTGTGTCCATCCGATAAAAACAAGGGTAGATTTTCTTCGTGTAATTATGTATAATAAAGGACGTAATTTTCCAATTTAACAAGAAAAAGGTGGGGATTCTCATGAATCTGGGGCACATCTCGAAACGCATGAAAGTCTTGACGCTCGGCATCGCGACGCTGCTCGCAGCGGGCGCGTTCGCCGGCTGCGGCGGATCGCAGCAAGCGGGCTCGTCGTCCGGCAAGACCGTGAAGGTCGGCATCGTGCAGCTCGTCGAGCACAACGCGCTTGACGCGGCGAACAAAGGCTTCGTCGACGGCATGAAAGAGCGCGGTTACGAAGAAGGCAAGAACGTCGAATACGACCGCCAGAACGCACAGGCCGACCAGTCGAACCTGCAGAACATCGCGCAGCGTTTCGTCACGGGCAAAGTCGACCTCATCTACGCCATCGCGACGCCGGCGGCGCAGACGGTCGCGAACGCGACGAAGGACATCCCGATCGTCGGCTCGGCCATCACGGACTACGTCGGTGCAAAGCTCGCGGCCTCGAACGAGAAGCCGGGCGGCAACATCACGGGCACGAGCGACATGAACCCGATCAAGGAGCAGATCGACCTGCTGCTGAAGATCAAGCCGGACGCGAAGACGATCGGCACAATCTACTGCTCGAGCGAAGTGAACTCCGAAGTCCAGATCAAGGCCATGACGGAATACGCCGAGTCGAAAGGCCTGACAGTCAAAGTCGCGACGATTTCGACGGTCAACGACCTCCAGCAAGCCGCGCAAAGCCTCGTCGGCTCCGTCGATGCATTCTATGAGCCGACGGACAACATCGTCGCCTCGGCCATGCCGACGCTCGTCGCCATCACGGACGGCGCGAAGATCCCCGTCATCTGCGCCGAGCCGAACATGGTCAAGGCCGGCGGCCTCGCGACGTACGGCATCGACTACTACAAGCTCGGCGTGCAGTCCGGCTACATGGCGGCCGATATCCTCGACGGCAAAGCGAAGCCTGCCGACATGAGCATCCAGCTCGCGAAGGAACTCAAAGTCACGGTCAACAAAGCCGACGCCGCCCGCCTCGGCATCACGCTGCCGGAAGACGTGCTGAAAGATGCGGATGTCGTCGAATAATTGAACGATTTGTTTTGAAAAACGCAACGGCTGCGTCAATACACTGGCGCAGCCGTTTGTCATGAATTGGAGAAAATTTATGGATCTCGTCATTTCCACCATCGCGCAGGGCCTCCTCTGGGCGCTCCTCGCGATCGGCGTTTACCTCACGTTCCGCGTGCTCGACATTGCGGACCTCACGGTCGAGGGTAGCTTCCCGCTCGGCGCGGCCGTCGCCGCCACGATGCTCGTCGCGGGCTACCATCCGATCGTCGCCATCCTCGGCGCGTGCGTCGCCGGCATGATCTCGGGCGTCGTCACGGGCTTCCTCTGCACGAAGCTTCGGATCCCTGCCCTCCTCGCCGGCATCCTCACGATGATTGCGCTCTACTCCGTGAACCTGCGCATCATGGGCAAGGCAAATCTGCCGCTGCTGCAGCAGGACACGATCTTTACCATCGCGAACTCGTTCGGCCTTGACAAAGGACTGACCGTCCTCGTCGTCGGTGCGATTGTCGTCGTGCTCGTCGCCGTGCTGAACTACTGGTTCTTCGGCACGGAGCTCGGCACGGCCGTGCGCGCGACGGGCTGCAACCCGCACATGATCCGCGCGAACGGCATCGAC
>Ga0256404_1007157_pt1 | contig 17854 bp, 13 predicted proteins | sample RumenRJG_01DNA_FD_185990 | JGI IMG/M metagenome (GOLD analysis project Ga0256404, IMG submission 185990) | Bovine rumen microbial communities from Lethbridge, Alberta, Canada - RJG_01 | ecosystem: Host-associated > Mammals > Digestive system > Stomach > Rumen | place: Canada: Alberta | collected...
CGTGCGCTGGCGAAACTTCATAACTGTTAAATAAGTTGTCTCAATAAACGTGGCCACAGCTAAAACAGCCGCTACTGTTAATAAAGTGTTCATATATCAAATAAATCCTTTCGGTTTTATTATACCATCTAATAACGGGTTGGCAAAGAAATGATGCTGCTCGTCAGATAGCTATTTCGAATACCCTCAGAGAACTTATTGCCCGATAGCCATAAATTGGGCGTATAGTTGATCTTCTCTGCTGTTGCCATATAATAATCGCTACCATAGGATGCTAAATTTCGATTGCCTCCGCCGTAGGTGCGATGAAATATTGGTGGATCGCCAGACAAAATCGCTCCGTCAACCACTAATTGGTTATTGCAAACTCCGTTTGGACCAATACCTAACCATGTTTGCCACTATCATAGCAGGTCTCAATACTACCGCCCGCCACTAAAACACCACGAATGTGCGTTACGCTCGGCCGAATATAGATATTACCCTCGGCTACCCTAATCTTACCATCGTCAATGTTACTATTAATCGTCAACGAACCCGATGAATACTCAATTTGAGAATTACCATTGCTCTTAATTTTTAGTTTATTAACTATTATGCTAATGCTATTATTAGCGGTAAGACCGCCACTTTGGACACTGCTCGCGGCGCCAGAATAATCGGTAGCAAAGCGAACGTTAGCAAAAATCATCCGTCGGCTATTATTGCCTTTACTCCAGGTGTAGCCTGCAGAACCGAAGTTTTTCGTCTCGCCAGAATTAGTTAGTTGAGCATACTGGACCCATGAGCCGCGCCCACTATTTGTTGTGGAGCTGCCAATAAAGCCATTTTTTGCATAACTGTCACTGCCGTTAATCTGCATCTGTGGATTCTTACCGATGCGAACACACTTAACGTTGGATGCTATAGTGCTATTGACAGTCCGCCCATCGAAAACCGCCCACTTATTATCCAGCGCCAGATATGAACATACCTGGTCACCCACTTGGACATTAGACCAATTATCTGCTGGCACAAGGTTACTCCACTCACTAAGACTATTGGTCCCGTGGGCTGACACTACGTGATCACCACTACGTGCTGACAACTCGCGATATTGGTTAGAGCCAAGGCCAGTGCGTGTGCTTACACCGACGTCGCTACCACTACCATAAAGACGCGTCTTATCATCGGCATTGTATTTCGTTTCACGCGAGACCAGAAAGACATGCTTAGTCCAACCTACGTTCATCGACTTTGTTGGCCCACTGTTGCTCATGCTATAAGTGAAATTAATCGGACTATCATACAACGTATCCGTAACGCTCGCACTCGTTGACGGCTGGACTCCAACACCAGATTTGACTATATTGCCACTACATGTACCACTAGCAGCGCAACCACCCTCGGACCAACTACTGTTCCATGTCGCCGAGCAGCTTGAGCCACTAGGACATCCCGGGTAGTGGTACGGCACACTTGAGCAATCAGTACTAACCACGGCTGTTTTGCCAGCATTATAACGCCACTAAGCCCATAGTTATAAGCATAACGCCACTGGTTGGCACTAATCGTACTGCAGATCTTATCGCCGGCATCAACAGAGCGGCACAAACCATACCGCGACAGAACCGTTTTTTGGCCGGACGATTGCTGTTTCTGTGGAATGATAGCATTATGTGGCATAATTGACGCCAGCTCACCCGAACTACTGCTTAGAATATCACTTTTGCAGCCATCGCTGGACTGAAAATAGAGACTGCGTGCATACGTCAATCCCGGCATAGTTTTAGTTGGGCCGTTATTGGTGCCACTGTACTTCGCCGTATATTCCTGTCCTGGCTTGATTGTGCTACGCGAGAGCGTCGTTTGCCAATCTGACCAGTAATGATATGGCACAAGGGCGCATACCTGATTCGAATATGACGTCCAAGCTACGCCATTTGTGCTAGGATTCCAATGAATTTGCTGACAGAGCTTTTGGCCAACCGCATCCTGCGTTATATTAAAACTATCCCTATAGTCGTTAGCCCCGCTGACAAAGGAGTTGGCTGGCACATTAGACACATCAGTACGACCAGGATTATCCGTCGACTTAAAGGCATCGACGCTTCCGATATAGTAATCGTCCCGGTCAACGGCCCAAGCAATACTATCGATCGAATCTGGGCCCGCATTCCAAATATTATGATTCCAATACGCTGTCTCGCATGGGCGAAAGATGACGTCGCTCTTACTACAGCCAGATACACTAGTTGAACAATAATCGTGATAAGTTTTGTCAAGATACGATGCACCTCTGGTCTCATACTGAGGACCCAGACGATGAAGCGTCAATGGAACACCTGCCGCACCACAACTGTCAGTGAGAGTCGACGCTTGATAGCAACGCCTGATGTAAATCGTGATTTTCACTTCAGCGCCAGCACGCATAGGTAAAATATCGGCGCTAGTATCGAGAACGGCTGAGTAAGCCCGGGGCGGATCCGTGAAACGTTGATAGGCTGTATTTCCCCAGCCACGATCGATTGTATCGCTCGAAATTGATTTGAGATAACGTCTCTTTCATACCTTCTCTTCAACAAAGGTTGCTTTGCCGTTTCCCGCCGAGACAAAGTTTACGCCAAAGCAATTTCGTATCGATCCAGCCAGATAGACGGTCGCTTCAGTTTGACCCCATTTGACGTCAATCTTGCTAGTATCACCCCACCACTCACCATAAACATTGTTGGCGTCACCGGTAATCCACAGCTTGCCACGGTTAGCGGAGACATTATCCCAACGATTACAAGTGTTACCTTGATCACTCCAGTCACTGCCATAATCGCTCAGATCGCCCCCAGCATTTGGATCACCACTCGCTACATACTGCTCAAAAGCGTTCTGAGGTGTACTGTGAGCCGCTAAGCAATCATTGCCCAGCATGATCCCAAATAGTAGCACTAATATTATGCCACCAACTATTTTGGACTTAGACCGCCATAACATGCATTACGTTCCCTTAGCTCTAGCCGATACCCTGCTGTGAGGCATCATCGTCTGTTTTTAGACTTCGGTTAATCGAATCAATATCCGTTTGCATATTTTTCATTGAGCTAATCGTAATTAGATCGTTGCTAGGATACTGCCCCCTAGTGGCTAGCGACTTTAATTTATCATAATCCTTTTGCGCCCCGTCGACATTAAACGCCGTTATCTGGTACTTAAAATCAATAAATAAACACGTCGGGTCATCGGATGCGCCATCTCGCCCCATTGCGTCCGATGCAACATTCTTCATTCGATTCTTAAAGTCGCCCGTTCCAATCACGCCATTGGTATAGATGCTATTAAATTTAGAGATATCCTCAGCGCAAACACCATATACTTGTGCCGAGGAAGTGGACTTTGGCACCTTATCTGTCGATTTACTAGCTGATTGGCTGCCGTTAGAAGATTTATTTTTGCCGCAGGCAACTAGTGCAACAATTAGAGCCACTATTATAGCCGCTTCGATTACTGCTACAACCTTGGCTATATCAAGATGTTTCTTCTTGTCGCCCACTACTTCGTATTTCTCCATAAGCGTACTATATCACGACATTGTGGACACTGCTGCTATTTAGTCAGATGCTGGTTCAGGGCGTCGCGCAGGTCAGTCGCCGGGATGACAAAGCCCTTGTTATTTCGCGCAGCGCTACGCGGAGCAATGGCATAGGTAAAGCCCAGCTTCTTGGCCTCGTTCACTCGCCGATCAGGTAGAGACGCCGAGCGGATTTCCCCACCGAGACCAACTTCGCCAAAGACGACGCCGCCTTCCCTTAATTTGCGTTCCGCCGCCGCTGAAGCAATGGCCATGCAAATCGCTAAATCGGATGCGCGATCGTTCAATTTTAAGCCGCCTACCACGTTGATAAAGATATCTTTATCGGATAAGTTTAACTTCGTTCGCCGCTCTAAAACAGCAATGAGTAGCGTTAAGCGTTCCAGACTAAAGCCACTCGCCGCCCGCTTGGGGTAGCCAAACTGCGTCTTATTGACCAACGCCTGTACTTCCACTAGCAGGGGGCGATTGCCCTCGAGCGTCGCTAGCACAATTGAGCCGTCCGTATCCGACCGCTCTGCTAGCAAAGCCGCACTAGGATTCTGTACTACTTCCAGTCCGTGATCGGTCATGTCAAAAATCGCCACTTCCGAGGTACTACCATAGCGGTTCTTAACTGCGCGCAGCATCTTAAATCCGCCATATCGATCGCCTTCAAAACTCAGCACCACGTCGACTAGGTGCTCTAGTACCTTTGGCCCCGCAATGGCGCCGTTCTTCGTGATATGTCCCACTAAAATAACAGATGTATCCGTCGACTTAGCCGCTCGAATTAGGATATTGGCACAGTTGGTAATCTGGCTGACTGTACCCGGGGCACTACTAATTTCCGCCATCGACATAGTTTGCATTGAGTCAACGATCGCCACATCATATTCGCCTGTGCCAATCGTCGCCGCCACATCGTCCGCCGAGGTGGTCGACGTCAGATATAAATTATCCGACGCGCTAGCGCCGAGGCGCTCCGCCCTTAGCTTTACCTGCGACGCCGACTCTTCTCCGCTGGCATAGAGCACCTTTTTACCTTTGGCGATGAACGATGCTATCTGCATTAGGATAGTCGATTTGCCTATACCAGGCTGCCCCGCAATTAGCGTCACACCGCCCGTCATTAGACCACCGCCGAGAACGTTATTTAGATCGGGAATGCCCGTATCGATCCGTCGGCTAACGGTGTCAATTTTAACATCGGCGATGCGTTCAGCCCTAATCGGCTGACCGCTACTACGCGCCACGGCTGATTTACCGCCCGCTTCGGTCGGCGCCACCTCTAGCAGGGTGTTCCAGGCGCCGCAGTTCTCACAGCGCCCCGCCCATTTGGGATAGCTCGCCCCACAATTTTGACAAACGAATTTTGATTTCGCTTTTGGCATATGCCCATTCTAGCATATCGGGAATATGTTTCTGCCGATAGTGGTAACTATCAGCATGATCGGCATGTCCTTTTCACTCTGCCAGCCATCGCCGTTAGCGTCACGCCAAGCGTGTAGTCATAGGAGGCTACTTGGCGGAGAGCTCACCCGATGAGATGCGCTCATCTGTCCTCCCTAAAGGGAGGGTGATAGTCTTCTTTTCCGGTTGAACGGTCAAAGTCACGCGCCCGTCCGCATAGTCTGCCTTGACCACATTGCCACGCTTGATCTTGCCGGCGATGATATCATCGGCAATAGTATCTTCTAGCTCGTCCTGCAAGATCCGCCGTAGCGGCCGTGCACCATACTTCTCGTTATAACCCTTTTGGACAAAGTGCTGTTTTAGCTTCTTCGTCAGTGTGACGCCGATGCCCTTTTCCGCCAGCCGGTCGTTTAGCTCGTCCGTCATAATGCTAAGGATTTGTCCAACTTGCTTTTCGCCCAGACTATTGAACACGATAATTTTGTCAAAACGGTTGATCAGTTCTGGTCGCATCGTCTGGCGGAGCGACTTCATCACTGCTTCGCGGCGATTATTCTCTTTCGCATCGTCGCTCTCTGCTTCGCCAACGTTAAAGCCGAGTTGCTCGCCCGCCAAGGCTTCCGCCCCGATATTACTAGTCAGGATTATCATGGCGTTACGAAAGTCCGCCTTTTCACCGTGGCCATCAGTCAGCACGCCGTCCTCCATAATCTGGAGTAGCATATTAAATACATCAGGATGCGCCTTTTCAATTTCGTCGAACAGTACCACCGAATATGGGCGCTCTCGAATGCGATCCGTTAGCTCACCGCCGTCATCGTAACCGACATAGCCCGCTGGCGCACCCACGAGGCGCGACGCCGTATGCTTCTCGCCAAATTCACTCATGTCGAATTTAATCAAGGCATCCTCACTGCCAAAGACCTCGCGTGCTAGCACTTTCGCTAGCTCCGTCTTGCCGACACCCGTCGGGCCAAGAAAGATGAAGCTACCAATCGGTCGATTTGGATCGCCGACGCCTGCCCGCGACCGACGAATAGCCGCCGCTACGGATTTAATGGCCTCATCCTGGCCAACCACGCTCTTACTAAGCTGCTTTTCGAGGCCGGTAAGCTTATTCGCTTCACTACGCTTGAGCTGTTCAATTGGCACGCCTGTCATTTGACTCACCGTCTTAGCAACGTCATTTAGCGTGACATTTACTTTGTCCTTGTCGTCAGTCTTTTTCTCTAGCACCCCGATGCGTTCGTCTAGCTGGCTCACTCGCATTTTAAGAAGTGCTGCCCGCTCGTAATCCTGCTGGGTGGCGACGTCCGCCATTTCCTTCTTCAACTTGTCCGACTGCTGTTTTAGCTGGCGCAGCTCGCGCGCCTCTTTGCCAGTATCCGCTGCGATACGCACCCGCGCCGCCGTTTCATCCATGACGTCGATAGATTTATCCGGCTGCTGCCGCCCCGTTAAATAGCGTTCGCTGAGATGGACGATTTCCTTCACAACAGACTGGCTCATTTTAACATGGTGGTAATCCTCATATTTAGGTGCTAGACCGCCGATAATCTTCTCCGTATCACCGAGGCTTGGCTGCTCAACCATGATAGTCTGCAGACGCCGCGCTAAGGCTGTGTCGGTCGCAATGTATTTACGATATTCCTTGGCCGTCGTCGCCCCAATTAAGCGGAATTTGCCCCGAGCCAAGGCTGGCTTTAAGATGTTAGCCGCATTCATGCCGCTCGATGCCGAACCGGCATCGGTTAACTGGTGCAATTCGTCGATAAAGATAATTAGATTATCATTTTGTTCAACCTCGTCGATTATCCGCTTAATGCGCTCTTCGAAGTCGCCCCGATAGCGCGTACCCGCCACGAGCGATGTTAGATCTAGCTGTAAAATCTGCTTATTTTGTAGAAACGCCGGCACGTTGCCGTCAGCAATTCGTTGTGCCAGGCCTTCAACCACGGCCGTTTTGCCCACGCCAGCTTCGCCAATTAGCATTGGGTTGTTCTTTGTCCGTCGGCTAATAACTGTAATTAAACGGTCGATTTCGCGATTTCTTCCAATGACGGGGTCTAACTTGCCCACCTTGGCTTCGTCGGTTAGGTTAGTCGTAAAACGTTTTAGAAAAGCCTTACCGTTAGCGTGGCGCGAACGAAGCTTTTCGCCGCCCTTCGTCGTCGTATCCGTATCACTATTTGAAGAAGTGTAGTCGCTTGATGATCCTTCAGCACGCGCCATACGCCCTGACATGATTTCGCCGAGATCATTCCTTAGACCACCCGTGTCAATACCCTGCTCTGTCAAAATTTGTACTGCCGCTGAATCGTCCTGCGACACTATGCCAAAGAGTAGGTGCTCTGTGCCACACTCGTCTGCGCCCGTTTCGCGTGCCGTTTCCTGGGCGATGCGCACCACGAGACGCATCGACTCGCTCATAGTCGGGTGCGTCGCCATACTCGTAACTGCTATCGAGCCCGGATGGATATGCAACCGTTCGCATAGATCTGCCATATCAATGCCGGCGTCCTGTAAGAGCTGTCCGCCTCGCGACGCATCCTGACCCGCCATAGCGAGCAGTAAATGCCCCGTCTCAACCGTATCGGAGTGCCCGATAAGAGCGAGTGTCTCGGCTTCCTTTAATACCCTCTGAGCGTTATCGGTCCAGCTGATTCCAAAATTCATAATATCAGTATAGCAAGTTAGCACTCGACATGCAAGAGTGCTAACTATTCTCTTTTACCACTTTTACGCGTATTTCCTACCACACGCTGGAGATAAAATAGAGGCGGCTGCAAGCCCCTAGTCCGTGGCGATGTCAAGGCTATAACCCGTTAGCTGAGACGCTAAGCGGACATTCTGGCCCTGCTTGCCAATGGCAACTGACTGCTGATTGGCCGGCACATAAACAATCGCCTTCTTTGCCTTTTCGTCGATGTCAATGCGGTTAACCTCTGCTGGGCTAAGGGCGTTCGCAATGTAATTACGAATATCGACGTCATAAGTGACGATATCAATCTTCTCGGTATCGCCGATTTCATTCATGACCGCCTGAACACGGACGCCTTTGCTGCCAACGAATGTGCCGACAGCGTCAATCTCTGGATTGCCGCCGCTAACAGCGATCTTGGTGCGACGACCAGCCTCGCGCGCTACCGCCTTAATTTCGACAGCGCCCGTCTCGATTTCTGGTACCTCCTGTGCAAATAATAGCCGCACAAAGTTAGCGTCCGCTCGCGACAAGATAATTGTTGGGCCGCGATTGTTATCCCGATCGATCTTCTTTAATAGGACACGTACGCGACTGCCGACCATTAGGCGTTCGCCCGGAATTTGCTCGCTCACCGGCATGATGCCTTCGCCGCCGCCAAGTTCAATATGTGTGACACGTGGCTCAACCCTGGTAACAGTACCCGTGATTAGTTTTCCAACCTTGTCCTCGTATTCACGCGCCACCGACTCGCGCTCGTAATCGCGTAGTTTCTGCATTAGCACCTGCTTGGCTGTCTGTGCCGCTACGCGGCCGAAGCTCTTCGCCTCGTAGACCTGCTCGACCGTACCGTTCAGGAGAGCGTCCTTATCAATCTTCTTGGCATCATCGAGTGAAATCTGACTACCGTCCTCAGGCTGTTCGACTACGTCATAATGGACAATGATTTTTGCTGTGCCGTCATCTTCGTTCAGCACTGATGTCACATTCATATCACGGTTACCGTTGTCACGACGCCACGCCGCCGCGATGGCAGCCTCGACCGCCTCGAGTACGGTCTCTTCTGGCAGATTTTTCTCTTCGGCAATGGCATGAATTGCCGTCGTCATCTGCTTAATGTCTAATCCTTCCATCAAATCCTTTCTTTACTAAAATCTCCGACCTAGCGGCCGGACTATGTCAATATGCTAGCACGAACGCGCCGCGCAAGCAAGGACGCCAATTTCCAACATGGCTGATACAATTGATTTATGAAATCGCTTACGAAATATTTCAACCCAAAGAATTACAAATTAAGCCTAAACTTAAATCCCGATAGGCTCAACTTTGAAGGTACCGTCATCATTATCGGTAAACCACTAGGGGACGTGGCACACTTTCATATTGGCAAGGAGCTAGAAATAGTCGAAGTAGCGAGCGACACGGACGACAGCCCAAAGTGGGAAATAGTAGACGAAGAAAAGTCGCTGAGCCGCAGACGAGAAATAATTGTGTATACTCAGGCTAAATGGATATCAATTAAATTTAAGCATCCAAAGATTGAGACAAGCTCAATGTCGGGGTTGTATGCACCGGTTTACAAGGTGGATGACGAAACGCACCATATGTTTTCAACTCAGTTCGAGCCTAACTATGCCGCCGACTGCTTCCCCTGCATTGATGAGCCCGCTGCCAAGGCAACTTTTGATATAGACGTCGCATTGACGCCCGAATACGACAACTGGACCGTCATCAGCAATATGCCCGAAAAGAAGCACATAGGTAGCCGCCGCTATTTTGAGACTACACCCAAGATGTCAACCTATCTCGTGGCCATCGTGGCAGGTGAACTAATTAGCCGTAGCGCCAAGACCGAATCAGGTGTCAAAGTTAGCGCCTATGCCACACCGGCGCAAGACTCGGACGAGCTAGCGTTTCCACTCGAAACCGCCGTCCATGCTATTGAATTTTATGAGGATTATTTTGGCATCCCATACCCGCTACCAAAGCTCGACAATGTCGCCATCCCCGATTTTAGCGCCGGCGCTATGGAAAATTGGGGCCTCATCACCTATCGCGAGAGCATGTTTCTCGCCGATGAAACCAGCTCAATCGACACCAGGCAGACCTCGGTTAGCACCGTAGCTCACGAAATTGCCCACCAGTGGTTCGGCGACCTCGTCACTATGCAGTGGTGGAACGATCTCTGGCTCAATGAAAGCTTTGCTAGCCTCATGGAAGACCTAGCAGGTGACAGTTTACACCCAGAATATCACGTATGGGAAAGCTTTGCCGCCACCGACGCTTTTAGCGCTATGTACCGCGACAGCGCCAGCGACGTTCAGGCTGTTCAGCAAGAAGTTGACGATCCGCGTGAAATTCCTCTACTCTTTGACAGTGCCATCGTTTATGCTAAAGGCAAGCGCCTTCTCAAAATGCTAATGCGTTATGTCGGCAAAAATGTCTTCCGTAATGGAATCAAGCAGTATCTCGAGTCTCACAAATATGGCAACACTACCGCCGACGACCTCTGGCAAGCACTATCCGACGCTAGTGGCGAAGATATCAAGGCTCTCATGACACCGTGGCTCACTCAGCCTGGCTATCCCGTAGTCACCATTAAGCGAGAGCTCGGCAAAATTAGCCTAACCCAGCGCCGAGTCCGTTCGGACAGCAAAAATGATAATACCACCTGGCCAATTCCGCTCTTTTTGAGCGGTAGCAAGACGCCGCGCCTCATGACTGAGCGCACGATAGAAATTAAGTCGGCCGGCAATTTGCAGCTCAATATGGGTGGCGATAGCTACTTTATCGCCGATTATGGTCCCGCCGAACAGATGACCACACCCGACATCTCTGAGCAAAAGCCGCTCGACCAAATTAAATTAATCAATGACAGCCTACTACTGAGCGAGACTTATGGCGGAGTCTACTTTAATGACGCTATTAACTACGTTCAGTATATTATGTTTATAAAAAATCCAGCCGTACTTATTGCGGCGGAGCGGGTTGCAAGCTTTGCGCGCTCAATGCTAGCCGACGACATGGACCCAAACTATCGGCGACTCATCGGCATCGTGCATTACCCGCTCTATTATGATTATTTCATCGCCGATCACCATCAAGATTTAACCGTCGCCGATCGCCAAATTGTACCTACAGTTATTAGCCGCGAACTCTACGCAGGCAACGAAGCTGTTGTCAAAAGTATGACGTCCATGGGTATCTCTGATGACGTGGTTAAGCTCAACGCCGACCTCCGCCCGCTCGCCATGTCAGCCGCCGTCCAATATGGTGACGGCTCACCGTTTAAGCGCCTATGGGATATCTACCTCATCACGAATGACGCCGATTTGCGTGAGGATATTGCCGCCGCTCTTTCGCGGTCGCGAAAAGCCGACGAAATCGAATATAATCTAACTCAGATTAGGAGTGGCGCGGTTCGAACGCAGGATAAGTGGTCATTTATCTATTATCTGATGTCCAATACAGTGGCACGCCCAAAGGCTTGGCAGTGGCTACAAGATAACTGGAACTGGATCGAACAGACATACTATGGCGACATGTCATTCGACGATTTTATCCGTATTGCCGGCGCAACACTTAGCACGCCTAAGGAGTTAAAGGAATTTGACAAGCTATTTGGCGAACTAGCAAAACGCATTCCTGCCACCGAGCGCACAGTTAATATTGCCCGCGAGCAAATTACCCGCCGCATCGAGCTGATTCGCAGCTGTCGCTCTATAGTGGACGACTTCACTGATATGATTCTCTATAACCGCTCTATCTGGTCGGATGGAATAGGACCGTTTATTAGTGAATTTAGCGACGATATTGATATGAGCTGGTTCAAAGATAAACGCTAGTCGGCAATATCGATTACAGCATCCACTACTGGCGTATCGCCGTGAAGCGACATTGCCAGTAGCTTAATATCGGGCGTCTTACCCGTTTTGTCCAAGCCGTAGTGATGTAAATAAACTCTAGCGCTAAATTTCATTTGCGCTAACTTCTTTGACGTAATTGCCGCGACGCCGTCGCCATGTTTATTATCTTCGCGATACTTAACCTCGACAAAGCAGAGTGCCTCGCCCTTGCTAGCTACAATGTCAATCTCACACTCACGCGTTTTCCAATTACGAACGATTATATGGTAGCCTCTATCCTCTAGATATTCAGCAGCAACCGTCTCGGCGCGACGTCCCGCCGTGCCCGATACTTTATCAATTTTTGGCGAGCTTCCGCTAACCATGCGTTTTACAGGCTGAAAAGTAAAGCGGTGCAGACCAGCGACCGGGCCATATTTTTCGATAGCCTCAATATGCGTTTTAGTGCCATAACCAACATGATTTTCAAAACCGTATTTTGGATATTCTAGCGCTATCTTCTCGGTCATATAATAGTCACGCGTCACCTTAGCAATGATTGATGCCGCCGAAATTGCCCTAACCTTGTCATCACCCTTTATTAGACTGAAAGCCCGCGAATCATCCAGCATCATAATATTGCCGTCGATGGCAATTTGCGTCGCTTTGGTCTTAGCCTCATCGGACAATTGATTATAGGCACGACGTGCGGCAAGTTTGAGCGATTTGGTCATACCGAGGCTATCAATTTCCGGTGCCGTCACCCAGCCCAGACCATAGGATAAAGCGTTTTCTTTCACCCACGCCGCCATGAGCTGACGCTTTTTCTTACTAAGCTTCTTGCTGTCTCTAATATCAGCGGGACATTTGGTGTCAGCGTCAAGCGCCACTGCACCAACTAAAAGAGGGCCAGCTATCGAGCCGCGCCCTACTTCGTCAATGCCAATTGTAATTGTCACTATGGATTATCCACGCGCCACGGCAGCTGCCGCCTTAGCGTCTAGTTCGGCTTCCTTAGCGGCTTTTTCCGCCGCTTTAGCTTCGGCTGCCTCCTTGGCGGCTTCCTTAGCTTCTGCTTCAGCCTGCTCGGCTGCTTCATCATGAATATCATTGATACTCTTATCAAAAGCCTTGTTGGTCAGGCGAGCCGACTTGCCAAAGCGATTTCGTAGATACGATAGATAGTTGCGACGAACCTTGCCGCGCTTAACTACTTCAACCTTTTCAACTAATGGTGAGTTTAGTAGGTATGACTTCTCTACACCTACGCCACTAGCAATACGGCGCACAGTAATGCGACTCGTGGCGCTGTTCTTATTGTCAGTTCGAATAACTACGCCCTCGAACATCTGAATACGGCTCTTGCCACCTTCTTGAATCTTCTGGTAGACACGCACGGTATCACCGCTACGAACATCTACAACCGCCGGCTTCTTTTGCGCGTCAGAAATCTCCTTTATAATCTCGCTCATATTTCTCCTAATATAATTTAGCTTGCTACTATATTACAATACTCTGTTAATCTCTTCAAGGGTCGTTTCGCCACGAAGCGCTTTGATAACGCCTTTCTGCAGCATCGAAACCATGCCCTTATCCGCCGCAATCTTGTTAATAGCGGGAGCACTAATGTCCTTAATGTCACCACTAATGAATTTAGCAATATCATTATCAACGATGAGCTGCTCCATGATAACAGTTCGCCCCTTATAGCCAAACGGATTATCTTTCGTCGGCGCGGGACGACGTAATCGTATATGGTTTAGGTCCGGTACGCCAGCACTCTCAGGCAAGCCACCCACTACCGAACGAATCCAGTTCTTGGTTTCTTCATCAGGTTCGTATTCTTCGCTAGCATTAGGATCGAGCTTGCGCACAAGGCGCTGACCAATGACGAGACGGATTGCCGACGTAAACACTGGATTAATACCAATCATATCGATTAAACGCGAAAAGGCCGCGGCTGCGTCCTGTGCGTGGAAGGTCGCCAGTAGTAGGTGACCAGTAATTGCCGCCTGAATGGCGGTTTTGGCGGTATCAACGTCACGAATTTCACCCACCATCACCACGTCGGGATCGAGACGCAAAATCGTGCGGACATTGTCAGCGAAGCTCTGGCCGTGCGTCGTATCGACGGGGATCTGCGTGACGCCTGGGATATCAAATTCGACTGGGTCCTCGAGTGAAATTAACTTGCGCGTTGTATCATTTAGCGCATTCATAATGCTAAATAGCGTCGTTGATTTACCAGATCCAGTCGGGCCAACCACCATCACCATGCCGTGTGGGTGACTAATAATCTCTTTGAACTGCGCCATTTCAGCATCGTCCAGCCCGAGCACGTCGAGACTCAGCATATCCTGCTCAAAGTTAAATAGACGGATAACTGCGTCCTGGCCGTGCATCGTCGGCACGGTCTCAATGCGCATGTTGAGCTGGCGATTTTTATATTCAGCGTCCTGCGCCTTCTTCTTGAATTCCTCACTAGCGTCATCTTCGACTAGCTGGAATGATTTATATAAATCACCCATGCGTCGCACGATATGGCCAGACTGCGCTTCGTTAGCTGCCACCGATAGATTAGCCGCACTAGCAATGCTGCTAAGTAGAATACGATATTTATCCGCGCTCAGCATGGCAATTGGGTGCAGCGTGCCATCGACACGAAAACGAACTCGCACTCGCTCGCCAATGTGTTCGAGGTGAATATCAGACGCACCCAACCTGTCCGCCTGTAAGATTAGATAGTTTAGGATATCGTCCGCTCGCACCTTGTCGAGATCACTCGATACTTTGTTAAAGGTGGCGCTACCACCTTCGTTTACGATGGCGACATTATGGTAGACCATGTTCTTCGGCGGGTCAAAGCGCCGCATAATAGTCCGGTATGCCGAATCGGATATCATGCGATAGGTAACACTCTCCGACTTGTCAGAATACTGCTGGTTAAGCTTTTTTAGATGAGACTCGGGCGTCGACAGAGTAATGGCGTAGACGTTAGCATGCGTGTAGTCACCGCGCTGAAGCGGAATCATGCGATATTTATACATGTCTGCCAGTGGCATCATGTCCTTAATCAGGGGAATAGTTTCATCAATTCCCCGCATATCAATATAGGGTACACCTAGAATTGATGCCCGGCGCTCAGTGTTGGCCTCGTCGCCATCACGAAAGCGCGCCTGTCGCTCCGCCTCGTCTTGCATGCTACTATTTTAGCACAAGCAGGATTATTTAGTGCTCAGTTTTTGCCGTAGCATTTCACCCGCCATTCCCGGATTGGCCTGACCGTGCGAGCGTTTCATGACTTGGCCAACCAGCCAGCCCAAGACCTTTTCTTGGCCTGCCTTGAAGTCGGCTACCGCCTTGGCACTCTCAGGCGCGGCAATAACTTCGTCGACCATCTTTTCGATAGCACTGCTATCGCTCACCTGCAAAAGTTTCTTTTTCTTGGCAATTACTATTGGCGAATCGTCGCTCTTTAGCATTTCAGCAAAGACGTCCTTGCCATTGGTGCTACTAATCTTCTTTTCGTCTAGCATTTTAGCCAGCTCGACGAGGTGCTCAACTGAAGGCAAGTTTAGTGCCTTTTTCGCCTGATCGGTGTCATCTTCGCTCGGCAGACAACTACTAAAGAGATTGGCGATGCGCTTAGCTGCTTTATCACCTGCCATATCCTGCGTTTCAGCCACTGCCTCGGCGAGCTTTTGGTTATTCAGTAGCACCCGCACCACCGAATCATCAACGCCGATTTTGGCGAAGCGTTCACGATATTCAGCAGGCATGATTGGGAAGTCCGCCTGAAGTTCAGCGATTTTCTCATCGCTCAAGACAACTGGTGGAATATCCGCATCGGGCATATAGCGGTAATCCTCGGCGTTCTCTTTCGTGCGCTGCAGAACCGTTTTGCCTTCAACCTCATTCCAGCCCCGAGTCTGCTGCTTAATCTCACCGCCACTCTTTAGCACTTCAATCTGACGCTGAATTTCGTAATCTGTTGCCTTTTCGACCGCACGAAAACTATTGAGGTTCTTCATCTCAGCACGTGTTCCCAGCGGCTCGCCCGGCTTTGCCACTGACACGTTAACGTCAAAGCGCATATTGCCGTTGTAGAGATCGCCTTCAGTTACGCCCGCATAAATCATTAGTAGATGCAGCTCTTCGGCGTATGCCCGCGCCATCGTGCCTGAATGGATATCTGGCTCGGAGACAATTTCAATTAGCGGCGTCCCCGCACGATTGAGATCAACTAGAGTATGGTCACTATAGTGCGTTAGCTTACCTGCATCCTCTTCGACGTGGGCGTGGTGAATGCGCACATGCTCGCCCGACGGCAAATCAACCCGCCCACCAATAATCAGCGGCTGATACATCTGCGAAATCTGGTAGCCCTTCGGCAAATCAGGATAAAAGTAGTGTTTACGATCAAAACGGCTAATATGAGCAATCTCGCTGTTTAGTGCCTTGCCCGCTCGCACCGCCTTACGAATTGCCTCACGGTTCAGCACCGGCAGCATACCAGGTAGGGCGAAGTCAATCTCGGTTACCTTGCTATTCGGCTCAGCATCGCGCGCATCGTTGTCGGCACTGCTGAATAGTTTTGTCGCAGTGTTGAGCTGGACATGGCACTCAATGCCAATCGTTGGTAGATAACCGTCGATTAGATACTTCTTGGCGTCACCGTCAATTTCGCTCCCGTGCTCACCCGCATTTCCAATACTCGTCATATTTCCTCCGTCCTAAATCGCGCCAATATCCTTGAGCGCATTCTTATAAATCCTTAGCATTCGTCGTGCCACCGCGGGATTAACGTCGCCATGCACTTCATGGGCAATCTGGTTACGCAGCTTGTGCGCCGTCCAGACCTTATCAATATCTTGGAACTTGCCTCTGGCATGCTTTAGTCGTTCGCCCATCGTCTCGCCTGGGACGCCACTCTCTCTTAGAGCCTTATCCAGTAGCTTGTCAGCGCTCAAAATGGCGAACTGATAGCTCGCGTTGTTTTCCTTACTAATGCCATTCTCAATCGCGAGCCAATCCTGTTGATACTGTTCTTTGTCGAGCTGACCGCCGCTGTGCCCTCTAGTGATAGCAATAACAGCCAGCAGGACTACGCCGATAACAACAACCGCGGCTAACGTTATCACGATGCCGGTGGCGTTAAGCATTGACGATATCCTCCACGCTTTCAGCGAAGTTTAGCAGCCCGGCATCATCCTTCATCTGGCCGATTAGCTGGGCGCCAATAGGTAAGCCATTTTTATCCGTTCCGTTAGGCACAGAAATGGCCGGCAGACCCGCCAGTGATGGCGGAACAGTCATCGCATCCGCGAGATACATCTTGAGCGGATCGTCAGTATTCTCGCCCAGTTTGAACGCCGGCGTCGGCGCTGTCGGGCATAATAGATAGTCGCAATCCTCAAACAGCTTATTGAATTCATTAATGAGGAGCGTACGCGCCTTTTGTGCTTTCAGATAATACGCGTCATAAAAGCCACTGCTAAGGACATAGCTACCGATCATAATGCGGCGCTTATTTTCAGGCATAAAGCCGTCATTGCGGCTCATACCGTAGACATCATCAATGTTACCCGCCTCTTTATTCCGCACGCCGTAGCGAATGCCGTCGAACCGCGCCAAGTTAGAAGATAGCTCAGCTGGTACAACGATGTAGTAAATCGCCAAGGCATACTTTGCCATTGGCAGGCTCACATGCTTAATTTCGTAACCGGCTTGTCCTAGTTTATCTGCTAGCTCTAGTGTGTTCTTCTTGACATCCTCGTCAACGCCATCGCTAACGAAATCATCGATAATGCCAACAACCGACTTCTTTCTTGCTGTGGTCGTCTGGGGCTCGAAGTAATCGGGGTGTACTGTGCCATCATGGCCATCCTGCCCCGCCAGAATATCACTGACAATGACAGCGTCCTGGGCAGTCATTGTTAGCGGACCAACCACATCAGTCGAGCTCGCCATCGCCACCACTCCATAGCGGCTAATCATACCATAGGTTGGCTTGTAACCAACCACGCCGTTAAAACTACCCGGCTGGCGAATCGATCCACCTGTGTCTGAGCCGAGTGCAAACGGAACGATACCGGATGCGACGGCGACCGCCGAACCACCGCTACTGCCGCCAGCCACGCGGGTATTATCGACAGCGTTATGCGTCGGACCGTAGGCACTGTTCTCAGTCGAACCACCGTGAGCGAAAGCATCGAGATTAGCCTTGCCGATCAAAATCGCATCCTCAGCGTTTAATTTCTGAATTGCCGTCGCATCGATAGGTGATTCAAAATTGTCGAGGATTTTTGCCGCCGCCGTAGTGTGGCCAACGCTAGTTAGGAAGTTATCTTT
>Ga0256404_1007159_pt1 | contig 17852 bp, 18 predicted proteins | sample RumenRJG_01DNA_FD_185990 | JGI IMG/M metagenome (GOLD analysis project Ga0256404, IMG submission 185990) | Bovine rumen microbial communities from Lethbridge, Alberta, Canada - RJG_01 | ecosystem: Host-associated > Mammals > Digestive system > Stomach > Rumen | place: Canada: Alberta | collected...
AGTGTTATATAGGTATGATTTTAGATAAAACCGTCACATTGCTCAGGTCATTGATGTCGAAATAGCAGAACATGTGGCCCGAGATATAGAATACCAGCACATCCTTGGCATATTTGAAGGCCGTGAAGGGAAATTTCTCCACCACGTCAGTGTCGAGAGAAAGACAATATGACCGCAAATCCTCTACGTTCATCATTTCCCTAATTCTTCTTCCAAGAACTCACACGCATCGGCCACACACAACGGACAAGGACGGAGCACTACGTGCGTGTCCACACCCTTCAACTGTCTGCACTGGATAGCATGATTGCGGTCCTGAAATTTCTGCATGATCGTCCGCATCTGCTTCATCGTCTTCACCTTGTCCTTATTGACCAGTCCGAGAACCATGTCTGCACCAATCAGCGCACCGCAGGTGCCCTCCATATTGGTCATTCCGGCAGCAAAGCCGTCGGTCATGCTCATGGCCGTGGCCTCGTCGAGTCCTGTCAGGTCGCCGTAAGTCGTCAGCACCGACTGGGCGCAATTGAATTTGAAACTCGCTTTCTTCTCTGCTGCAATCTCTTTTCTTGATTCCATTGTCATTGTTTGATTAATTCGTCTATCGGATCTTCCCTGACGATCTGCGGCTCAGCTTTTCCTTTCAGTACCAGCACTTTATTACCGTTGCGGTAGATATGAAGCTGACGGGAACGGACGACTGCTGTCAATTCCGGGTTGTCTTGTATCGTTTGCCATACATGATGATAGATGCCGTCAGCATCCATCAGCTTGTGACGCAGGTGCGAGCACATGTTGGTCGTGTCAATATTTTCCACTAACATTGATCAGGCGTTTAATTACATTTACTGGTCGCTTTACCGCTGCCCTTTTGTCTCGGGTCATAAGGGTAAGTACCTTCCACATACGCCTTAATGATGCATGGGAAAGGGGCTTGCGGCCGTTGTCCACATCAGCGTTGGTGTCGTAGTCGAGCAATACTATGGTCTTTGTCTTGCTCACCTCGCGCAGCCGGTCGATGATGTCTTTGACCTTGTTCTCCAGCACACACTGATAAGTGGGCATGTATATCTGTTTCCGAGCCTCTATATAGCCTAACAACTCTGTGCCGTTCACACCCTTTCTGTGGCCCAACGGCTCACCGTATTTTCTGACGGTTCGCTTCAGTCCCCGCATGGTGTCGTTGGTGAAGAGCGAGGTGTCTACGTCGCACCCTTCAAACACTTTCAGTCCCTGCCAGACGGCCTCCACACATGTGGCGGTGTAGCCCGGACTGAACGGCACGGGGATGCCATAGTGGGGATAGAACGGACTCAGTTTTACCAGTCCGTCCTTTGCCTTACTGGTCACGTCCGCCAAGATGGCATCGGGATGTTTTTTGAGAAGAGTCTCTGTCTTCTTTCGTTTTGATTCGATGATTATCATGTTAGTCGGTGAATTAAAACGGTAAATCGTCGTCGTCAAACACACTGTTGTCAATGTTGGTCACGGAGTCGGGAATGGTGACGGACTGCAAGGATGAGCAATTGCCAAACGCACTGTGGCCAATGCTGGTCACGGAATCGGGGATGGTGACTGACTGCAAGAATGAGCAATGCGAAAACGCACTGTCGCCAATGCTCGTCACGGAGTCGGGGATGGTGATGGACTGCAAGGATGAGCAACCATGAAACGCATCGTGGCCAATACTGGTCACGGAGTTGGAGATGGTGACGGACTGCAAGGATGAGCAAAACGAAAACACACTATCACCCATGCTCGTCACGGAGTCGGGGATGGTGACGGACTGCAAGGATGAGCAACTAAACGCACTGTCGCCAATGCTCGTCACGGAGTCGGGGATGGTGACGGACTGCAAGGATGAACAACAATAAAACGCACTGCGGCCAATGCTCGTCACGGAGTCGGGGATGGTGACGGACTGCAAGGATGAGCAATAATAAAACGCCCAGTCGCCAATGCTGGTCACGGAGTCAGGGATGGTGACGGACTGCAAGGATTTGCAACCACTAAACGCTCTGTCGCTAATGCTCGTTATGGAGTCGGGGATGGTGACGGAATGCAAGGACCAGCAACTCTCAAACGCACTGTCGCCAATGCGGGTCACGGAGTCGGGGATGATGACGGACTGCAAGGATGAGCAACCATGAAACGCATCGTGGCCAATGCTGGTCACTGAGTCGGGGGTGGTGACGGACTGCAAGGATTTGCAACCATAAAAAGCACTGCCGCCAATGCTCGTCACGGAGTCAGGGATGGTGACGGACTGTAAGGACTTGCAACCCGAAAACGCACCATCGCCAATGCTGGTCACGGAGTCAGGAATGGTGACGGAATGCAAGGACTCGCATCCATAAAACGCTCCGTTGCCAATGCTGGTCACGGAGTCGGGGATGGTGACGGACTGCAAGGATTTGCAACCACAAAATGCACTGTTGCCAATGCTGGTCACTGAGTCGGGGATGGTGACGGACTGCAAGGATGAGCAACCATGAAACGCATCGTGGCCAATACTGGTCACGGAGTTGGAGATGGTGACGGACTGCAAGGATGAGCAATCCTCAAACGCACGGTAGCCAATGCTGGTCATGGAGTCGGGGATGGTGACGGACTGCAAGGATGAGCAACACCAAAACGCACGGTCGCCAATGCTCGTCACGGAGTCGGGGATGGTGACGGACTGCAAGGATGAGCAACCATCAAACGCACTATCGCCAATGCTGGTCACGGAGTCGGGGATGGTGACGGACTGCAAGGATTCGCAACCATAAAACGCTTCTTTGCCAATGTTCGTCACGGAGTCGGGGATGGTGACGGACTGCAAGGACTCGCAACCTAAAAACGTACTGTCGCCTATACTGGTCACGGACTCGGGGATGGAGACGGACTGCAAGGACGAGCAACCCCTAAACGCACTGTCGCCTATGCTCGTCACGGAGTCAGGGATGATGACGGACTCCAAGGACGAGCAACCACAAAATGCACCATCGCCAATGCTGGTCACGGAGTCAGGAATGGTGACGGAATGCAAGGACTCGCATCCATAAAACGCTCCGTTGCCAATGCTGGTCACGGAGTCGGGGATGGTGACGGACTGCAAGGATGAGCAACACCAAAACGCACGGTCGCCAATGCTCGTCACGGAGTCGGGGATGGTGACGGACTGCAAGGATGAGCAACCATCAAACGCACTATCGCCAATGCTGGTCACGGAGTCGGGGATGGTGACGGACTGCAAGGATTTGCAACAATAAAACGCTCTGTCGCCAATGCTCGTCACGGACTCGGGGATGATAAAATTTTCTCCATTTGATAAATAAGAAATCAGTTTTCGTCTTTCAGAAGTATACAGATTGCCCCCAAATATAGTAAAATGATTGGAATGATTGATAACTCTTGCTGGACAATCAACAAATGGATTCCCTTTTATGTTTGTTACAGTTTCGGGGATGGTGACGGACTGCAAGGATGAGCAACCCGAAAACGCTTCGTCGCCAATGCTCGTCACGGAGTCGGGGATGGTGACGGACTGCAAGGATTTGCAACCATAAAATGCACGGTCGCTAATGCTCGTCACGGAGTCGGGGATGGTGACGGACTGCAAGGATTCGCAACCATAAAACGCACCGCCGCCAATGCTCGTCTCGGAGTCGAGGATGGTGACGGACTGCAAGGATGAGCAACCCGAAAACGCTTCGTCGCCAATGCTCGTCACGGAGTCGGGGATGGTGACGGACTGCAAGGATGAGCAATCCTCAAACGCATTGTTGCCAATGCGGGTCACGGAGTCGGGGATGGTGACGGACTGCAAGGATTCGCAACTCCTAAACGCACCGTAGCCAATGCTCGTCACGGAGTCGGGGATGGTGATGGACAGCAAGGAATCGCAGCAATCGAACGCTCTATCGCCAATGCTCGTCACTGAGTCGGGGATGGTGACGGACAGCAAGGAATTGCACTCCAAAAACGCACAATAACAAATGCTCCTTGTTCCTTTCTTAATCGTATAATTTGTTAAGCCCCTATTAGTGCTTCTTAATAGCTTCTTCCCATCCTTGGAATATTTCACGCCAAACTCATCAGTCCATGCGTCCTTCTTATCTTCTTCCGTCACTTCCGTGCTGATAATTTCAATCTCCGGTTCCTTCGGTCGCTCCAGCGACAACAGGCGGAAGGATATGTTCGATAAATCGGATTGAGTAAGGGCAATGATGAACAGTCCAACAAGGGTGTTCACCTCTGAACACTCAGACGGGAAAATGTCCTTTAAAAGTTGACAGTCATGAATGTTCCTATAGTCTTTCTCCGAGAAGAGAAGGCGGTCGGCAGCGCCATACTTCTCAACCAAGGCAGGCTCTTCGGCAATCGCCCTGAGAGAAAGCAGGATGGAGGCAAGCGAGAAGTCGTCAATATGCTCGTTGAAGGTGTCTTCCGTGCGTGCGGGGTGGCGGAAGTCCGGACTGCCCATCTCCCGCGCCTTCTGTCCCTTCATCGCCGGAACGAACATGCCGTCGTAGTCTATCAGTACCAACGTACCGTCTTCTCTCACCATGATGTTGTCAGGCTTTAAGTCGCCGTGGGCAAACGGCTGCGGCATCAGCCACAGGGAGAGACGACTGAACTGGTAGGCCAGCAGATGCAACTGATAATTGTCGTGGAGATGCTGATGGATATACTGGTCGAGGTTGGTGCCCTCCACCCAGTCCATCAGCAGGACGGGAAACTCCTCGCCATCAGCATTGGCAGAGTCGACAAACAGCTCATTGCCCAAATACTGAAACTTGGTGAGGAAACTTGAAGAGACAAATTCCAGTTCCTCAGCTATCATCCGGTAGTTTTCCGCACGGTTCGGCTGGTCTTTGAGAAAACACTTCACGGCATAGAACTTGTCTTTCTTCTCATCCCGCATTTTGAACACCACGGCGAAGTTGCCGCTGGTCATCACTGGATTGCCATTGCCATCGGTCACAGGCCGGAGATTGCGCAGCTTATCGAAGTTGTCCTCCGCATTCCTCACCGCCTCTACGTATTCTGATATTAAAGGGTATGTCATTCTGTTTTCAGATCTGCTTTTTAAGTTATACAATAGCTTTTGGCTTTATTTCTGCAAACTTACATAAAAAAACTGAGATCTTATACCAAAAGAATAAAAAATCTATTGTTTTTATCAGGGGAAAAAAGTGGATCCTATACTTTACTAAACGGTCAGAGAGATTGCTGGTAAATCTTTAGCATAACAAACCGCGTCATCCATGTGCTGGTATGGCGGATAGTTCTCAATGCGTTTATATCCTAAGCCTTCATACAACTTGATGGCATAGTCCATCCTTTCACGTGTCATAAGCACCGTCCGCTTATATCCGTGCGCACGAGCGAAACTTTCAAGTTCATGCATCATGAATGTCGCAAGGTGATGACCGCGGAAGGGCGGCTGCACCCACACACGCTTTATCTCTACATCGCCGTTGCCATGTTCCTTCAAACCGGAGCATGCCACGGGGACATCTTCTTTGGAATAGACTATCATCGCATATTTCACGTCCTTCGACTGATTGCCCGGAACAAACGACTGCCTGTTCTGGGGACCACCGACAAGCTGGTTGTAGAAGTTCTCAGTTATAGCGTGGAATTCCTCAAACTCCCGGTCGTGGCCATCAGTCCATCGTATTCTATAATTTTTCACTTGTCCTTAGAGATATACTGCATCATTAGTATTCTTCCCGGCCATCCGGCACCACCATGATCGAAGCCGCTGAGCTCATGGATAGGTATCTCATGGTTGCCGATACCTTCAAGCACGGATTTCAAATAGAGGTTCTCCTCATAGCGTCCCATCTGTTCCAATTTCCTGTCGCCAGTTATCAGCACAAGTCTTGTACTGAGTTTGCGGACATTGTTGAGATGGGCATACTTGTCAACTATCGGTGAGGTGAAAGAGATACCTCTCTCGCGACGAATAGTATAATGTGTGGCTGTCTGGCCGCCTATCGGGAAATATCCCTTTATGCTGTCAGCATCAACGCCAAACTTCCCCAGATAATCCTTGTCGAGACAGAGCATCAGTGTAAGATAACCACCTGCCGAATGACCGCTGATATACACCTTGCCCGGATCGCCTCCGTACTCTTTAATGTGCTTCACTACCCAAGCAACGGCTTCCGCAGCGTCCTCTGTATATTGTGGATTGTGAGCTCGTGGGTAGAGTCTGTAGTTAGGCGCGACAACCGCAACGCCCTGATTCTTCAGATCTCCAGGTATATCCTTGTGTCCTTCTGTCAGTCCACCGCCATGAAACCATACTATGGTTTTGAATGGACGATTGGAATCAGTAGGATAGTATAAATCCAACTTACACCGCTCCTGTCTGTATGAAGAAGTATCGTTGGGACTTACATATGAAATATCGTCAATCTCCTTGTACTTTGTCTGTGCGGATGCACTGCTCAATGTGAACAATACCAACGCTATCAATAATAAAGTTTGCTTCATAATTCTTTTTATATGTGATTCCTTCAATTTCAACACTCATCCACTGGTGCATTCCTCCTCCTCACCTCCGCTTCCTGCTTCTTCCGTGCTTCCTCAATGGCTTTCTCGTAGCCGGTGAGGGCAGCGAAAGGGGAGAACTGGGCGGCGCGGTTGTACATGCTCATCCGTGGATGCCGCTGTGAGACGTGGTGCGGAAGGTTGATGATGTCGTCGTAGTTGTCTGTCATGCCTTGTGTCCTCCTATCTGATTGTTCCGTTCTTTCTGTGTAGCGCCCTCAGCGTAGTTCAGTCCGCGCAGCAGGGCGTTCTTTCCAAACTCCTTCTTGATCTTCAGTGCCGCCTCCTGCAACCGCCGCTCCTTGGCAGCCGCGTTCCGTTCTTCCTTCTGTTCCCGTTCCTCCGCCTCATAGTCTGTGAAGAGGTCAAGTTGCACGGGCGTGTTTTGCCGTTGCCGCCGTGCCTCGTCCTCACTGAGGACGTGGTTGACGGTGATGTTCAGCCGCCGGATGAGCAAGACCGGGTTGACGATGCGGTCGTAGAGCTCGGTGACGGCATGGATGATCTGCTGCGAGGAAGACGTGGGATGACCCAACGTCTGCGTGCCATGAGCGTGCTTCGGCACACTGCGGCCATACCAGTCGGTACTGACCTCCCCGCGATATTGCGCTCGGATAGTGGGATTGGTAAGACTCTCGCGGTCGTAGCCCACCGTGAGCACGATCTGGTCTCCCACGAGATGCTTGTCAACCAGGTCGAGCGACAGCGCGTCCGCCATCTCACGCGCCACCACTCGGCCTTTCTCCGCCGTATACGCACTTTGCAGCACCTGCCCGCTGCCCAAGGAGTTGGTCTCCGGCTTGTACGCCTTGATATAATCCATCGTCACCGGCTCCCAGCCCCAGGCGTGATCGATGATGAGCTCCGCGTTGACACCGAACATCCGGTAGAGCTGTTCCTCGTTGCTCACCGACATCCTCGCCAACTGTCCCATCGTCTCGATGTCGATGGCGTTAAGCCTTGCCACGATGCCGCGTCCGAAGCGCCAAAAGTCGGTCATGGGCTGATGGTCCCACAACTTCCGGCGATAGCTCATCTCGTCGAGCTCGGCAATGCGCACCCCGTCCTTGTCTGCCGGGATATGCTTCGCCACCACGTCCATCGCCACCTTGCAGAGATAGAGGTTCGTGCCGATACCCGCCGTGGCGGTGATGCCCGTCGTGCGCAGCACATCGCGGATCATCGTCATCGCCAACTCATGCGCCGTCATCTTGTAAGATTGCAGATAGTCGGTCACGTCGGCAAAGATCTCGTCGATGGAGTAGACGTGGATGTCCTCCGGCGCGATGTATTTGAGGTAGATGCCGTAGATCTCACTGCTCACCCTGATGTACTCCGCCATCCGCGGCGTGGCGGCGATATAGTCAGCCTCCCAGTCGGGGTGCTCCAGCAGTTCCTTGGCGAGATACGACTTCCCCGTGAACGGCTTGAAGCCGATGGCCTTGCGCCGCTCATAGTTCACCTCCCTCATCTTCTCCACCACCTCGAAGAGCCGGGCGCGTCCGCCCAGTCCGTAGGCCTTCATCGAGGGCGACACGGCCAGGCAGATGGTCTTCTCCGTGCGGCTCACGTCAGCCACGACAAGGTTGGTCGTCAGCGGGTCGAGTCCCCTGGCGACACACTCCACCGAACTGTAGAAGCTCTTTAGGTCGATGGCCACGTAGGTCCTGTTCTTGTCGGTCAATGGTTCAGTCGGTTAAACTAATTCTTCCCAAAAGCTCTGCGGCAGATGGATATTCTCCACATCAACAGCCTTCTCAAACAGCGGAGCGATGTCGTCGGGTGTGAATCCGGCGATGCCACAGCCGATGGGCGTGACGAGGAACGTCTGTTCGGGATGTGCCTTGGCATAGCTGACAAATTTATCCACATAGGGTTGGATCGTCTCTACCCCGCCCTGCATGGTGGGAATGGCATAGCTCTGACCCTGCGGGCCGTCGCCGTTGCCAAGGACAGCGCCGAAATAGAGACGCGCCGTCCGTGCGGCACCGCCTCCGTGCATACCGGCGAGGTTGCTGCCGAAAACGAAAATCTCGTTGGGCTTGAGTGAGGTGATGTATTCGGGTGTGATGCGGTTGGAATAATCTTTCTCCATAGTTGGTGGTATTTGGATTGAAAACGGCAGCGGACTTGCAGAGACAGGCATCTTTGTGTCGAACTCTTTATCGTACATAATTTCTGACTTGACTTCGCAGGTCGGTGCCACATAATAACGTTTGAAATAAGGGATGACGACATCCTCCATCAGCCGGTGGTATTTCTGTGTCACGGCAGAAGGGGTGATGCCCAACTGTGCGGCCACCTCCTTGCCCTTGAAACCCTCAATGAGCATCATCTGAAGGATGATGGACGATCGGTGGTCGCGGCCTAACACGTCAGAGCAAATCTCATAGACTGTGTTGCGGAAGTCCTCAGAGAAGTTGTTGTCGGGGACGTCGAAGCGAAGACTGGCCTTCTCCATCCGCTCCTCGAAGCTCTGCGAGCGGTGCTCCTTGTTGTAGTCCTTCAGGCGGTCGAGCAGCACGAAGCGGAAGCCGTTGATCATCCATGACTTCAGTGTCATGCAGGGCTTGCGATCCTCCAATTGGCGGAAATCGTGTTTGTCAAGGGAGAGGTAATACTCATGGGCAATGCTGTAGAAGTCGAGTCCCACTTTCCAATCCAGTTCATATCGCTTATTATATATGTGGTAAGCGATGCGGCAGACGCCGTAGAAATAGTCACGGGTGATCTGCGGGTCACGGTTCCGCAATCCTTCGATAATCTCTTCGTCGGACAGTCCGACGGTGGTTTTCTTATTTTGCTCTTTCGCCATCTTGCTACAAAATTAATAAAAAATTTGTTGTGGCACTTAATTTTTCCATGCCTTTATTCTTTTAAAAGATAAACGAGCTCGGAAAATTAAGTTTAATAACAAAAATAATAAGGAGAAAAGCTATGAAACGAGTATTCAATCTGATTATTGTCGACGAGAGCGGCAGTATGTGTGTCATCGAGAAGCAAGCCCTCATGGGGCTCAACGAGACAATAGAGACGGTGAAGAAGATGCAAGGGCTTCATAAGGACATGGAGCAGCGCGTGACGCTTATCACCTTCGACAGCTCGCACAAGCGTTACGTCTTCGACAATGTGCCCGCAAGGGCCACGCACAAACTCACAAACAAGGACTACCGCCCCGGTGGTGCCACACCTCTCTACGACGCTATCGGCATGGGTATCAGCAAGCTCAACGCCCAGACAACGGCTGACGACCATGTGCTGGTGACCATTATCACCGATGGCGAGGAGAACTGCTCGGAGGAGTATAACCTCCCGATGATCAAGACGCTCATCGAAAAACTGAAGAAGCAGAACTGGACGTTCACGCTCATCGGCACCGACAACCTCGACGTGGAGGGCATGGCTGGTGCGATGGCGATCGATAATCACTTGGAGTTCAAGGAAGACGAGGTTGGAACGGAAAAAATGTTCGCGTTTGAGCGTCGCTCCCGTGCCCGCTACAACGAGTGCATGGCTTGCAGCGCACCGATTCCAAAGGGAAGTTATTTCGATGAAGACGAGAAGAAAAATAAGGGGTAGTTGCTTTGCTGATGATTCCGTAGCTCAATGGATAGAGCGTTTGCCTCCGGAGCAGAAGGTTGCAAGTTCGAGTCTTGTCGGAATCTCTGACAGAAGAATCGAATTTTTACTATACCAGAAAAACGTGAAGAAGGCAAAGAATAGGATATGCGTTCCCGTTCTTTGCCTTCTTTTCCTATTCAAGCAATTATTCTTATTCCTCTCGCTTGATATTGTTGTCTATCTGTGCCTGCAACATATTATTCATACGTTTCAGGGCATCAATCGTTTCGTCTTTTGCCTTGATGACAGACTCCTTGTTATCCAAATCTTTGCGGAGTGCCTGATTCTCTATCATCAGATTGGTACTGATAGACACGTTGCCGACAAAGTTGTTGTTTCCGGTAACGTTGTTCGTCTTGAATTTGCTGTCCTTTCGAAAATAATCCAAGGGCATGCCGAAAAAATCAGCCAGTGTTTCAAGCTTTGACAGACTGATGTCCTTCGTGCGGTGGAAGTAGCTCATCGTCTGCTTGCTCTTCTTAAAGAGCTGGGCGATTAAAGCCTGTTGCTGTTCTTTTGATAATGAAGCATACAGGTTGTCTATCATTTCCAAATTTAGCATAGTCGTTTACTTTTAAATTGTAATAAATGGGCGATATGACGTTAATAAAACCTAAAATGCTCAATAAGATATAATCTTATTTTTGTACATAATAGATTTTGTTTTAAATTTGCGCACAAAAATAAAAAAAATAATCGAGATAACCAATAGAATTTATGATTTTTCACTATAAATTATAGCAAGATGACAACAGCAAAAATTGCCACCTACTACAATTCGCTAGCGAAAAGAAAGAATGCATCTTCGGCACCACATCAAAGTCTTATACCAAGAGACTTTTTCACTCTGTGCCATCTTAAGATTTTAAGATGGCAGCATAATATCTCGGGGCGACCTACCATCCCCGTGAAGCCACGGGACTACTAAGCAACTAATAAACATAATCTTAAGAACTAATAAAATAACAAACTTAAAAAATAGTATGTTATGAGCTTTATCAAGGACAAATACATTGATATGGTCAAAACACGTGTTGACATTTGTAAACTCGTGCTTGACATGCATCCCGGAGTCACCTTGAAGTCTGCGGGTCCTCATCGAAAAAAATGCAGCTGCGTATTCCATAACGAGCGCACTCCATCCCTCATGTTGAATACTACCCTGAACCGGTTCAAATGCTTTGGTTGCGGCAAGGCAGGCGATGTCATTGAGTTCGTAAAGGAAAGCCAGGGCCTCGACTTCGTCGGAGCGGTAAAATACCTGTTGGATGTTTACTGTCCTGACGTCAATGCCAGCGACCTCATGGTACCACGGACCCCAGAACAGGAAGAGAACGACCGTCTCGCCGAGACCATGTTCATCTACAACGGTATTGCCCATCGCTTCTACGAGAATCAGTATGCAAGTGAGAATGAGGATGCGATACGCTGCCGTATGTATGCGGAAGGACCACCTGACGATGATACAAAAGGCCGATGGAACAAGGAGTTCTGCCGTACATTCGGCTTAGGATACAGTCCGCAATTTGGCAATAAGTTTCTCCAATTCGCCAAAGAGAAGAACCTCGACCTCTCCATTCTTGCAAGAATGGGTCTCCTGGGCGAAGACGAGCACCATCCGGGCAGCTACTACGATTTCTATCGTGACCGTCTGATGATTCCCCAACGCGACCGCTACGGCCGCATTCTGACGTTCACTGCCCGAGCCATCAACCCTCATGCCACCATCAAATACATCAACGGCAGGGAGAGCCTTATTTACAAGAAGAGCACATCCGTTTTCGGCATAGACGTGGCCATGAAGGCTGCCCGTCAGTCAGGCAAAGTATATCTTGTAGAAGGTGCTCCTGATGTCATGCGCCTCCAGTCGTTGGGCATAGCCAACGTCGTCGCAACGCTCAGCGGCCACTGGACGAAGGAACAGCTGTCCAATTTCTCATCTTTTGCATGCAGTCTTTGCTTCATCCCCGACAGCGACATCCCAAAGCCGGGTGAGCAGTTCGGCGCCGGTGAGAAATTTGTCTTCGAGAACGGACGGCTTGCCACGGAGATGGGTTTCCAGGTCTCTGTCAGAGAGATCCCCCGTGGGGATGTCAAACAGGATGCGGACTCCTACATCACTTCATTGGGCAAATGGAATGAGCTCACAGAAAAGGACTTCATCCTCTGGTACGCCGAGAAGCAGTACGCTTCCGATGGCACTAATGACGAACAGCTGAAGGTCATCAGCGACGTCTGTGATATGCTTGTCAACGTCCAGTCAGACGTTCTCCAGGCTTCACTGCTCTCTGACTTGAAGGGCAAATACCGCAAGGGTTCCGTATGGAAGGGCGCACTCACTGACGCTGCCCGCCGGAGGCAGGAGGAGAAACGCCGTCAGGCCAACAGAAAGTCAGAGGAACTTCGGGGATACAACTTCTACCGGCGTGGCAATCATTATTATGATCTTGATCCCCAGGGGCGCGAGCGTGAATGGACAAACTTCGTCATCAAGCCGCTCTTTCTCATCACGGATGATGTCAAGCCCAGCCGCATCTTTGAGTTGCTGAATGAGAGCCATATGCGCCGTACCATCGAGCTGCAGCAGCAGGATGTCACAAAACTCGATCGTTTCAAAGAGAAGATAGAAGGCAAGGGCGACTATCGTTTCTTCGAGCGTCAGGAGAAATACGAGATGCTGAAAGCCTATATCTACGGCAAGACGGAGGAAGCCCAGAGAGTCCCTCAGATGGGATGGAACAACATTGGCGAGAGCGGCTTCTATGCTTTCTGCAACGGCATCGTCTATAATGGCAAATGGCATCCTGTCGATGAGTACGGCATGATACGCCTCGACAAGGAGAACTTCTATCTTCCTGCCATGTCCAAAATCCACAAGAAGAACAAGATGGCCTATGTGAATGAGCGCCGCTACATTCACGCCCCCAAGCAGGAGGTCACGCCCCGGCAATACTTCACGCTTCTGCATGAGCTGTACGGTGACAATGCCGTAGTCTGTTATTGCTACTATCTCGCTACTATTAACCGTGACATCATCACGGACAGCACGCGTTCTTTCCCCATCCTCAATCTCTACGGAAAGAAAGGCACCGGCAAGACCGAGCTTGCCCTCTCTTTAATCAATCTTTTCCAGCGTAATCCAGAGGTCAGCAACCTTGAGAGTACCACCTATTATGCCATGGGTGACAAGTGTGCGGAGGTAAGCAACATGCTCGTCCATTTCGACGAGTACAAGAACTCCCTGAGCAAGAAGCACATCGATTTCCTCAAAGGTATCTATGACAGTGCCGGGCGCATCAAGCGTTCCGCTGATGGGGAACGGCGGGAGTCCACGAATGTTGATTGCGGAGTAGTCCTCTCCGGTCAGGAGATCCCGACAGCCGACATCGCGCTGTTTTCCCGCGTTCTCTTCCTTGAGTCGCACAAGAGCGAGCATACCAAGGAGGAGACCGACAAGTACCACAGCTTTATGAAACTCCGCAAGATGCATCCCACGAACATCACCGTCGAATACATCCGCTATCGTGAAAATTTCAATGCAGGATGGTGCAACGCCTGGAAGCGTGCGTTGAAGGAGATTAAGAGTGAGGTTGACTACAACATCATCGGAGAGCGCTTCATCAACAACTGGGCGATGATGCTTGCGACCTATTATTGTCTCAGCAACTGCACCGACTCCCTTCCGTTCAACAGAAAGATGGTACATGACATCTGCATCGACCGTCTCAAATACCAGCACTCGCTCTGCCACAGCACTGACGAGATAGCCATATTCTGGGCTATGTTCTCCAAGTCGCGGCAGTTGGGAGACATCCGTGAGGGTCAGGACTACAAGATCAAGGCCGTGGACAAACTGACCGTCACCGTAAAGGGCGAACCCCGCAAGGTCATTACGTTTGACAAGCCACGTCTTATTCTGTTCATTCGCAGCAGCATCTGTGTTGCCAAGGCCAATATCCAGGCCAGAAAAGAGGGCAAGGTGATGATACCGGACGAGTCGCTCATGTCGTATCTTATGGCTACACCGGAGTATTTTGGCAAGACCTACTCGCCGTTGAAGTTCCGTGTGCTGGATGAGCTTGGCACGCCGAAGAGAATCACCAACGACAAGGGAGAGAATGTTCTGGTCTTTGACCAGGAGCGTGTGCTTGCATTTGACTATGATGCCGTATGCGAGTGCAATGACATCAACCTCCAGACAATTACAGAGCGTATCAGCCAGTCACAAAACTCAGTAACTTCTTCAGACGATGCCAACGATGAACTCACAGCATAATATCTTTCCGCTCTTCTTTACCTTGGAGCACGTCAACAACGGCTATATTCTCACTGCCAGGCAGGAGACAGGCGGCATGACAGAAGCCGGATACCGCAAAGAAGTGGTTTCAGAAGACAAGATCAACGCGCGTATCGGCCAGCTTCTTCATTTGGATGCCCTCAGCAAGGAGATACCTGTCGTCTTCCATGTCGAGGCGATCGGTGAAGGCACTTACCAGCTCGACCCGGAGGATCCCGCCGACGGCTTGACGGAGGCCAAGCTTGCCTACTTCCATTTCAGCAGCCGTTGCATTCCGGACGATTCCGTACTGTTACTGCACTTCACTGACACCAAGATGATAGAGGTCTATGGAACTGAGGCTGAGCGCGTCGCCAAGGCTAACGGCCTGCCATTGCTCAGGCCGGGGGGCATTCCGCTTCTCCAGTTTCCCGATACCAGGGAAGGTAAGGCCTCTGTAAGCAATCTTTTTGACAAGCCTACACTTGTAGAGGTCACGTCTCAAAAGATTACCGACTGGTACAGAAGTCATCTTGTGCAGATGGAAAAGAAGAACAAACAAACCTCGAACAAATAAAAGACTAAATAGATGAAAACAAAAATCATAGCCGTAGCCAACCATAAGGGTGGTGTCGGCAAAACGACCACTGTTGCCAATCTTGGCAGCATCCTGTCGCTGAAGGGGCATCGTGTCCTGCTTGTAGACCTGGATGCACAGGCCAATCTTACGGCTTCCCTGGTCGCCTCTATAGACGGTCCCTCTATCTATGAGGCATTGACAGGCAAGACAGACTGTTTGCCTATAGTATCTGTGAACAACCGCCTTCATCTCGTACCCGCCTCCCTGACGCTGGCCATGGCGGATGTGGAGCTTTCAACCGCCATAGCGCGAGAGCACATTCTGGCTGGTCTTCTATCCAAAGCCAAAGTTGAAGACAACTATGACTTTGTGCTCCTGGACTGTCCGCCGTCTTTGGGACTTGTCACATTGAACGCCATCACTGCGTCAACGGATGTTCTCATCCCTCTGATCTCCGAAGTCCTTCCTTTCAAAGGGCTGACGATGATGAGCGACTTCATCAGCATGGTACGCCAGAAGCTCAATCCCCAAGCCCATATCTCAGGCATTGTCATCACGCGCTGGGAGAACAGCAAGCTTTCCCGCGGCATAGAGGAACGGCTCAGAGTGTGGGAAGGAGATGTTGTCTACCGAAGCAAGATTCGCAAGAACGTGCGGCTGGCAGAAGCACCGTTGCAGAACCGCAACATCCTTGACTATGCTTCCGGCAGCAATGGAGCCAAGGACTATACATCTTTGGCTGAGGAATTCCTGGAACGCATGAATGAGGAAAAGGAGGTGGCAGTATGAAAAATAACGATCTGGATGCCCTGTTTACGGGGCTGACGGGAAACACTGACAGCATACAGGAGAACACCCCCGATAAACAGGTTCCCGGGAAGGGGAATAAGCACACGGCCGGTAAAGACAGACTCCGGCAAAAATCGTTGGAGCAGACCCGAAACCAGGAGAGGTTCTGCACAATTGTCGATTCCGGTGTCCTAAAGAAGATCCGCACCATCGCCACACGCGAGGGACTTCAAATCAAGGATGTCGTCGAAGCAGCCTTCATCAGGGCCATTGACGGCTATGAGCAGAAACACGGGGTCATCGAAGAGAATTCGAAGCGGAAAGCCATCGATTTGTTCTGAACTCATAGTCCTTAATTGAGCAGGAGCGGCAAGTGTCATTCGGCAGCTTGCCGCTCTTGCTGTCTTATTCCGTAATGTTGGTTCTATCACTATTTTTTCATCGAACCAATTCTTCAATTTAAGCCTCTATTGTGCTGTTCGACAATAGCTTTTCCAGTCTATACTATAGAAACGTGCTATTTTTGTGGTGGAAATAAAATCATGTTCATCACAAAAAAACGCGACTATGAGTCCATTTATAATTTTTGCCATCGTTCTCACCATCGCTGAGATTCTGTATTTCTCAGCCGCCATCTACATGGAATTGCATGCCAAGTCCAGGAAAGAAAGTGGCTCTACGGAGAACATACCTATTGAGGACGAGGATGACAGTGCCGTTGTCCGGCCGAGGACTGTCACAGAGAATGTGGAGACCGGAGGTTTCGACATCACCAGCACATCATCCTCACCGGAGCAAGAGCAAATCACTGAGGCCGACGAGACGGATATCACGGCTAAAGCCGAGGAAGAACTGCTACCGGCATCTGATGCGCCAGAAAGCACCGAGGCAGACAACCGTCCCGCAGGAAGCAACGGGTCTCAGGAAGCTCATTCGGAGTCAGCACCCCAAGAGAAGTCCTCGGCAACGGACAATAGCGAGGTACTCATCCCGTCTGTCGGATTCATCGATGGTCAGAAGCCGGAGCAGGAAGCACGCCCTTTCGTCGAGGCGGAAGTGTTTAATCAGGAGTTGGTTGAGCCGCAATACGAAGTCAGGAGCTGTATCGGCACTTCCGCCAATGACGAAATCGCACAAAGATTAGAAGGTATCAACAAGAACATGAAGAAGAACACCATCCTGGGCAACCTTTTCAAATCAAAGGATCTCAGCAACATTATACGAAACAATGCAGAATCTTTGAATATTGACAAAAGAGATGAATACACGCAGTGTTGACCCCAATAGCCGGCGGTATATGATTCTGGCCGCCATGCTCGGCATCTTCAGAGCCTCCCATGCCCGTTGCGGATCGGTAGACTACTCTTGGGGAGCCGACGGCCTTGCCGAAGCCACGGCCTTCGTCGGTACCATGATGATTTATACCGTCGAGATACTCTATGCGGTGGCAAGCATCATGGTCATCATCTCCGCCTTGCAGATCTGCATCAAGATGAACTACCATGAGGGGGACATCACCAAGAGTCTGATGATGCTCTTTGGCGGCATCCTCTTCATCATCGGAGCCTCCATCGTCATGCCCGCCCTTTATGGCTACCAGGACATGAACTTTATCTTTTAGACTATTTACGCGCGACAAAATAGGAAAACCATTCACAAATGTACAACTTAATTTTAATTGCCAATGAAAAAAATTATTAGCAAAGCCGTTTCCAAAGTGAAGGCAGCTGCCTCTTTCGTCTGCGACAAGGCAAAGGCATTCATCATTGCTGTCGCTGCCCTGTTCGGTACCTCCATGCAGGCTCTGGCACAGACGCTTGCCGGTACTGGCTATGATGCGGGTACCAACGCCCTTGAAGAGGTTGCCACGGAGCTCGTGAAGTACGTGCCCTACGTCGTCAATCTCTGTTACGCCCTTGCCGGTGTCGTCGCCATTGTCGGAGCCATCTCCGTCTATATCGCGATGAACAATGAGGAGCAGGATGTCAAGAAGAAGATCATGATGATTGTCGGAGCCTGCATCTTCCTCATTGCGGCAGC
>Ga0256404_1007162_pt1 | contig 17850 bp, 11 predicted proteins | sample RumenRJG_01DNA_FD_185990 | JGI IMG/M metagenome (GOLD analysis project Ga0256404, IMG submission 185990) | Bovine rumen microbial communities from Lethbridge, Alberta, Canada - RJG_01 | ecosystem: Host-associated > Mammals > Digestive system > Stomach > Rumen | place: Canada: Alberta | collected...
TGACATGATAAAAAGAAAAGATACAAAACATATGATTGTACCTTTTGATGACCAAACCGCCGTATGCCGAACGGCACGTACGGTGGTGTGGGAGGGACTAGCCTTGAGAGTTAGTCCCTACCCGATTATTGCGGAGCAGCTGAGAGCAAAAGCTGCTCCGTTTTTTTGCTCCGATACATAAAATCTTAAAAATGTTCAAAAAAAGTGTATACAGGGGCACGGAAAATGCTATAATAGTGTCAAAGAGTGATACTTCGTGGTGATTTGTGGGGGTAGAACCGATGTTCATGGGTCAGTATACACACAACCTGGACACAAAAGGGAGGGTGATTGTCCCGAACGCTTTTCGTGCGGAACTCGGTGAGAAAGTTGTCGTCGCCAAATGGCTCGACGGCTGCCTGGCTCTCTATACCAAGGAGCAGTGGGAGAAGATGTACGAACAGCTGACCACACTGCCGAGCACGATGAGGGAAAGCCGTATCTACGTCCGTACCATGATGGCCAGCGCACTGGAGTGTGACTTTGACAAGCAGGGAAGGATCCTGCTGAGTCAGCCGCTGATCAAGGCAGCAAATATCGAAAAGTCCTGTATCTTTGTCGGAGTCGGGGACCATATCGAATTATGGAGTGAGGAAGAATGGAACAAGTTCACTTCCGAAACCGGCGACATGTTTGAAGCAGTGGCTGAAAAGCTGACGGAGTTTATCCGGTAATGGAACACTACAGTGTCTTACTACAGGAAAGTATCAACGCTTTGCACATTAAACCCAACGGAATCTACGTGGACGGAACATTAGGCAGAGGAGGACACTCCGAAGCAATCCTGAAAGAACTGAAAGACGGCAGACTGTACGCCTTCGATAAAGACGAAACGGCAATCCGGGAATCCGCCGAGCGGCTGAAAGGATACAGCAACTGCACGCTCATCCGTTCCGATTTCCGCTATCTTAAGGAAGAATTGTTGAAAGCGGGAGTGACCGAGGCAGACGGATTTCTGTTCGACCTCGGAGTTTCTTCACCGCAGTTTGACGATCCTGAACGGGGTTTTTCCTACCGCTACGATGCAAGGCTCGACATGCGGATGGACCGGTCACAGGCACTCAGCGCCTACGAGGTGGTCAATCAGTATGACGAAAAGGATCTCGTCCGTATCTTCAAGGATTACGGAGAAGAACCGTTTGCCAAGCCGATTGCCAAAGCAATCGTGGCCGCAAGGAAAAATAAGCCCGTTACTACAACTCTGGAGCTTGTTGACATTATCAAGAGCGCACTGCCCCAGAAAGTCCTTTTCAAACACAAGCATCCTGCCAAGCAGGTGTTCCAGGCCCTGAGAATTGAAGTGAATGACGAGCTGGGAGCTTTAAGAGAAGTTCTGAGCCAGGCCATCAGCATGCTGAGTCATGACGGATATCTGGCAGTCATCACCTTCCATTCCCTAGAGGACCGTCTGGTAAAACAGACCTTTCACGATACGGTGAATGTAGACAGGGCAGACCGGAAGATCCCGGTGTTGCCGAATGAGATCCCGCAAAGTGAGTACGAACTTGTCAACCGCAAGCCGATCGAAGCAAGTACCGGTGAGCTTGAGGAAAACAACCGTTCCCACAGCGCAAAATTACGAGTAATCAGGAGAAAATAAAAATGGCAGTAAGAAAGAGAAGAGTAAGAAGAGTTAAAACATCATTCTTTGCATTGGTTTTTTGTTTATTCACTTTTGTGATCTATTTATTCAGTTCTTTATTCTTACGCACATACAATGTCTCTCTGAGCCGCTCCTTACAGACATGCAACGCGGAAATCACCAGCTATCAGCGGGAGAATGCCGCCATCGCTCTGCAGGTTCAGCAGCTCAGCACGTATGACCGTGTTTTAGCATCCGTAGAAGGGGAAGACATGAGTGTCATGGAAGAGAACATTGTCACCATCGATCCTGAGAGATAATACCCATGAAACGCGTACAGACAAACAGGAAAATCTTCTTTATCAGCTGTTTTTGTGTACTTGCGTTTTTTTTAATTGCCTTTAACGTGGCCATGGTGGCCATTGCCGGAAAACACATCAATTCCGGCACGGACATCACCCAGTATTCCAATGCGGCCAATACCCGTACCACCATCTTAAAAGCCCGCCGCGGTTTCATCTATGACCGTAACGGGAACATCGTGGCACAGGATTCGGTCAAATATAAAATGTATGCTGTTTTAAGCTCCTCGCGTCCGAACAACGGTACCAAGCCGGCTTACGTGGTCGACAAGTACTATACCGCTGCCGTTCTGGCGCATGTTTTAGGTTGCGAGGAAGCGCCATTAGTGGAGATCCTTTCCCGTGACGCCTATCAGGTGGAGTTCGGCTATTACGGCAACTCTTTGACCAAAGAGCAGATGGAAGAGATCCAGGCATATGATCTGCCGGGCATTGAATTTACGGAAATCCCGTCCCGGAACTATCCGCTTTCCACCTTTGCGTCCTATTTTGTCGGCTTTGCCCAGTACGATACGGAGCAGAATGCTTTGATCGGAAAAATGGGAATTGAGCAGATCTACAACGAACAGCTGACCGGGGAAAACGGCTATCGCCAGATCCAGGTCAATACGGAAGGCTATGCCTTGCCGGGAAGCGAGAGCGTCACGGTCGAAGCGCATAACGGCTCCGACGTCTATCTGACCCTGGACAAGACAATTCAGGAATCTCTGGAGAGCGCCTTTGTTAAAACAGCGGAAGAACACTACGACTGCAATAAGGTCTGGGGTGCGGTCATGGAATGCGAGACAGGCAAGATCCTGGGCATCGGCGCCTATCCGACCTTTGACTTGAACCAATTGAATATTGATGACTGGATGAATACGGCAACGCAGTACGCCTATGAACCGGGGTCCACGATGAAGAGCTTCACCTATGCGCCAGCCATTGACACCGGGGTCTATCCGGAAGGCGAAACGTTCGATTCCTCCACATTCCTAATGGGTATTTCCAACGGCTATCCGATCCGTGTCTACGAAGGCAGCGGAAACCGTGTCTATGCGACCATCGGTAACTCCCGTAACCGTGACTGGGGTGAAATCAGTTACGATGTCGGTTACCGCTATTCCTCCAACGTCGGTATCGCGATGCTCTTAAGCAACTACCTGCATCCGAATACCTTCTCGGAATATCTGGACAAATTCGGCTTCTTCAAGAAAGTCAACTTTGAAGGCTTTGCGGAAGAGACCGGGGTAAAGAACATGTACTATCCGATCGAAATGCTGACAACCGGCTTCGGTCAGGGTTCCTCCGTCACCATGATGCAGATGCTGCAGGCCTACAGTGCCATTTTCAACGACGGCAAGATGGTCAAGCCGTATCTGGTCCAGCAGGTGAAAAACCCGGATACGGGCGAAGTGGAATATCTGGCGGAAACGGAAGTGGTCGGCGAGCCGATCAAGGCATCCACAGCCGAGCGCGTACGTCAGCTCATGTGGGATGTTGTCAATACCGAAGACGGTACCGGTATCAAGTACAAGGTGGACGGCGTTGACGTCATCGCCAAGACAGGTACGGCCGAAATCGGTGCCGGAACATCGGGCAAGGTTATCAGCTCGGTCATGATGGCATTCCCGGCCGACGATCCGAAGATCATGATCTACTACTGCTTCTTAAGCGAATACGACCGTTATCTGCATGCGGATACGGATACGATTACTTCCTTTGCGAAAAAGGTAGCGGTCCAGTGCGGACTGACCAACGGACACTCGGATGCTGCGCCGGAAGACGGAGAAGAAGAGCGGAAAGTAACGGAAGTTTATAAGATGGAGAATTATCTCAATCATTCTCTGAAATATGTTTACGATGTTGATAACGAAAAGAATCTGGACTATGTTATCCTCGGCAACGGTACCGAGATCATCAACCAGTATCCGAAAGAAGGGACTACCATTATCAACGGTCAGAAGGTCTTCCTTCTGACTTCCGATAACGATATCCAGATGCCGGACGTCACCGGCTATACCCGGAAGGATGTCATGGCCTTATGGGACCTCATCGGTCTGGCCGTGGCCATTAACGGGGAAGGAAGAGTCGTCTCTCAGAGTATCCCGGTCGGGACTCTCCTGTATTCCAATTCAATTCTTGAAGTTGTCATGGAATAAAGGAAAATATGATGTATAATAATCCACTGGAAGGGAGACGCACATGTTACGATTATTTCTTGCTTCAATGATCAGTCTGATCTTAATGTTCATCATCATGCCGAATCTGATCAGCTTTATGAAGAACTTAAAATACAACCAGGTCGCCAGCGAATACTCACTTGAGGAATTCAAGGAAAAAGCCGGAACGCCGACCATGGGCGGGGTGGCTTTCGTTATCGTACCGATTATTACTTTATTTATTATCTATCCGCGCTTTTACACTAACGCCAAGATCCTCTTAGTGGTATTGACTTACCTCGGATACGGACTCATCGGCTTTATCGATGACTATCTCATCGTGGTGAAAAACGATAATGAAGGCTTAAAGCCGGCCTATAAATTCGGCTTGCAGCTGCTTTTATCCATTGCTTTCTATCTGATCTACCGTCAGTATTCCACATCCACGGTCACGATCCCGTTCTTAAACAAGACAATCGATCTGGGCTGGGGATATGCACTTCTGGTCTTCTTTATGTTCACGGGAAGCTCCAATGCCGTGAATCTGACCGACGGTATGGACGGCTTAGCCAGCGGCTGCTCGATCTTTGCGATTCTGCCGTTTATCTATGTGGCCATCAAGCAGGACCAGTTCTATGTCGCTGTGTTACTGGCAGGCGTCGGCGGAGCGCTTTTAGGCTATCTGCGCTACAATATCGCACCGGCCATGATCTTCATGGGCGACACGGGCTCGTTAGCCCTGGGCGGTCTTTTGGCGGCTGTGGCCATCGTTTTAAAGAAGGAATTTGATCTTGCGATCATCGGCGGTGTCTTTGTCATGGAGACATTATGCGTCATTATTCAGCAGGTGGCGGTGCGTGTCTTCCATAAGCGCGTCTTCCGTTACACTCCGATCCATTATGCCTTTAAGCTGAACGGAATGGCGGAGATGCAGGTGGTCTATGTATTCTGGCTTGCTTCCATTATCTGCAGCGGGCTGGGAATTATTCTGGAGGCAATGTTTTAAATGAAAGTACTTGTAATCGGCTGCGCCAAAAGCGGCCTGTGGGTCAGTAAGCTCTTAAACAGGGAAGGGTACGAAGTTACCATTACTGACAAGAAAGAAATCAAAGAAAAAGAAGAACTCGAAGCTCTCGGTGTCAAAGTCTATGACAATGGACATCCGGAGTTTTTAATGAATACGGAATGGGATTTCGTGGTCAAAAACCCGGGGATCCCGTATTCCAATCCGTTTGTGCACTATTTTACGGAAAAGAATGTTCCGCTCTATACGGAAATTGAAATTGCAATCCGCTATGCCAAACATTTCAGCTACGGTGCCATCACCGGAACAAACGGCAAAACAACCACGACAACAATGCTGTATGAGATCTTAAAGAAGAAGTATCTGGCATTTGCCAGCGGCAATATCGGTACGGCCTTAAGCGAAACGGTTTATCACTACGGCGATCAGGAAGCAAAGATCTCTCTGGAGATCAGCGCACTGCAGTTAGTCGGCTGTCCGTCCTTCCATCCGGTGGCCTCCGTCATCATGAATCTGACACCGGACCATCTGGACTTCTTCGATACGCTGGATGACTACTATAACGCCAAATGCCTTGTGTACCGCAATCAGACGGAAGACGACTGGTTCCTTAAGAACCTGGACGATAAGGAAGTCATGGCAAGATGCACCAATGTACCGTGCAAAGTCGTGACATTTTCCCTGTATCAGAAAGCCGATCTGATGGTGGACGGCGAATGGGTGACACTGTTTGGTGAAAAGCTGTTCCGTAAGGACGATCTGAAAGTGGTCGGCATGCACAACGTGCAAAACGCCATGGTTGCTGCGGCAATGGCCTATAAGATGGGCGTGGATCAGGCTACGATCCGCGAAACGCTGCAGAACTTTGAAGCAATCGAACACCGCATTGAATACGTCAAGACAGTCAAAGGCGTCAAATACTACAATGACTCCAAGGGAACCAATGTGGACTCCACGGTCATGGCCTTACGGGCCTTTGATCAGCCTGTGATCCTCTTGGCCGGAGGACACGATAAGAAAACCGGCTTTGCGGACCTTTACAACTATACGGACAAGATGAAATATCTCATCACGTTCGGTGAGACAAAAGAGGAACTGTCCCACTTAAAGAAAGACTCCATCATCGTGGAGAATATGAAAGAAGCTCTGGAAAAAGCCTACGAGCTTGCCAAAGAAGGGGATATCGTCCTTCTTTCCCCGGCCTGCTCTTCCTACGACCAGTTTAAGAATTTCGAGGAGCGCGGCAGGATCTTCAAAGATTACGTCCGTCAGTTAAAAGACTAGCACTTCAAACGAAGTGCTTTTTTTTACGCTGCCATTGGGCAGAAATGCGATGATGTCTGATGTAAAAATATGAAAAAATGTACATTTATTTACATGAAAATTATTCACATTGGGTTTTTGTTCATTTATAATTTATAAATAGAATTTCCTAATAAGGAAAACGAAGTTTAGGGGGTAATGATATGAAGAGGATTTTGTCAATCTTACTGACCATGGTCATGAGTATCTCATGCCTGACAGTAAACTATGCAAAACCGATTCGGGGAGAAGAAGTCTCTTTACCGGAAACCACACAGGTGGCCAACGGATCAGATGTCGATCCGTCTACGTTAAATGTCCGGAAGAACGTAATCCTGCCATCCCAGCAGGATTTCCAAGAGAATGTAATATCTCCGAAGAGCGAAGAAGTCCCGTATGAGGACGGAGACATTGTCCGTGTTTCCATTAAACTGGACAAACCGTCTACGTTGGACGCCGGCTTCTCCGCAGAAAATATTGCCGATAATGCGAATGCCATGCGCTACCGCAAATATCTGGCAGAACAGCAGAAAGCTTTAGAGCAGAAAATTAAAAATGAGCTCGGAGCAGACATTGATGTCAAGTGGAATCTGACACTGGCAGCCAACGTTATTTCTGCAGAAGTCAAATACGGGGATGTTGCAAGCATCGAAGCACTTGACAAGGTTGAAAAGGTGATTATTGAAAATGCCTATAATCCGGATAGAAGTGCGGATATCCCTGACACATCGATTTCCACGAAGGAAATGATCTATGCGACACAGGCCTGGGCCAACGGTTATACCGGTGCCGGCAGCAAGGTCGCGATCATCGATACAGGTACGAACTACAACCACATCTCGTTTGACAGTGGTGCTTTTGAATATGCCTTAACAAAGGACGGAAAAGCGTTATCCGATTATGATCTTTTAGATAAAGACGATATTAATTCCGTTTTACCGGAATTAAATATCAGTGCAGATACGGATCGGCTGTATCTCAACAGCAAGATTCCGTTCGCTTACAACTATGTTGACCTCGACTATGATACGGATCACTACCATGACGGCCAGGGGAACCACGGTTCTCACGTTGCCGGTATCGCGGCGGCGAACCGCTTCGTTCCGGATGGAAACGGCGGCTATGCGGATTCCGTCTCCACGGTCTTTGCGGTCGGTGCTGCACCGGATGCCCAGATCATCACCATGAAGGTCTTCGGCAAGGGCGGCGGCGCTTACGACTCTGACTACATGGCAGCAATTGAAGACGCCATCCTTTTAGGCGCGGATTCCATCAACCTGTCCTTAGGCAGCGCGATGGCCGGTTTCGCCTTTGCGGATGACTATCAGTACATCATGGAAAGTTTGGTCAACAACCACTCTGTGGTCGTCATGTCGGCCGGTAACTCCGGCGCATGGTATGACACGCCGTATAACGAAAATCTCTATCCGGGTATTCTGTATATCGAAGATACGAATTTCACTACAGGCGGATCTCCGGGCTCCTTCACAAACAGCTTAACGGTTGCGGCAGCCAATAACGTCGGCCGTACCGGTTCCCCGTTAGTCTTTAACGGCAGCCAGAAGGAATTCTATTCGGAAACTGAATCCACTGGCGCCCGGATGAAATCCATTGAAGGCACTTATGACTATGTCTATATCGATGGTGTCGGTGAAGCTGAAGAATATGAAGCAGTGGATGCCGTTGTCGATCTCGAAGGTAAAGTCATCCTGACAAACCGTGGCTCCATTTCCTTCTATGTCAAAGGGAACAATGCCATTCCGTTCAATCCGGCAGCACTGGTTGTTGTCAATAACGCTGACGGTATTATTAATATGGCACTGGATGACTATATAGGTAGCTTCCCGATGGTCTCTATCACTAAGGCAGCCGGCCAGCAGTTGAAAGCGGCTTCCGAAGCGAAGACTGCCGGTGACTATACATATTATGAAGGCACGATCGAAATCACAAATAAGATTTCCGCAGACAAGACAGTGGAACTGGAAGATGCCGGTATTACGTCCTTCAGCTCCTGGGGTGCTTCGGGATCTCTGACATTAAAGCCGGAAATCACGGCACCTGGCGGAGACATCTATTCCGTCAGCGGTCTGACAGAAGACCAGTATGAAAGCATGAGCGGTACTTCCATGGCTGCTCCGCACATCACAGGTATGGCAGCTGTCTTGGGACAGTACATCCGTGACAATGATCTGGCGAAATGGACAAACGGAAATCCGCGTACATTGATCAACAGCTTATTAATGTCCACGGCACTTCCGATGAAAGACGGTGACAGCTACTATCCGGTCATGCAGCAGGGCGCCGGCTTAGGAAACGTCTATGCGGCAACGCAGGCACTCTCCTTCATCATGATGAATGAAGACGCAACAGAATCCTACGCGGACGGCAAGATCAAAGCCGAATTCGGCGAAGATCCGGACCGCACGGGTAAATATACTTACTCCTTCAGCATTACAAACATGAGCCAGGATGCTCTGGCATATGAGTTTACAACAGATATGTTCACTCAGGCTCCGACGATGGATGAGGAGGGCAATCTGTACTTAACCGAATACACCATGCCGTTAGACGCTACGGTTGTTTACGACTGGAGCGATGAAGAAGTCAAGGGACATGACGTCGATAAAGACGGTGACACGGACTACGACGATGTTCAGGCAATCTTAGACTATCTGACAGGCTTAAGAGATGCGGCTGAACTGGATCTGCCGGCAGGGGAAATGGATAACGTCGACGGTGTTACTTCCTTCGATGCTCACCTCTTAATTGAATGGCTGGCAGCGCAGGGTATCGCAACGGAAGGCCAGATTCTGGTTCGCCCGGGCGAAACAAGAAACATTACGGTCACCATTACTCTCAATGGAATGGATGAATTTAACGAATACTATCCAAACGGCTTATATGTGGAAGGTTTCACATATCTGACATGTGTGTCCACAACGGATGACGGCGAACTCTTAGACGTCACACACTCTATCCCGCTCTTAGGTTACTACGGCAGCTGGAGTGAACCGTCCATGTTCGATAACACATCCATTATTGATTATGCTTACGGCACACAGCAGTTTGAACCGTATCTGGCAAATGTTCAGACAAACTATATGAATATCCGTTATCCGGGTGAAAACAGAGATTATATCTTCGCCGGTAACCCGTATATGATGGAAGAAAGCTTCCCGGTCGACCGTCTGGCGATCAGTGATGGTACACAGATCACCAGCTTCGTCTACAGTTTGATCCGCTCCGCCGGTACATTAGGTACAGCAGCCGTCAAGGTGGACGAAAGCGGTAACCCGCAGAGCGTCGGTGCAGTCGGTGCATTGCAGAGTTATGCGGATGCAGCGTTCTACCATGTCAATGATGGTGCATGGTATTACACGGATCCGAAAACGCTCAAATGGAACCAGACAGTCAGCGGCTTCGGATTTGCGGAAAATGACCGCTTCAATGTCGGTGTTTACGCTGTTCCGGAATACTATGCCAACAAGGTCAGCGACGGTACAAACGGTACGCTTGATGAAGCAGGCATGAAGGAAGTTCTGACAAGCGGTGACTTAAAAGATGGCGCCTTCATGGGCTACACTCTCACGCTTGACAACACGGCACCAGTCATTGAAAGCGCAACATTTGATGCGGAAGCAAAGACGGTTACGGTTACATTAAAAGATAATCAGTATGTTGCAGTATTGAAGCTGTTGGATACAGCAGGAGTCACTACATACGGCTCTGCTCTTCCGGAACAGACTGCAGCATACTCCGATATCACATATGTCTTCGATGTCGCGGAGTATGCGGAAGATATCACGGAAGTCAACGGCTTTGTTGTTATGGCCGGTGACTATGCCGCAAACGAAAGTGCCAAGCTGTTTGCGGTTGATGAAACACAGCCAATCACGAAAAAGACAGTGATTTACCGTCTGACGGATACATTAACTCCGGGTCAGAAATACCTGATTGCTGACTGGTATGATTCCAGATATTCTGCATATCTCATGAAGGGAAACGGAGACGGGTATTTTACAGGTGTCGGCGAAGCAAATATCTATGAAGACGAATTAGGCGCATATATTCTTGCAAGCGATGTTGACGCAAGCATGGTTTGGAGCGCTATTGATGATGAAGGCTATACACTCTTGGCAAATAGTTCGGACGGAACGTATCTCTATCCGGGCGGAACTGCAGACGGAAAGAAGCTGGCTACAATTTCAAGTGATAGTTGGAATTTCTACTATAACGGTGACTACAGTATCATGTATACCGGTATCAGCGGAAAAATGTACTACATTACAATGGATTATGATGAAGGTGCATTCGTAACCACAACGGATACCAGCGCTGTTTACTCAACTTATCTCTATACACTGGATGTTCTTGATGAAGTAATCGATCAGAATACGGCGACAGCCGTGACGGTGACTCCTTCCAGTGCAACGCTGATTCTCGGTGTTAAGGAAGAAACTCAGCTTTCCGCAACAGTTGAACCGATTTACCTGGAAGATAAATCCGTTACTTGGGTCTCGACAGATGAGAGTGTTGTAACGGTGGATGACAACGGCAATGTCAAGGCAGTCGGCTTAGGTACGGCCATGGTTGCTGCAATATCCAACGCAACTCCGACAGTATACGGCACGGCAACGGTCTCCGTTGTTGATTCTCAGCCGATGGATGCATCCGTCTATGCTCAGATTGCCTACATGGATGGAGACGAAGAATACGCAGACTTCGTGGAAATCAACCTGAATGACATGAGTGTGACAACACTTGGTTATGGCGTAACTCCACTGAAGGGTGCCGGACGTTCCGGTGATTACATCATCGGTAACGATTATGACGACACATTCTACCGTCAGAAAATCTCCGAAGGGTATGCGCTGGATTATGACACATACTTCCAGATCAGCCCGCAGTATGCCTTCAATGACGGAATGAACATCCCGACGTTCGAATTCCCGGTGGAAGGCGCAGATCCTGTTGTTTACAGTTATGATGCAGCCGGATTCTCCGCAGGTGGTTTGTTTGAATTCATTACCATGGACGGAAATCTGAGCGGCTTCAATGTGGCAGATATCGCGAGCTTCGTTGCCGGTACTTATGCCGGACATTACTACGAAGAAAGTCTGGGACAGGAACTCTATTACTTCTATGCCTTAGGTGCTGACAATGGCTTACATGTCCTCTTTGTCGGCGGCGATGCGAACGGTGGATTACACTTATGGGCGAATGATCCGCTCCCGGTCACAACTCTGAACGTCGGCAGCGATCAGTCAGCTTACTCCATGACATACGCCGGATCCTTAACAGGAAAAGACAGTGTATTCATTGCAGATAATACAACAAAGGCAATCTACTACATTGACTGGAGCGATCCATATGCAACAGAACTCGATGCACAGTATATCGGCAGACTGAGCGATGTCACAAATCTCTCCACACTCTACAACTTCTCTGAAGATGCAGTGGAAGCAGCAAGTGTAGTTGATACACAGAAATTCCATGAAATGTTCCAGAGCGGCAATATGAAGTCCTACACCGCAGAAACCATCCAGTTATTCGAACCGGTGGAAGAAGCAGTGGAAGAACCTGTGGCAGATGTTGAAGTTACAGAAGAAGCTACGGAAGTAACGGATGATGTAACGGAAGAAGTCGTGGAAGAAGTCACGGAAGAAACTCCGACAGAAGAAGTCCCGACGGAAGAACCTGTAGCAGAAGAACCGGCGGAAACTCCTGCGGAAGAAACTCCGGCAGAAGAAGAACCTGCGGAAACACCTGCAGATGAAACTCCGGCGGAAGAAGAACCTGTAGTTGAAGAACCGGCTGCCGATGATCCGGAAGCCGTAGCTGCTCCGGAAGAACCGGCAGTGGAAGAACCTGTTCCGGCCAATGCCGTAAGAGGCTCACTCAATAACGTAAAAGACTATACACCGAGACCTTCCAACTCCTCCAAAGTGGAGAAGGTGGAAGAACAGAGCGGAGACGAATATGCCTTCAATCTGGTGTACACGGAAGAAGTCGATGTCACCAACGGTGTCATCACAGTGACTTACGATCCGGAAGTCTTAACATATGTCTCTACAGAGAGCAATCTCACAAAGAGCAAACTCGAATACACATCCGTGAACGACAGTGAAGCAGGTGTAATCATATTTGCCTTCGCTACAAAAGATCTGCAGCTCAAGGGCAACACGCTGGCAACATTCAAATTCAAGGAAGGCTGTGAAAACACAGATGTGACAATGAGCACAAAGGAAGTCAACAAAGACTTCGACTTAACAGACAGCAAGACGGTTACGGTGGAAGCAGAACATGACTGGAACGAACCGACTTGGGAATGGGCAGCTGACGTCAAGAGCGCCAAGGCCACATTCGTCTGCAAGAAGGATGCAAGCCATGTCGAAGTGGTGGATGCGAAAGTGACTCATGTCACGGTCGAACCGACTCCGGATAAAGACGGTATGATCACATACACGGCAACAGCCGAATTCAACGGCAAGACATACACGGATACCAGACAGACAGGCATCCCGTATGATCCGGCGTATGATGACAATAACAACGGCGGCAGCGGCAGCGGCGGAAACGGCGGCGGATCGGTAACACCGAGCACACCGGACGATGACGAACCGGTTACACCGGAACCGACACCGGAGCCGACTCCAACTCCAACACCGGAGCCGACACCGACACCGGAACCGACACCGACACCGGAACCGATTCCGGAAGACGATACTCCGGCCGCAGGCGTAGGCACGCTGGCAATTGCGACACTGGCCTTCACGGCAGCGTCCATCATTGCCGGTATCTACCTTGCAACAAAGAGAAACTTCGTAGGTCTGGCACCGTCCGTCGGCGCAGCAATCGCTACAGCTCTGACTCAGAGCTTCGGCGGTAAGGTTGTTCCGTTTGACGCATGGTCTGCCGTAACGGGTGCACTGTTCGCAGTGAACGCGGTACTGATCTACCTGAAGAATAAAAAGAACCAGTAATCTCTCTTGAGAGATTCATAGAACGAAAAGACAGCGTTTCATCGCTGTCTTTTTGTATTCTGTGAAATTCCGTCAAATTGTTTGTCAGAATCCTTTGCGGTGCATTATAATGAAATTAACGAAAGATGTTTTTTTTATGTACGATAACTCACAGATCCGCATTGTTTTACTTTTAAAACTGAATCAGCTGAAGCGGGAAGAGCTTCCTACGCTCTCTTACCAGAACCTGGTTGATTATCTTTTCAGCGTGCGCTGGAAAAATGCGCTTCCGGAGAATCTGAACGATATCACGACGGACATCATGGCCATCAAGGCGGAAGAGGTGGTCAGCTACCTCAGCTACCAGGCCATTGTGGATTCCAAGAAACACACGCTGAACGATTTTGACGATTTATTATGAAATATGAAATTATCCGGCCGGATACCGACGAAAGGTTAATCGGCTCTCCACTTTCCAATCTGTCACTGCGCGTATTATCGAAAGCTGCCCTCAAACAGGAGTATTTCGATAATTTGTTTTTTCCTGCGCCTGTTTTTCCGGACGACGAGAATCTGAGAGTCGTCTCAGAGCGCATTCAGGAAGCCATTGAGACGGAAGAGAAGATCTTCGTCTTCGGAGACTACGATGCCGACGGCATCAGTGCCACTTCTCTCATGGTTGCCTATCTGAAGCGGCAGGGGGCCGATGTCGGCTACTACATTCCGAACCGCTTAAAGGAAGGCTACGGGCTGACGAAGGACAAACTGGAAATGGCTATTGAGAAGGGCTATTCCCTGGTCATTACGGTCGATAACGGCGTCAGCGCCTATGAAGCTCTGGACTATGCGGAGACAATGGCGGTGGATGTCATCATCATGGACCACCACATTATTCCGGGGGACAGGGAATACGAATACATTCTGCATCCGGACCGCTTTGAAAATCCTTACTTCCGCGACATGTGCGGGGCAGGGGTGGTACTGCAGTATTTAAGATACAATCATGCCGACCGCAAAAAGGACTGGATCTTAGCCATGGTGGCAACCGTCGGCGACATGGTGCCGGTTTTTCTGGCCAACCGTGAGATCTTAAAGAAAGGGCTGCAGTTCTTCAATGAAGGAGCCTATCCGGCGCTGAGCTATCTTTCCAAAAAGAAGACCACCGATGAAACGGGAATCGGCTTTGATATCGTACCGAACATCAACACGGTGGGACGCTTAGCGGACAGAGCCAATGTGAACAACCTGGTGAAGTTTTTGCTATTGGAAGATGAAACGCAGATCATCCATGTGGCCAATCAGTTAAAAGAGCTCAACAAGGAACGTCAGCAGCTGGTGAAAGATGCCAAAAGCGCAACACCGGATGCACAGTACGACTTTGCGAACTACAGGATCCTGATTTCCAAAAGCTATCATGAAGGTATTATCGGCCTTCTGGCCAATGCCTGCATGAATGAGGTGCATAAGCCGGTAATCGTATTTGCAGAGAACGAGAAGGAATTCAAGGGCAGCGGCAGATCGCCGAAGAGCTATGACATCCATGAAAATCTTTCCCGCTACAAAGACCTCTTTGCCCACTTCGGCGGACACGAGCAGGCCTGCGGTGTGACAATCGGCAAGGAAAACTTCCAGCAGTTTATTGAGCTTTTACAAAACGAAGAAGCGGAAGAGATCGAGGAAGAGAAGGAAGAAGCCATCGCCATCAGCCTGGAAGACCTTACCTTAAAGAGCGTGGAGGAACTGTTCTCGTTCCGTCCGTTCGGTATGGACTTCAAGCTGCCGGACTTCTATCTGCGCTTTTTACCGGTCAATAACACGCAGATTTTAAAGAATGAATACCGCAAGACGGTGACCTATAAAAACAGGGAAGTCGTTGAAGTGCTGTGCTTCAATCCGGCATTTCTGACGCATCTGGAAGCGGATGGATGGCACGATGTCATCGTGACGCTCAACATCAACGAATTTAACGGGAAAAAGAATGTTTCCATGTATGTAAAGGATGTTCTTTAGTACAAAAAACGTGACAGAAATGTCGCGTTTTTAAGTGTGTTGAGTTCTATGCAAAATGTCTTTGATATAATGATTTCAGAGGAGAAAAAGCATATGATGATATCACCGGAAATGTTCAGAGAAATGCATGAGAAGGATTCATTAGAAGAGTGTTACAAGGCTCGAAGAGAAATCATGGGAGAGCTTATCGACTACGAGTCCAGCGAAGAGTTGGTGAGTGAGTATGTCATGAATCCCTCCCCGGAAGTGATCTATTCCATAAATAATCTGTACTTAATTGAGATATGTAAGTTGATCGAAGAGAAACAGTATAAGGATTTTTAGTCACAAGAGGAATGACGCTGGGATTCATGAGTAAGTCTTAACCGGTCCAGCGGTATTTCTTTTTTTGATCTACATGTTAACAACCTATTTTGAATTTGCTATAATTTCTGTGTTGTGGAGGAAGACAAAATGAATTTAAAAGATTATATTGCTACGATTCCAAATTATCCGATCGAAGGTGTTATGTTCCGTGATGTTACTCCGTTAATGGGAAACGGAGAGGCTTTTAAGGAAGCAACCCGTCAGCTGGCTGCTTATGCGAAAAAGGTCGGCGCAGATGTGATCTGCGGACCGGAATCCCGCGGATTCATTTTCGGCTGTCCGGTCGCAACAGAACTCGGCATCGGTTTTGTTCCGGTTCGTAAGCCGAACAAACTGCCGCGCGAAGTCATTTCCGCCGAATATTCCCTGGAATACGGCACAAATAAGCTGGAAATGCACAAGGACGCCATCAAACCTGGCCAGAAGGTTGTCATTATCGATGACCTGCTTGCCACGGGCGGAACAGTCGAAGCAGTCATTAAGATGGTGCATGAACTGGGCGGCGAAGTGGTCGGCTGCGCATTCATTATTGACCTTGTGGACTTAAAGGGCCGCGAACACTTAAAAGGCTACGATGTCTTTGCGCTGCTCGAATACGAAGGCGAATAATATACGTAAGAGACAAATTGTGATAAAATCGAAGTATCGTTACTTCGATTTTTATGTTTGCGGAGGCTTATGGCAAAGTTTGAAGTTTATTCCTTTGAAGATCTGATGAATGAAGTCAGATCCTACATGAAGAATGAGAACAATCTGGCGCTGATTGAAAAAGCGTATCTTTATGCTGCCGACAAACATAAGGAACAGAAGCGGAAAAGCGGAGAGCCTTACATCATTCATCCGCTGCAGGTTGGCACGTATCTGGCCAAGCTGCATGCCGGACCGTCCACGGTGGCGGCGGGACTTTTACACGATGTTCTGGAAGACTGCGACGTGGATCCGGATGACTTCACGGATGAATTCGGAGAAGAGATCTACAAGCTGGTGGAAGGGGTCACCAAGATTGGTAACCTGAAATTCAAGGATGAGAAGGAATACCAGGCGGCCAACCACCGCAAGATCCTGATCGCCATGGCTTCAGATATCCGCGTGATCTTGATCAAGCTGTGCGATAGACTGCACAACGTGCGTACACTGCAGTATCAGCCTCCGGAAAAACAGAAGAAGATTGCCAAGGAGACGCTGGAAGTCTATGCACCGATCGCGCACCGCTTAGGTATCAGCGAGATCAAGAACGAACTGGAAGACATTTCCTTCATGTACCTGGATCCGGAGAAATACCATGAGATCGCGGGACTTGTCGAAAACAAGAAGGCGCAGCGGGATGAGCAGGTGCGTCAGATGATCATCTCCATCGATGAGCTTCTGGCGGACAAGCATATCAATTTCCGCATTTTCGGCCGCTCGAAGCACTTGTATTCCATCTACAACAAGATGCTGAAGAAGAATAAGCGTTTTGACGAGATTTTAGACCTACTGGCGATCCGTATCGTCACGGAGAACTCTCTGGACTGCTACGAGATTTTGGGCTATATCCACGCCAAATACACGCCGATTCCGGGCAGGCTGAAAGACTACATCGCCATGCCGAAGTTCAACATGTACCAGTCGCTGCATACCTCCGTCATCAATTCGGAAGGTACGATCTTCGAGATCCAGATCCGTACCGAGGAGATGGACGAGATCGCCGAGCGCGGCGTTGCGGCACACTGGCGGTACAAGGAAGGCAAATACAACTCCAAGGAAGAACAGAAACAGATCGAAGAGCGTCTGTCGCTCTTCCGCGATATTATTTCCATCAAGGACGATGAGGATCTGGATGACCAGGTCTTTATGGAAACTCTGCAGCGGGACTTCTTTGACACCAACGTCTACGTCATGTCCCCGAAGGGCAGGGTCATCGACCTGCCGCAGGGCTCCACACCAATCGACTTTGCCTACCGTATTCATACGGAAGTCGGCAACAGCACCATCGGTGCCACGGTCAACGGCATTCTGGTACCTCTGAATACGGTACTGAAGACAGGGGATGTCGTCTCGCTTCAGACGTCGAAGAACTCCG
>Ga0256404_1007169_pt1 | contig 17830 bp, 13 predicted proteins | sample RumenRJG_01DNA_FD_185990 | JGI IMG/M metagenome (GOLD analysis project Ga0256404, IMG submission 185990) | Bovine rumen microbial communities from Lethbridge, Alberta, Canada - RJG_01 | ecosystem: Host-associated > Mammals > Digestive system > Stomach > Rumen | place: Canada: Alberta | collected...
GATGTGGTCTTTTCAATTTCAGAATTCAAATTTTTAAAGAACTGATCTTATGTAAAAATAAGATCTTATGTATATTAACTATTTAAATCAGGATCTTCGTGTTTCCACAGATATGCACGAAGAGCCTATTAATTTCACAAAATATCGCATATATAAGCCTAAATTTGCCAATTATTTTTCATATCCTTGTTGATTATTAAAATTTTATTAGTATAATGGCGACTTAATTTTTGTGAAGATAATCACAAAACATTTTTTTTAACTTTCCACCAACTTTTTATGGGGAGATTCTATATGGACGTCCGTAGTGAAACTTGTAAGGATTATTACAACTTTTACAAAGAAATATGCCTATATAGTCAAAGACGACGAAAAGAAGCTTGCTCTGATAATTCTGAAAGAGTGATTAATGCTAACTTCTGCCTATTATTTAATATGTTGACTCAAATGTTGATTGATATTATCCATCAAGCAAGTACATACGATAGCCACTTGTTCGAGAATTATCAAAAGCATCAAAAGCTCTTAAACAGCTTAAGAGAGCGTTGCTATAACATTAGCCTTAACCCTTTAGATGCTTTATCACAAAATGCAGGGATCGCCAAAAATATCATCTTGGATACCTTACAAAAATGCAAACAAGGCTATGAAAGAGGTTATCTTGCACAAATTTTAAATCAACGTGACCGTGTGATTTTAAGGTGTATTGAACACTCTGTGCACTCTCAGTTAAATCCTGTTTTATGCTTTGGCAAGATCAATCACGAAAAGGGTAACAAGATGGTTCTTGCAGCAAAATTACTAGGTGTTGGTAGTTCCAAAAAACTTACCTCTTCAATTACAGGCCTTCACTACAAGACCTTAGATGGTATTTACAAAAACGAAGCTAACAACCTTAAAGGAAGAAGTGGTGAGCGAGCTACGACTCGTCTTATCAATAAGCTTAACGATCCAGGTTTTACCCTCTATGTGATGCTAATGCTCAGTATCTACACTATTTGTTCAAGAGTGTTATTACTAAAAGAGCCTAAAGATAATTTCTTTGATCTTGAATCACTACCTAAAGAGATCTCCCCTCATCTTGCTATTGGAGCCTTTTATATTGGTCAGACCTTGCATGAAAAGCTAAGCAAACCTAATACCAAGCTTAAGGCTTTTAATATGGAGTTTTTAGACAGTCTTGTCGAGGAAGAGTTTAAAAATTGCAGAACCACTGAGATACAGTTACCTAAATTCGATGAATTTTATGAATTACTTACGCTGTTTAATAAAAGGAAGGCTAGAGCTATGGCTTGTTCCCACTGCCATAGACCATACCTCTACTTCATAGGTACTAAAGGTATTAATCCTTCAAAAAGTATCATCTGCCCTGCTTGTAGAAAGCAAGCAGGGATCCCGATAAGATAACTACGCTAGTAGGTTTTTTACTAAGTTTGGCCTTGCATTTGCTTGCACTAACATCTGAGAGGTAGCATTTTGCAAGGTATTTGTTTGAATATAAGCTGCTGTTTCAGTTGCGTAATCTGCATCCCTGATGCGAGCACGAGCATCGGATTCATTCTCAGTCATTGACTCTTGATTAGTGATGGTTGAGTTCAATCGATTTGAAACAGCACCCATTTCAGCTCTCTTGCTATCTACAAAGCCCATATACTCATCGATATACTCAAGCACATTCTGAGCTTTAGATGCTGTAGATAAATCAAAAGTCTTATTGGCTGCATCATAACCAATACCATCTGTTACACCACCCACCTCTGCATTTAAGGAGGACATGGTAAAGGATACAGATAAATCAACACTGATGGTAGTATTAGCATTAGAGCCTACTTGAAAGTCTAATTTGCCACTATCACCAATTAAACCATTCTTTTTACCGTTAAGGATCTGTGCACCACCATAAGTAGTCTTGCAGGCTACTCTTGTGATTTCCTGACATAATTCATTAACTTCATTTTGCATTACATCTCTGTCTTCTTGAGTGTAAATGCCGTTAGCACTTTGAATTGCTAGCTGTCGAATTCTTGAAAGAATTGAGTAATCCTCTGCTAAAGCACCTTCAGCAAGCTCAACTAAAGCTTGACCTTCAGAGCTGTTTTGATTACCTCTGTTTAGACAATTGATTTGAGAGGTAAATTTATGACTGATCTGTAAATTAGCAGGATCATCAGCTGCCGAATTAATTCTAAGACCAGATGCTAAAACTTTAGTGGTTTCGTCACCTTTATTTGTCGACAAACGCAAATTTCGTTGAGCCGTAAGCGAGGACAAATTTGTTTGAACCAATAGTGCCATTTTTTATTCTCTCCATATTCTTTTTTTAATATGAAGCATATACTGTGCCAATAGCACTAAAAGGCTTTTATCAGAGTTGATTGCAATAAGCTTTTAAAAAAGTGGCAATAAATTGCCAACTAATTTGCAAGTTTACGGATCTTTTTAATGAATTCTCCGCACAAGGATAGGTACTCAATTGAGGCGGTACTAGTCCTATCGTAGATTAAAATTGGGCAGGCAGCAGAAGATGACTCAGAGATCTTTTGATTATAGCTAATGCAAGTTTTAAACAGTAACTCTTGAAAAGACTGCTCTAACTCAAAACTAATAGCTTTAGACAGAGGCTGATCTTTATCATACAAGGTTCTTATGATGCCAACTAAATTACAATGAGCAAGACCCTCTATTTTTATTGAGGCATACTTATCAATTAGTGCATACATTGAATCAATGGCAAATAGATCGCAGCTTACAGTAATCAAAAGATAATCACAAGCACACAAGGCACATTGGGTGATGAAGTTTAAGGTAGCAGGGGTATCGATAATAATATAGTCGTACTTGTCAACAATAGGCTTTAAGGTGTCATAAAGTGCTAAATGAGGATTTACTCTCTCTTTAAGCTCTGTAGGTAAAGCAACTAAATCGTCAGAAGATAACACTACATCAAAACCACCCTTTAAATAAGGCGTAATGCATTTATCTATAGGTACGTTATCAAAGATACAGGTTGCAATGTTATGCTCAACATCAGCATATTCATAACCTAAAGCTACACTTGCACTACGTTGCGGATCAAAATCTACTAACAACACTTTCTTATTAATAGTAGTAAACGCACACGCAAGATTTACCGCAGTAGAGGTTTTGGCAGTGCCACCTTTTGGATTACAAATTGCAATTACTTTACCCATACAAACTCCTTAAAGCTAATTCTAAGCTATTCTTAAAAGCTTTGTCATACTTTAGTTCACATTTGCCAATTAAGTGCATTCAATTCCTTTCTAAAAGAGCTAAAAAGTTTGCAGAATTTTTCAATTTACACTCTAGATTTTTTGTTTATAAAACAGAGTGTTAACTTTAAGTTAACAGTCATGATTTATAAAAGTATTAAATCAATAAAATTTTTTATTGTAATGCTGTGTGAAATTTATATAATGCTAAAAAAATTACTTTTTTCTTCATAACATTTAAAGGACTTACACATGAAGAATTTATCAAAGACACTAGTAGGTCTAGCTGTTTTAGGTGCTAGTGCCCATGCTTTGGCAGATCCAGATCTTAATGTTTGGAACTGGTCAGATTATATTGGTCAGACCACTGTTTCAGATTTCCAAAAGGCAACCAATTTAAACACTAATTACTCGGTCTTTGATAGTAATGAATTAGTTGAAGCAAGATTACTTTCAGGTAACTCAGGTTTCGATGCTGTCATGATGGTAAGTTACTATGTACCAAGACTTGCAAAAGCAGGTGCCTTACAAAAGATTGATAAGACCAAGATCCCTAATTGGAAGAATCTTGATCCTGTAAGAATGAAAGCTTTAGCAACTCTAGATCCTAACAATGAGTATGCTTACCCATATACAGAGATCTCAGTAGGTATTGGCTACAACAAAGAAAAAATCGCTAAGATTTTTGGCGCTGATTTCAAGTTAGATTCATGGGATATTTTATTTAATCCTGAGAACTCTAAAAAACTAAAACAATGTGGTATTGCTATTATTGATTCCCCTATTGAAGTCATTTCAACTGTAATGCATGTTTTAGGTAAGAACCCAGCTTCTGAAAAAGCTAAAGATTATGATGAAGCTTTAGATGTACTTACCAAGCTTGCTGCTAATGTATCTTACTTCCACTCTTCAAGATACATTAACGATTTAGCTTCAGGTGAAATCTGTATGGCTGTTGGCTACTCTGGAGATGTACTACAAGCAACCCAAAGAGGTAAAGCTAATAACATCGATATTGAGTATGTAATTCCTAAAGAAGGCTCTACCTACTGGTTTGATTGTTGGACTATTGCAGCTAATGCTCATCATTACGACAATGCCCACAAGTGGTTTGATTACCTATTAGATCCAAAGGTTACAACTACTGTAGCAAATGACATTCGTTATATGATGCCAGTTACAGAAGCAATTTCAAATCTTGATAAAGATTTAAAAGATAATCCTTCATTAAATATCCCTGAGGATAAGATGAAGACTATGTACTTCTTGCAACCAACATCTTCTAAGTTATCAAAGATCACCAACCGTGTTTGGAATTCTATGAAACTTAACACCTCAAAAGTTGAAGATGCCAATGGTTGGGATTAACAACTGATCTATCACCGTAAAGCACCAATCAATTGGTGCTTTACGCTTGATATCTTCTTTCAAGCCAAAAATCAATTTTAATTACGCAAGCAATCTATTCTCTTTTTCCTCATCCCAAACAAACAATTGATTCTTTCATTTCATATGTAAGCACAGTTGAAAAGCGTGCTCCAATAAAAAGGATTAGCAATGGAAAAATCATTGTAGATCGCTTATTAAAAATAGGAGACGTATCTAATAGGTATGTTTCATTTTCAATAGAAGATGGAAAGATAAAATTAGATTCAATTAACCTAGTTTATCCAACGGAGCAAATTAAGCAAAAATCCTTACAACTGCTTCAAAAGAATTACGAATACTTAACTTATTCAATTCTAACAGACTCACAAAGAAGCAATATTGAGAACAATATTGCTTTCTAGCTATTAGCTGTCAATTAAATTTCAGACTCAATAAGCAGGTTGTCACATGGTGCCTCAAATTAAGCACCTTAACTTGAGGCTTGTCTAATCATCGAAACCGCTTAATTTTGATGACACTTATGGTTGTGATGGCACAACTGCATTCTCTTGAGTGTATAAGGTTAGGTTTACAGTTCTAGCATCTTCACCTAAATGCTCTAAGAATGCATTTAGATGTTTGTTATTCATGATCTTAAGACGAGTATTCTCTATCTCTTTTAAGTAACAACGATTTGCAAGATCTTCAGGGCAACCTGATGGCATACCATCAACAGGAACTAAAGTGATCTCCACTGGATGATTTAAACAGATGGAGAACTTAGTTCTAAGATTATGATGATAATCTGGAGAATCTAGGAGTAACTTAAAGTCAGTTGATACTTGTAGTGTCCACTTGTATTGATCTTTTGGATCAATAATTCTATTTGAGAAACACAAAGAAGCATAGACAGGACCATCGTTGTATCCTGCTTTATGGATGGTTCTAAACCAATCATCCAAAGCTTCTACTTGGTTATAAAAATCCTTTGATGTGAGTTTTCTTCCAAGTCTGCGATTTTCAAATTGCTGATCTTCTTGTAAGAGCTTGATGGTAGCAGCTTTAAGCTCTTTTGGATCACCATCCTTTTTAATACCAGTTTCAACACTTAAAGGTGCTGAGTTACCTGTAGGTTTATCATTTTTGAATAAAGCTTGATTAGCTTTAGCACCTAATGGTTGCGCCTCTTGCTCATCATCTTCTACATCATAGACTGGATTTACATTATCGACTACATCACCACTACTATCCTCTATAGCATTAAAGGTAGGAGTATCCTCAAAAGGAGCTTTTGCTACAACATCACTTTGAGCTTTTGCTTCATTTATGATTGCATCTTTTGAGCGCTGCTCTGTAGGCTTATTAGCAATCGTAACTTTACCAAGTTCACTTTTAAATTGCTCCTTTTGAGTGGATACCACTAAAGGATTGGCAACTGGTGCAGTATTAAAGGTATTTAAAGGCTGTACCTTGGGTGCTTTTACAGCAGCATGTTGAGGTTGCATTGGTGCAACTGAAGTTCCGTTTGGAACTTGTTGATTTACTACATTTTGATTTGTACCAAATCTACCTTGCATTACCTCGTCTAAAACCTGTTGCAAAGAAGTAGGATATGGCTCATTTGTTTTTGACAAATCCTCTTTGGTAGGCACATAGTTTTGACTTACTTTTGCAAGCACTAAAGACAGACTTGGCATAGAGTTTTTAACATATACCTTTTGGCAACTATCTACTTTATAGTTATCGTCAAAAGAAACTAGTTCAAGTTCAATACTATCTGCATCTTGTGGATTATCCTGCAAGTTTTCAGCTGAACTATTGTTATTAACAGAAACTTGGAGAGGATCTGTGTTGATTAAGGTGCCTTGTGAGGCTAGCATCTCTGCACCTGTGGCAGGAGCTTCAGCTATTGCTGAATTTTTCTCTTGTATAGAAGCGTCAGCTTCTACATTTGAGGTTGTTTCTGATGGCTCTATATTTGCTTTAGCAAAATTATCTGCAGCGCTAGCATCAACTATGTTCTCTGCAACTTCTGAGCGCTCCTCTATAACTGGAGTTAAAGGATCTACAGTTGTATCAGCTTTAACTTGGATTTGAGGATCCTCTGCTTCAGGCTCTTGAATAACCTGTTTTACTTGATGGTTCTCATGACTTACAGCTATATCATCTTCAACTGATAAATCATTAGTCAAAGAGTTTTCGATTACACTTTGAGGGTCTGTATCAAAGCTATCAGCTACAGCTTGTGCATTTTCTGAGTCTTCAATATCCTCTGTATTATGAAGCTTTTGATTCTGCTCTTGAACTTGAGCTTTTAACTGTTCTTCTTGAGCTTGATTTTGAGCAATTTGTTTTAGAGCAGCTTCTTGAGCTTCTCTTAATTGTCTATCAATATCAGACTCTGCTGTTTGAACTTGAAGGGAGAACTCTGAACTATCCTTAATAGCAGCATTCTCTGTAGCAGTACCTTGAGGCTCAATTAATTCTTGAGGTGCAGTGGTAGTTTGAGCATTGTCCTCTGTGATATTAACGATATTGCCTTGCTCATCAAAACTTGGAAGCTTTGAGATAGCATTTACAAAGTTACTTTGAGCTTGCTCTTTTTGTAACTTTGAGCGATTAGACATGTCATTGATAAGCGATGACATACCCTCAAGATGGCGATTAACGTCACTAGTTGAATTAGGATCTACTCTGTAGGATGCAGTAACCTTACGGATTAGATTTATATATTCTTTAGTATCTTCAATTAACTCAAAATCTACCTGACAATTCTCATTAGCAAATACGTTTAGATTTAAACTCTGAGCTAAATTTACTTGAGTTAAATTGGTGTTAGTAGGTGCATCTACCTGAGTTTTAATATCTAAAGCTTTAGGTTTTATAATTTGATTTAAGACCTTAGAATAAACACCATCTTTAGCTCTATTACTAGTAACAATCTTAGATTGCTGATTTTCAAGAGCGAGGATAAGTAAATCTAAATCTTTATTAGCAGCAGAACTTATAGGTGCTGTACTTTGGGCTGTAACACCTTCAGAGGCTGTTACCTCTTTAACAGGTGTAACTTCAGAAGAAACTTCAGGAGTTTGACTCTCAACAAAAGTTTTAGGAGTTTCTTTTGGAGCTGCAACTACTTGAGCTTCTGACACTACTGAGCTTTCAACCTTTTGAGTAGCAGTACTTGCTGCACTATCTTGATTAAAGGAAAATAAATGCGCTACAGCATTAGTATCAGCAACAGAGCTTAAAGTTTGAGCCTTTGCTTCAGTCACTTGCTCAACTGAAGTTTCAGTGGTTAAACTCTCTGTAAGCTTATTATCTTGAGACGATACATTGACCGCAATAGAAGTGTTTAAAGCACTTTCTTTAAAATCTAGAGTATTGTCTTGTTGCAAGGAAGGCTCAGCTAAAACCTCAGTGGCATTTTGCAAAGCAGTATCAGCTACATTAACGTTTTCTTTTTCTTGAACTGAAGGATTAAAAGTATTCTCAAGATTAGCCTGAGCTTGACTTTCGCTTGTTGATAAACGATTTGCAACGGCTTCATCTAAGGCTTTAGCTTTTTCCTCAAGATCTAAAACCGTAGATAAATTAGGATCTACACGAGCGGTAATCGCTTGTTTTAGCTTATCTTCAGGGGTATCAAAATCGATAATAGGATTTAGATATTCATCAAGCTGAATATCAAATTCCTCACCTATCCAATCTTTTTTTTTTCGGGCGTAAACGCGAGAAGTCTTAAAATTGCCATTTCAAAGGTGGTAGCACCATCGTTTGATACCTTGTACTCTTCAAGGCCTTGCAAGGCAATTTGATAGTAAAGTTGTAGGGCTTTTGGACTTAATAATTTAGCATACTTATCTAAAGTAGTGCTTGGAATTGAAAATACATTTAGTGATCGTGCATTACCCATCATCTGATATAAAGCAAGATCATGGAAAGTAATCACTAAATCATTTAAAAGAGTTTTGTAATTTGGACTAATTTGTCTAATCTTTAACAGAACTTCTTCTAAAGACTTATTAGAGTTTACTAAAAGTAAACTTAAAATATCTGATACTAACTCGTCACTTGCTGTACCTAGCATGGAGAGCACAGTATCTCTTAGAATTTTGCCATTACCTAAAGCTAGAGCTTGATCGCACAAAGATAAAGCATCACGCATACTGCCACGAGCTGCACGAGCAATTAAAATGGCAGCTTCACTTTCACAAGTAAAGCCTTCTTTATGAGAGATCTTTTCAATTTGACTTGCAATCTCATCAATAGACAAAGCTTTTAATTGAAATTGTAAGCAACGAGACAACACTGTAGTTGGGATCTTTTGAGGATCGGTGGTTGCTAGAATAAACTTAACATATGCAGGAGGCTCTTCTAAAGTCTTTAGCAAAGCGTTAAAACTGCTTTGGGAAAGCATATGCACCTCATCGATGATATAAACTTTGTATCTACCTTGCATCGGTGGGTATTGAGTATTCTCAAGTAACTGTCTGGTGTCATCAACTTTAGTTTGTGAAGCACCGTCGATTTCAATTACATCTGGGAAGGTGCCTTCACTGATGGCTTTACAAGTTGAGCATAAATTTCCATCTAAATGAGGGTGGGAGCTAATACCACCTTCACACTCAAGACATTTGGCTATGATACGAGCAATAGTAGTCTTACCAATACCACGAGTACCAGTAAGTAAATAAGCATGGTGAATTCTATTGTTATCAATAGAATGTTGCAAAGCTGCAATCACATGCTCTTGACCTACTACATCCTCAAAATTAGAAGGACGGTACTTACGAGCTAAAGCTAGATATGGGGAAGACTCTTGTAACATAGAACTTTTTAATGTCCTGGAAATTTTACTAAACTGAATACATCAACATTATATTGATCTTTTAATAATTTTGCGCCACCTAAGTCAAATAATTCGATGACAAAAGCAAAAGCTACAACCTCTGCTTTAACTTGGCGCACTAATTGTACCATGGCACCTGCTGTACCACCAGTTGCAAGTAAATCGTCAACTAGAAGTACTCTATCACCCTCTTTTAGAGAGTCTTTTGATAACTCTAAAGTTGCATGACCATATTCTAAATCATAAGTTTGACTGATGGTTTTACGTGGCAACTTACCTGGCTTTCTTACTAAAACTAATTTACAGCCTAAAAGATAAGCTAAGGTGCTACCAAATAAGAAACCGCGAGCATCAGCTGCTGCTATAGCATCGATTTTTTGATCTTTAAAAACTTCATATAGCAAATCAATGGTTTGTTTGTAAGCTTTAGGATCTTCAAGTAAAGTTGTTATATCCCTAAACAAAATACCTTTAATAGGAAAATCTTTTACTGATTTAATTGAAGATTTAATTTGCTCTACTCGATTATCAAAATCTAAAATTGTGCTAGTATCAATCATAGAAGCCTTACTGAATAAAAAAGACAACAAAGACCAAAATTCCAAGGTCAATATTTTACAATACATACTTACAAAATTAAATGATTTATAAAGCTGTTATTTTTGATCTAGACGGAACCTTGTTAGACACTGCCAAAGATATCATGGCAGCCTGCAACTATACCTTAAAAAAATATGGCTACGCTCCCCTTGAAGAAGCACTATTGCGCACAAAAGTTACTGCAGGTATGCGTGAAATGCTAAAACTTGGTGTAAAAAAAGAATTGTGGGAGACAAGTGGTATTGAAACCTTTATGCGAGATTGCTTTGCAAACTATTATAAAGAGCACATAGCTGATACTACTATTCCTTTTAATGGTATTGAAAACTTAATCAAAACTTTACATTCACATGGTATAAAGACTGCTGTTGTAACTAATAAATATAAAGATATGGCAGATAAAGTTTTATCAAAATTTGAATTTTGTAAAAATTTTGAGTTAGTTTTAGGTTGTGATTCTTTAACTCATTCAAAGCCACACCCTGAGCCTATACTTACAGCCATGCAAAAATTGCAGGTTAAAGCATGTGAAACCTTGTATGTTGGCGATCATTTAAATGATATTAAGGCTGCTACAGCTGCCCACACCGACAGTGCTATTGCCCTTTGGGGTTATGGAATTTATGAGTGCCCTAATGTGGACACTTGGGGTGGAACTTATAAAGTAAAAGATGTTAATGAGCTATTGAGCATTATTTTTGATAAAATAAGCTAACTGATAATCTTTATAAAGAAACATATGAAAACAAAACTCTATTTAGCAATTTTAAGTGCCACCGCTTGTAGCTTTTCTGCCTACAGTGCCAATATTTATGACAATCATGAAAGCAAACTAGATATTTTTGGTGATATCACCGCTATGGTTTGCAATGACAGAGGTGCTAGAGCTTTAACTAGCGTTAAAGAAAAAGGCAACCATGACAATACCTTACATACTGCTGTAAATTTTGGTATTAGTGGTAAAACTATTATCAATGAGCATGCTGATGCTGTAGCTTTTAGTGAATGGATGATGCCAACAGACAGCAATGGTTTTGACGAATTTAAAACTAAAGGTCAATATGTCGGTATTGATGGCCATCAATACGGTATTTTAACCTTAGGTCGTGGTGACAATGCTTTTTACACCATCACAGGTGTAACTGATGTATACAATCAATTAAATACCTATGCTCACGATCACTACGTTTGGGGTGATTATCAGCAAGGTTTATTCATGTATGCCCTCTCTGCTATGGGCTTTGATTTAAGAATATCCTATCAAACTGCTGTAGATGATGTCTCAGACAGTAACGTAGATTTGAAAAATGGTGCAGCCATTGCCCTTGCTACCACTACAAGTTCTGGTATTGGTATTGCCTACGGTATCTCTTACTACGATTTAAAGAAGAAAGATGTAACAGACGGTAGCGCTTTTTATACTGATAATCTTATCAAGATGTATCACCGCTCTGATAAGGATTATGCTTTTGCTAATGCACTACAACCTTCTTTTAAGATTGATCGTGGTTTTAGCATAACTTATGGTAATTTTGGTGATGGTTTGTATCTTGCCCTAAACGGTACTCAAACCAAATATGACAATTTTACTAACCACCTTTATGCACTAGAAACTATTGCAAACTACCATTTTGAAAATGGCTTTAGTGCCACAATAGGTTATAGCTTAAAGCGTTTTGCTGATACTAATTTATTAAGTGATTTAACCTTTGGAACCTATTATCAAGTAATGCCAACCTTCAACGTATTTTTAGAAGGTGCTGTGGATTTAGGTGGTCATGCTAAGAAGTTCTATAGCATAAAGCAGATTGAGAATATGAGCTACAACGAGAATAAAGTTATAGTTGGGGCTCAATACCTATACTAAAAAATTCAAATTAGATTAAGGAATATAAAATGTTAAAAAAATCTTTAAAAGTATCTTTACTAGCTCTAGGTGCTTTAGTTTCTTTTAATGCCCTAGCTGATGCTGGTTTTAAAGTACCTGTACACTACAATGTAGAGCTTGTAGATGGTAAATCAGATTTTGATTACAGCCGTTTTAGCCGTACTGTAAACTTAACACCAGGTAAGCACCAAATCGTAGTAGTATTTAAAGATACTTTTAAAAATGGCTCTGACTCAAGACTAGTTCAATCTCTTGATCCTCTAGTATTAAACTTTGAGAATATCAAAGACGATCAAGTAGTAACCTTCCAATACAGAAAGCCACTAAGTGAGTCTCAAGCTAACACCTACATTGCTAATCAAAAGATCACCACCTTCAACGACAACAATGGTCGTACTTTAGGTAAGGATGAGGCTTCTTACTTCATTCTAACCTCTGATCAAGGCTTTAGCATGATGCGTGATTACCGCAATGAGTTAAAGAGCTTAAACAGATTATATGAGCCTGATTATGTTGCAGGTCCTAACCGTGGTCTTGAAATGTCAAAAGCTGGTGCACCTACTATCCGTGCAACCACTGGTGGCATTTATGACAATCAAGTAAATGAGCAACCATCTGTTGGTCTAGAGCCAATGGGCGGTGATACTAGTGCTATGACTACCTCAACAGCAGGTAAATCCACTAAAGCAAATGCTGCAAGCTACAATGAGTTAGTTCGTCTGTACAATCAAGCAGATGATGCAACCAAGCTTAAGTTTGTAAAATATGTAATGGCTCACTAATTGACATTACTAAAGCTCAAGGTATTACTATAAAGCCTTGAGCTTGATATTTTAAGCATAACATTCCATTCTCTTCCTAAAATCCACTCAAACATTGCAACTTAAAATTATCAAAACTTAAGTTAACTTAAGTATCTAGAAAAACTTAAATTTGTCTAAGTTCACCTTTTTGTGCACTAGATCAAATTGTACAGTTAATTTTTCATAAAACAGATTAAAGAAAAAAGCTAACTGGTTCGATAAAAATGTGAAGCTTATTTAAAAAAATCAATTTAAAGTCGGCTTTATATCAACATATTGCACCAATTTAATATTGACATTAAATTGATTTGCTATAATTAAGAAAACGGTTACGGAAATTTTTTGTTTTCGCTATCGTTTAGTTTGTGTGTATCTTAAATTTTAAATAAGTGATTATTACTATGAATGCACTATCATCTTTAGGAGTAAAAGCTAAACTTGGTTTAGCTTTAGGTACTTTAATCCTACTTACTATTATCATTTCTATTGTTTCAATTGTTACCTTGAATAACTCAAGAAATGTTGCTGTATATGCTCAGCAAGTTATTGAGGATAGATACGCTAAAATGGTAGCGGTATCACGTTCAGTAACAAGATTCAGAGACGACATTGTGCTATTTGTTAACGATGTTGGTGCTTATGACAAAGACAAGGCAGCAAAAACCGATGCAGACATTGAAGTAGTTAAGAAAGCTTTAGATGCTGTTGAATTGAATACCCCCGAAGATGTTAAGAAATTCAATGAATTAGAAGCTCATGTACAACAAGCAATTGATGTATACAAGAGCAGAATGGAAAGTATGTTTGATAGAGGTTATTCTCGTGATGCCCGTGAGTGCTATAACGGTGAATTCTACCCTGCTATCAATGATTCCTTTGTAATCATCAACGATTTAGTAAGCTCTTACTTAAACAGAGTTGATGCTGAAGTTAAATCCCTAACTACAATTGAGCCAATTGTTATCATTCTAATCTGTGTTTTAATTGCAGTTGCTTTCTCAAGCGTAATTGCTTACAAGTTACCAAAGTCATTTGTGGGCATTTTACGTTATGCTGTAACACATGCTTCTCATATTGCTAACGGTAACCTATCAGAGCAAATGACAAGCCATGGTCGCAAAGACGAGTTTGGTAAACTTCTAGAATCTTTAGAAGTTATGCGTCAAAACTGGCAACAAAACTTACACACCATTGCAGATGCTACTGAGCACATTGAACAGTCATTCCGTAAGATTGATGAAGTATCTAACGATATGAATCAAAAATCTCAAGAATCTCAGTCTCGTGCCCTAACTGTTGCAGCTGCTGCTGATGAGATGGTATCTACCACAGGTGATATTGCTAAGAACTGTGAATCTGCAGCTGCAAATTCTAATGAGTCTAACCAAACTACCCAAGAGGGTGTACGTAAGGTTCAAATGACTATTGAAGGCATTCAGAATCAAGTGGTTAAGTCAAAGCAAGATGCTGACAATGTTCAATCTCTAGTAGATCAAGCTCAAAAGATTGGCGCTATTGTTCAGACTATTGATGACATTGCATCTCAAACTAACTTACTAGCTCTAAACGCTGCTATTGAGGCTGCTCGTGCAGGTGAAGCTGGTAAGGGCTTCGCAGTTGTTGCAGATGAAGTTCGTGCTCTTGCATCACGTACCTCAAGCTCTACTCAAGAAATTACCAAGATGGTTACCCAAATTCAAACTAATGCTAATACTGCTAACGAATCTATGCAGTCCTCTGTTAAGAGCATGGATGAACTTGCAGCAGAGGCAAGCACCATCGAAGAGTTATTAAACAACATTACAGTTCAAGTAAGCTCTGTAAATGCTCAGATCACTCAGATTGCAACTGCTGCAGAGCAGCAAACCACTGCAACCTCAGAGATCTCTGGCAACATGCAGGATATTACTCATGCTTCAGAAGCTCTATCTAAAGACTGTGGTGCGGCTAAAGAAGAAGTTGAGAAGTCTAATGAGTTGTTAGAGAACTTATTAGGTATCTTACACAGATTCAAGTTCTAATCAAATTCTATAATCACTTAAAAAGCTCTATATCTTAATATAGAGCTTTTCTTTTTCTAAAGACTAATCCTTAAAATCGTCACAAGTTACTGCTATTTTTAAAGATAACTTTTAAAATGCTATCTACTCTATTACTACAAACCATGTAGCTTGTCATAAATCTCTAAAGCTAATGCAGAAGAAATACCAGGTACCTTCTTAATCTCCTCAACACTTGCGTTTAACACTTCTTTCATACCACCTAAGTGTTTTAAAAGTGCCTGTCTTCTCTTTGGACCGATACCTTCAAGATCTTCAAGGCTACTATGGGTACGAGCTTTTTGTCGTCTTAATCTGTGACCTGTAATGGCAAAGCGGTGGGATTCGTCACGGATATGCAATACTAGTTGCAAGGCAGGATCATCTAAAGTTAAATGAAACTCCTCGTGGGTATACCCTTTGATTAAAGTCTCTAAACCTGCTTTTCTCCCCTCACCTTTGGCTACAGCCATTATTAAAGGTGGAGTCAAGTCAGGGTATAGTGAGAAGATTCTTGAGATCACATCCTCAGCTTGTTTTAATTGTCCCTTGCCACCATCAATAAAGATAAGATTAGGTAACAAACCTTTAGTAGGATCTTTAAAGCGACGCTCTAAAACCTGATGCATCGCTGCAAAGTCGTCACCAGGGGTAATACCTTCAATGTTAAAGCGTCTATAATACTGACTGTCAGGACCATCTCTGTTGAAATTTACACACGAAGCTACCGTAAGCTCACCTTGAGTGTGAGAGATGTCATAACACTCCATGTGCTCAATGCCAGTTACATTTAGAATTTTCTCAAGAGATTCAATTCTCTTTTTAGCAGTATTCTTATCTGACAATTTAGCAAGTAAATTAGCCTCGGCATTTTCTTTTGCAAGTTTTAAATATTTTGAACGCTCTGCTCTAACATTAGTTAAAAAGGTAATTTGTCTTTTGGTTATTGACTCTACAGCCTCACAAATAACCTCACTGTCTTTAATCTCTGAGTCTGTGATGATCTCCTTTGGGTACATACCTTGTCGTGAGGAGCTTAAGTAAAATTGACAAACAAACTCATTTAGTGGATCGTCATCGGTATCATTTGGATTGTAGTTAGTAAAATACGATCTACTACCAATGATACGACCATGTCTTATAAATAAGACATGGTTTGCGCAAATACCTTGACCTGTAGCATGGGCAATTACATCCATATCAAACATTAAATCGCCTGAGACTGTTTGGCTCTCTTGCACTCTGCGTAAAGCTAAAAGCTGATCCCGAAGTTTGGCTGCCTTTTCAAATTCAAGCTTTTCAGAACACTCCTCCATCTTTTGAGTGATAGTGTTTAAAACTTCCTGGTTTTGACCTTTTAAAAACAGTCTTACATAGTTTACTTGCTCTTGATAATTGTTAAGTTGCTCTTGGGTCATAGGAACACAAGGAGCTAAACACTTACCTATTTGAGCCATTAAACAAGGTCGAGAGCGATGAGCATAAACCACATCTTTACACTGTCTTATGGGAAAGAGGTTCTGCAAGAGTCTTAAACTCTCTTTAGCAGCAGAGGAATCTGGATATGGACCAAAGTACTCGTAATCTAAACGCTTTTTACCACGGTAATAATAAAGACCTGGGTGTTTACCTTTTGATAAAACTAAATAAGGATAAGACTTATCGTCGCGTAAGAGAATATTGTAGTGAGGTTGATACTTTTTAATTAAGTTATTCTCTAAAATTAAAGCTTCAGCCTCTGAGAAAGTAACGGTAAACTCAATATGGTGAATGTGACTTACTAAAGTTTTGGTTTTAAAGTTGTTCTCTTTTAAAAAGTAAGAGCTTAATCTTTTTTTAAGATCTTTTGCTTTACCAACATAAATAACAGTATTCTCATCTTTATACATTTGATAAGAGCCAGGTCTATTTGGAACCGTCTTTAAAAAACTTTTATAGTCAAACACACTATGCCTTCATTAACTTACTTAAAGGTTAACTTTATTTACCTACTGTCAAAGTTAGTCTAGCAAAAAGCACTAAAACAAAAAAGCCTTAAGCTTTTAACTTAAGGCCTTTGATTAAGAGAAACTTATCTGATTAGAAAGCTGCTACAACAGCACCTTTGTATTTCTCCTCGATGAACTTCTTAACCTCAGGAGATTGTAAAGCTTTAACTAACTTTTGAACGCTGTCCTTCTTAGCACTCTTTGAGTTACCAACGATTAAGTTTACATAAGGAGAATCACTGTTTTCGATGTATAGTGAATCCTTAAGTGGATTAAACTTAGCGCTAATAGCGTAGTTTGAGTTAATAACAGAAATATCAACATCGTCTAATGAACGTGGTAACTGAGCAGCTTCAATACCCTTGATAACTAACTTCTTAGGATTGTCTTTAATATCTAACTCAGTTGAAGTTAAGCTCTTAGGATCTTCTAAAGTGATTAAACCTGCTGATTGAAGTAATAATAATGCACGACCACCGTTGGTTGGATCATTAGGGATGGTAACAGTTGCACCTTCTTTTAAGTCAGCTAAAGACTTAACCTTCTTAGAATAAACACCGATAGGCTCGATGTGAATACCTGCAACTTCAACTAAATCTGAACCGTGATCTTTAATGAAAGACTCTAAGTATGGACGGTGTTGGAAGTAGTTAAGATCAATTTCGCCATCAGAGGTTGCGATATTTGGTTGAACATAATCGTTGAACTCAACAATCTTTAAATCAACACCTTCTTTTGCAAGTACTGGTTTAACCTGCTCTAAAATCTCAGCATGTGGAACTGGTGAAGCACCGATTGATAAAACCTCGTTTGCGTTAGCTGATAAAGTTGTTGCTGCAAAAGCGAATGCTAAAACTTTAAATAAATTCTTTTTCATAATGACCTCTAATTAAGTTATTTTGTTTCGTTGAAGCTATATTGCTACAAATAAATTCACTGACACTCCAACGGCTAAAGCACGTTGGGTTCTTATATACATTCACTTCCAAATATACTCTAAAGCATATAAGACTAATGAAATTCTATAAGACTTTCACTACCAAAGATACTTCTGTATCCATT
>Ga0256404_1007170_pt1 | contig 17828 bp, 16 predicted proteins | sample RumenRJG_01DNA_FD_185990 | JGI IMG/M metagenome (GOLD analysis project Ga0256404, IMG submission 185990) | Bovine rumen microbial communities from Lethbridge, Alberta, Canada - RJG_01 | ecosystem: Host-associated > Mammals > Digestive system > Stomach > Rumen | place: Canada: Alberta | collected...
TTTACGGGCTCGTTTGCCGGCACCGGGAATGTAATAACTGAATTTTTCATTTTGTTGTTAATTAAAAGATTAAGTTTCCATCTGTTTGCAAATATAAATAAAAAATGTAGATTTGACAAATGTAAAGTACTTTTTCTTTCATTTTTCTTATCAACAACGTGATTGACGACGTGCATATTTCAACGCCCGTTCATGCTGCACTCAATACAGCGGGGCGCTACGTTTAACAGTGCGAAGCACTGTATTGAATACAGCGGGGCGCTACATTAAACAGTGCGGAACGCAGTATTCACTACGGCGGAGCGCGGCGTTCACGCTTCAGCTGTTTTTCTTATAGCTCCGCACCGCCCAGACTGCCATAAAAATGCCGATGGCGAGGAGGGCGGCAAGCTGGTGGGCGACCGCTGAGAAGGAGCCTCCGCGAACAAAGACGGTGCGAATGGCGTCGATGAAATAGTGCATCGGATTGACGTAGGTGGTCATGTACGCCCACTGCGGCATGGAACGCGTCGGCGTGAAAAGTCCGCTGAGCAGCATGATGCACACCACGAAAAACCACATCACGAAGACTGCCTGCTGCATCGTGTCGCTATAGTTGGACACGATGAGCCCGAACGAGGAGAAGAACAGCGCAAGCAGCATCGCCAACACGTAGATGAGCCAGAGCGGACCGGCGGGCGCGATGCCGTAGATAAGCCACGCCAACAGCAGACACACGGTGATGACGAAGAGCGCAATGAGCCAGTAGGGAATCAGTTTGGCAAGGATGAACGCCCACTTCGGGACGGGCGTGACGTTGATTTGCTCGATGGTTCCAGCCTCTTTCTCACCCACGATGTTGAGCGTAGGCAGAAAGCCCGTCATGAGCATCATCACGATAGCGAGAAGGGCGGGAATCATAAAGAGCTTGTAATTCTGCCCCTTATTGTAGAGAACGAGCACCGAGGGCAAAGACGCGGCAGAGGGAACGGAGACCGAGGAGACGACAATCTGCGAAAGGTATGCGCTGCCCATCGACCCCTTCGTGCCGTTCACAGCGTTGGCGGCAATGAGCACCTGCGGCAGTCTGCCCTTGACGAGGTCACGCCCGTAGTCCTTCGGAATGACCAGCACCACGTCGTTCCTCCCCTTCTCCACTTCGGAGAGGGCAAGCCGGTAACTGGGCTTCTGCCCGCCAAAGATGAAATAGCGGCTCTGCTCAATGGCGTGAACGAGGCGCTGGCTGGCAGTCGAGCGGTCGTTGTCAACCACATCGACGCGAATGTTCTTCACCTCCATCTGCATCACCCACGGCATGACGCACATGATGACAACGGGAAACGCAACGATGAGCCGTGGCAGGAAAGCATTGCGCCTGATCTGAAGGAACTCTTTTCGGATGAGATGTCTTAGCATTGTTATTATTATCGTGATTTCGTGATGACGTGATTTCGTGATGACGTTATATCGCTTTTCTTCATCACTCCAACCGTTTCTTGAACTTGGCGATGGCGACGGAAAGAAACAGGAAAGTCATTCCCGCAAGTATGGCAACCTCCTTCACCACCTCACCGATGCCCACTCCCATAATCATCAGCTTGCGCATGGCATCAATGTAATAACGCGGAGGAACGACAGCAGCCACCCATTGCAACACTTGCGGCATCGACTCCACAGGAAACATCATGCCCGACAGCATCACCACAGGCATCAGCAACACCATCGCCGATAAGAGCAACGCCACGAGCTGCGTCCGCGCGACATTCGAAATGAGCAACCCCAGCGAGAGCGCCAATAATATATATAATGTGGAGACAGCGATAATCCAGAACAACGAACCGACGAGCGGCACGTCGAGCACATAGCGCGCCATCAGCAGAATGACGACGAGAATGGTGAAAGCCAGCACCAGATAGGGAACCGCTTTGGCTATAATCACCATCAGCGGACGGACCGGCGACACGAGCAGCACCTCCATCGTGCCACGCTCCTTCTCGCGCACAATACTGATAGATGTCATCATCGCACAGACGAGCATCAGCAACATACCCATAATGGCAGGCACAAAGTTGTACGCTGAACGCATCTGCGGATTATAGAGCATCTTCGAATTGACGACTGACGACGACGGATTGGCAACGACTTGCTGTGCATAGGTTGCCCATTGCTGCGCCATGTTCGGATCGGCACCATCGACAATCAACTGGACCCCCGACTTCTTGGCGGCAAAATCTTTCCCGAACACGACAGCCATGTCAGCCTCTTGATGGCGAATCATCCGCTCAGCATCGCGAGGAGTGGCAACAGCGGCGGTAATTGTGAAATATTCGGAAGCCGAAAGGCGCTCAACGGCTGCTTGGGTCTGATGGTCCATCTGCGACGTGACCACCACCGTCCGCACATTCCGCACGTCGGTCGAGATGGCAAAGCCGAACAGGAGCATCATCACCGTCGGCATACCGAAGAGAATGAGCATCGTCCGCTTATCGCGCACGATATGGCGGGCTTCCTTGATGACGAATGACATGAATTGACGCATAAGCTTAATATCCTTTTTAGCCGTAGTGACTGTTAATCTGAAGACCTTGTTGCCTGACGCGCAAGATAGGTGAAGACATGATCCATATCGGGTTGACTGAAACGCGTCTTCAACTCGTCGGGCGTGCCGAGAGCGCTGATTTTCCCATCCACCATGATGGAGATGCGGTCGCAATAGTCCGCCTCGTCCATGTAGTGAGTGGTCACGAAGACGGTAATGCCACGACGGGCAGCATCGTAGATAAGTTCCCAGAACTGGCGACGCGTGGAAGGATCTACGCCTCCCGTCGGTTCGTCCAGGAACACGACGCCCGGCTCATGGAATATACTCACGGAGAACGCCAGCTTCTGCTTCCAACCAAGGGGCAGCGACGAGACGAGGTCGTCTTTGTGGGCTTCGAACTGGAGACGGTGCAGGAGCTCGTCCGTCTTTGTGCGTATGGTGGAGTCGTCCATTCCGTAGATTCCCGCAAAAAGCCGGATGTTTTCGGCGACGGTCAGGTCTTCATAGAGCGAGAAGCGCTGCGACATGTAGCCGATATGACGCTTAATCTGCTCATATTCCGTACGGATGTCATAGCCACATACGCGCCCCGTGCCGCTCGTAGGCTGGCTGAGTCCTGTCAACATGTGCATGGCGGTGGTCTTGCCTGCACCATTGGCTCCGAGGAAACCGAAAATCTCACCGCGCCTGACCGTGAACGAGATGTCGTCAACGGCATGGAACGTACCGAAAGCCTTCACCAAATGTGAGACCTCGATGACGTTTTCGTCTTCTACTTTCGTCTCGTTCTGTCGCGCTAATCCCGGCGGATTGAATATCTCTGCGAAGCGGTCGAGAATGATTTCGGGCGAGTCAATGCCACGAATCTTTCCCTGGTCGAGGAATGCCACCCGCTCAGAACAGCGCACTTCATCGAGATAGGGCGTGGAAGCCACAATCGTGATGCCCCGTTCCTTCAGCATGAGCAGCATCTCCCACAACTCTTTGCGGCTCACGGGGTCAACTCCCGTCGTCGGTTCGTCGAGGAAAAGCACGCTCGGCGAATGTACCAATGCACAACTCAATGCCAGCTTCTGCTTCATGCCGCCCGACAATGCTCCTGCCCGCCGGTTGCGGAAACGCTCTATCTGCGAATAGATGGCACGAATGCTGTCGTAGCCTTCCTCAACGGTAGTGCCAAAAAGGGTGGCGAAAAACTTCAGATTCTCCTCCACCGTCAAGTCCTGATAGAGTGAGAAGCGTCCGGGCATATACCCCACACGCTTCCGGATTTCCCCCATCTGCCGGATTGTATCGTAACCGTCCACCAAGGCATTCCCACTATCCGGCAAGAGCAACGTGCTGAGAATGCGGTAGAGCGTCGTCTTGCCGGCACCGTCGGGACCGATGATGCCGAACACCTCGCCCTTCCCCACCGTCAACGACACGTCGTGCAACGCTTGCACCCGTCCGTACCGTTTGCTGATTCCGTTTACTTCGATGGCATTCATGACTACAGCTTCACTTCGCCGTACATACCTATTTTAATATATCCGTCACTCTCGACGGCAATCTTCACGGCATACACCAAGTCGGCGCGCTCGTCGTCTGTCAGAATCGTCTTGGGCGTGAACTCCGAACGGGAAGAAATCCACACGACGGTGCCGCCGTATTCTTTCCGCTGACCATCGCCATAATCGGCAAACACTTTCACCCGACGCCCCACTTTCATGTCTTGCAACTGAGACGAGGTGACATAGGCTCGGAGAAACATCTTGCGCGTGTCTGCCATCTTGAACAGCGGTTTGCCAACGGCTACGAACTCGCCACGCTCCACATATTTCTCCAGGACGGTGCCTGCCGTCGGAGCCACGACGTGGCATTTCTGCAGTTGGTCCCTGAGCTGACTGACTTGGACATCGACCGCAGAGCGCTGGGAGTTGAGCGTCGAAAGCTGCGTGGAGAGAGCGGAAATCTGGGCGTCAAGCTGCCGCTGGAGCACCTGCACCTGACTCTTTGCATCGTCGAGCATCTTGCTGGGAGCGGCTCCGTCGTTCACCAATTCCTGATAGCGCCGTTGCTCTTGCCGCGCCTTAACCAACTGTTGGCGTGTGGCGGCTATCTGCTTTTCCATGTCTGGCTTCTGACTCTGATACACCGTCTTCGTGGCTTCTGCCTGGCGAATCTTCAGCCATATTTGGGTGGTGTCTATCAACCCCACTTCACGTCCTGCCTCTATCGCATCACCCTCATTGACGTTGAACATCAGTAAAGCACCGCTTTGCTCTGCCGAAACGGTAGTTTCAGTAGCCTCAAACGTGCCTGTTGCGTCGTATTCTTTTTCCGTTTTTCCGCAAGCTGCCAGCACGACGGCTACACTTGCAATGGCAAAAATCCTTTTCATATCTTGAACTTAGTTGTTGGTTGTAAATCTCAGGTCATACATCTCTTTCAGCATCTCAATCTCGTGGACGGACATCTGCAGGCGCGCGGCGTTCTCATTATTGATTTCGCGAACAAGATCGTTCACGTCGATGATGCCATGCGCCAGCTTCGACTCGGCAGCCTTACGGACGGAGGAGCGCAAGGCGATAATCTCCTCGTCGGAAGCCATCAGCCGGCGATAGCGCTCTATGTCTTCATTCTGCCGTATCTGTTCCAACTGATTGTTGAAGAGGAACACGTCGCGGCTGGTCGTTGCCATGTCGCGCTGCAACTGTATTTTCGCCTTATCGTTCTTCCGGGTATAGAGGGCACCGATATTCCACGAGAGCCGCGCCCCTATCAAACCGTTCCACGACCAACGATGAGACATCATATCTTCGAACATGTTATATCCCGGATAGCCGTAATATCCCTGAACGAACACCGACAGCTTCGGCATGAGCGCAGCATCAAGCGCCTTCTCTTGGGCATCGGCAAGCCGTAATTGCGCATCGATGGACTTGAGCTCCGGGCGTTGTCCTGCCGACTGCATGCCCAACGACGTCGCCTGCGGTTTTTCCAGGTCTTTCACCTCCAGCCCGCAGAACATGCTCAGCATTCTTGCCACCGCATTCCGCTGCGCCTGAAGGCTCGAAACCTGCTGCACCACATTCAGCCGCTCGGCTTTCACGGTTTGGTAATCGCTCTTTGCCGCCGTACCGCGTTCATACATCGACGACAGCTTTCGCTCGTTGGCTGCCAGCACCTCCTGCAAATCATGGTTCAACTGTATCTGTTTGTCCAACAGCAACAGCCCAAAATACATCTCGTTGACCCTGCGCCGCACCTGATACATGATCACTTCGTTCTGAGCTTCCTGCACCTTGCCCTGCTCGCGCGCAATATTCTTCTGACTGCTGATTGCACCGCCGTCGAACACCATCTGCTGCACATCAATGCCGACACGATACTGGTCTTTCCTGAGCCCGCGCATGTCAAGCCCCATTTGCTGATACACCGATTGCATCTGCTCGGGCCACGACACCACATCGCTCTGCAGCGTGGCCTGTGCCGAAGCCGACACCTGCGGCAGCCAGCCTTTCCGGATGTTGCTCACCGTCAATTCTGTCGTCTGCGCTATCAGTCCATATTGCCTGATGAGAGGATAGTTGCGCTCTGCTGCCTGCTGACATTCCTCCAGCGACTGCGCACCTGCCATCACAGGCAACAAAGCCATGATTACGAATAGTTTCTTCATACGTCGTTCTCATTTTGATTTCATCGGTGCAAAGGTACCATGAAGATTCCGAAGCAGCGCTATCTTTACAAACGGAAAAATGTTCTTTTTGTTTGATTTACGTACAAAAGGAATACCGTTTTGCAGAATTTTATTATCTTTGCGACACAATTTCTACAACAAAACCTTATGGACAGACAACCGAAACTGATGAACTTCTCACGGATGCGCGACATCTTTGAACCCCACTTCGCGCAGATACGTGAACAGATTTATTTCAGCCGTGAGCTGGGAATCGTTCATGCCAACTCACGGGTTTTTCAGTTGGTCATGCAACAGCATCCGCCTTTCGCCATCGACGACTACCGCCTCGGGCTCATACTGCGCGGGCATATCCGCGTCAACTTCAATCTGGTGGAAAAACAGTTGGAAGCCGGCACGCTCGTATTCATCGGACCTGGCACCATCATCAACCCCATCGCCATTTCCGACGACCTCGAAATCACCGGGATGGTCATCTTCTCCCAATTCCCCATGCCCTTTGCTGCCGGACAATTACCGTCAGCATTCAACGGACAGGTGCGCGACTTCCAGCTGAAGGTCGATAAAACAGACTTCGACACCGCCCGAAACATCATTGACACGCTCTGGCAACTGGTTCACCAACAAGACTACAACCGCCCTGTCGCCAGCAGCCTCGTAGCGGCATTGATGCACCATTACGACAGCCTTTATCATCGGCTGAACGAACAGCAACAGGCAAGCAAGTCGCGCGAGCAAACCATCTTCGACCGCTTTATCTACCTGGTCAACCTACATGCCGCACAAGAACACCAAATCAAATTCTACGCGTCCAAGATGTGCCTCACCGAACGCTATCTCGGCACCATCATCCGACAAACCAGCGGCATCACCGCCAAGGAATGGATTGACCGCGCCATCATCCTACGCATCAAGGTTGAACTGAAACACACGGAAAAGACAGTAGCACAAATCTCGGACGAGATGAACTTCCCCAACCCCTCTTTCTTCTGCAAATATTTCAAACGGCTGACGGGAATGACACCCGCCGAATACAAAAAACGCTGACAAATCACAGACGAAACACGCTGACAAATTACCGACAAAATACGCCCGCATAAACATACAGGAAAGGACGTATAAATATACGGTTGAACTTTCACTTTCCAAAAGTTCAACTTTTGCGTCCTGAAAGTTCAACTTTCACCGCCTAAAAGTTCAACTTTTGCAAGCTAAAAGTTGAACTTTTGAAAAGCACTATTTAACCTTTTGAAAATCAACGGTTTGAAAAACACCCACCAACTGTTCCACCCTTGCATAAATATACAAGACGATAAGCGGCTCAATAAAAAATAAGCGACACAGCTCAAATGCCATATCGCTTATTTCTAAGTCCTAATACCCATCCTCGTTGAAGTTTAAAGTACATACTGACTCTCAACGAGTCGGCAACTACCATAAATTCATTTTGTTGGGGGTATTTCCTGCTATATCAATTCTTCTTGCATTCAGTCCGAAGGTCTTCAAGAGCTTTATATTCAGCTGGATCATACTTCACGATAGGTGCAATGGTCATCCTTGCGGCGTTGCCAAGTCTTTTCTCAAGAAGTTTATACTCTGTGTATTGCGAAAGGACCAACTCCTTCATCTCGTCTGTCAGAGGAAGTTCGTGCTCCAAACCCGACTCTCGGACTATCACCCGACTTCTGGATGCAACAGATAGTTCAACATGCAATTGTACATAACAGATAATATCGAAAAAGTCCTCTGGCGGGAAAGCATCTTTGACCGACTCAAGGAACTTGCCTGTTGGAGTCTCGTCTAGATGACCATTTTTGATGGAGTCAAGTAGGTTTAGTTGTTTGTCGAGCCCTGTGTCTAGCCAACTATGGATCATTTCTACGTCGTAGAAGTAGGTCCAAACTAATAGTCCTCCCATCGTACCAATGACGAAGATGAACTGCACGAGGGGATTGAAATGGAATGTGTTGTGACATACATGTAGTACTGGTGCTACCACCAACAGGGAGATGACCATGATAACGTCACTTTTTTTGATACTCAATTTGGATCGGAAACGTAATATCAGACGTACTCCCAACATAAGTCCGGCAGCAATGATGGCACTGCAACCCATGTGGATCAATGCCACCTCCAAACCTCGGAACAGTACGGTACCAACGCCCATTTCATCGCCCAACAGCAGGTAGAAGATGTTCTCAAGGATGGAGAATCCACCACCTACGGCAGCACCACAAATGACACTGTCGATGAAGAATACAATCTTCTTTCGGGTGGCTAACCAAAGGAGTGGGATGGCCTTGACAATCTCTTCCATAACAGGATTGAAGGAATCTGACTGGTTCTCAGAGAGAATCAACCCTGTCAATTGGAACAGACCGAAACAGACCAATGCCGCCACCATACCGCACAGCACCTGTAAAAAGAGTTTTTTTACACCGATGAGTGAGAATTTGTCAATCTTATAAACTATAAAGATGTAGATGACAACAGGGAGGAGGGCAGCAACAAATAACATTACAACAATTTGAGTGAGATCATAAATTCATTGTTTCCACGCCTTCCACCGTCAAATCCTGATGGTGCAAACAGATGACCGTAACCGATAGATAATGTCGTTTTGAGATAATTTAGGAACACCAGTTCGGTGGTAAGTTGGATACCTGTGCTGTAATACATCTTGTGAGATGTGTTTGGATTCCAAGTGGAGAGGCCTGTTCCGAAGAGAGAACATTGAATCCACGTCGGATAGCAGAATATGGCACCAAAGTTATTGAGGCGGAGCGGACGCAGGTTGAGCTCTGCCGTCGCCTTGACAAAGGAGTGTGCTGGAATGGCATCGATGGCGGCACCTGGCATTGCCAAGGTCGTACGATATTGGAAGGCATTCCTATAGTCAACATAGTTATTGCGGAAACCTCCGAAATAGGTAGTGCCAAACACAGACTCTTTATCTCCAAAATTGTGACCTGCTGCTGTACGGAGCCAGAACGAGGTGTTTCTGTCAAAAGGCACCAATGTGCCGAAATTAGCTGAAACCTCTACAGAAGGATAAAAGCGCCCGCCAGCCAGATAGCCGTAACCTTCAACACCTAACTCGTAGCCCTGCTCTTTCATCACACCACCCAATGAGGTGCGGGTCTTTGACCACTTCCCGTAAATCGACGCTGTCTGCATCGACCTGACATCTTGCACCTCAATCTCCTGATACAAGGGCAGTGCATCCATATCACCATAGGTAGCCACCGAGAAACCCCATGATTTTTCATACGGCGTAATCAACGTGTTGGTATAGTCGTAGGCCAGCTGCACCACATAACCCTTACGGCTTTTTCGCATCGGACCAAAGAGGTCGTAGAAGTCCATATGGTTCCAAGCAGCCTTGAGGTTCCAAAAGTAGTATTTCCAATCGAAGTCAACATGGAATTTGTTCTTCCAGGCGTTGTTGCTCCAAGGGGAGAGGCCGACAGACATTTTCATGCTGCTCAGTCCTACGGGGTCGTTCACGTTGAAATGATAGCCTAAAACAGGGGTCATGTGATTCCAGGCTTTGGAATCGGTGAAACCGCTGATGATAGGGTAGGCTCCTGCGAACCTCATCTCTTTAAGGACATTGTAGGATGTGATGTTGTGATACACATCGCCAAAGTCCTTTTTGGGCAGCGGGTTTTTGAGTAGCCCGACTTGTTCCATCGCCTCCTTGTTGTTCTCATAGGCGAGCTGACCGTATAGCCTCACGGCATTGGCATCTTTCACCACCTCACGGGAGAGTAAGACGGGTTGCAGTCCGTCGCGCTTAAACTGGAGTGCCAGCAGCTGACCTGGTGTAATCTCCAATGGTGCAAAGAGGCCGATGTCGGTATTGGTAAGCATCTCCATCTCGCGTGTCTCTATGTTAATCTGCCAGAGGTTGGAGACGCCTGTATAGTAAGAGCTGCCAATCAGGTATTTGTCGTCGAGCGAAAAGCGGAACTGTCCTAAGTTGCTGTCTTTCCAGGTAATCAGTTTCACGGGCTTGAAAATGGCCTTTGCCAGTTCCTCAGTGTTGAACAGCAAAAGTGTGTGCTCGCCGTTGTCGCCTTGGCTGGTGAACGACAGCCATTTGCCGTCGTGACTGATGTCCGTGTCGAAAACACTCACACCAAACGGGAAGGCGTAGATTACTTCCGGATTCTCCAAGTCACGGTCCAGACGCACAATCGACTGTGTACCACCGTTGGAGAACAGACCGTAGAGACAGTCGTGGGTATTGTCATAAACGATACTGCCGATGCGCTGGAACTTCTTTTTCTTCACCACCTTCTTCTGCTGGATGTCATAAATTTCCAAGCCACGCATCTTCGAATTGTTCGATGTATAGATAAGGCGCTGACCCTCACGGTCAAGTGCTACGTAAGCTGGGTCATAGAGCTGGATGCCGTATATGTCGTTCAGCCGCTTCTGCTCGCCTGTCTGCAGGTCAATCTCCGTCATGTGTGCAAAATCGCCGGGAGCATTCATAGCGGCATAGGCCTTCTGGGTGGCAGGGTCATAGACGAATGGTGACACAGAACCCAGCGGTTCCTTGGTCAGCGGTTTGGTTTCTGTGATGGGATATTGGCGGATGGCGGCCAGGTTCTCTTCCTGATGCTGCTTCTCGTCCTCTTTCCAGTCATTCCATACTTTTCTGAGCGACTGTCCATAGACCTTCTTGAACTGTTTGCCGAAGAAGGTGCGACTGTCGGCAGTTCTGTTATAGAACTGGATCATCTTCTCGTAGCCGTAGGTCTTGGTGAGGTAGTTCACGAAACGGGTGCCATAGAGATAGGCGTTGGCGCCTACCTGGAAGTCCATCGTAGAACCTTCCGTTTCCAGCCCCACCACCGAGTAGAGCTTGTCGCCCTCGTTGATGATACTGCGGAAGTACATCTCGTCGTAGCCACCTAAGGCGCGCCCAACACCACCGCTTAACCATGTTTCCATGAAACAGGCGATGCCCTCGTGATACCAACGGGGCGAATACCAACGGGGCACGCTCAGGTAGCTCCATAGGGCAGAGATGGGCTGAGACTTGTCGGTGTCCACCTTCGTACCGAAGAAACGACGCCAGTTGAGGTCGCGACGATTGTACTTGTCAGTCATGACGATGTGCGTATATTCGTGCTTGAACAACTGACGGTATCGTTCACTTGAAGGGTTGATGTAATACGACATGTTCAACGGAGCCATGCCGATCTGTATAAAAGAACGCGGTAATGGCGATGCTCCGCCATTACCGTCGTCTTCCCAGTCTGTTAATAACAGCAGGGGGGCTTCTGGCTGATAGATGGAATCACTGGTCCATATCTGCTGATGAAGCGCTTTGCCATTCTGATACATGCGTATCATGTGAGGGATGTACCGCGATAGGTTCTTGTCAAAGAACACCAGCGTGGCTTCGTCTGTCTTATACTGGTAATAAGTTTGGGTCTGCCCTTTAGATATACAGGGAATCAGCGACAGCAGAAGAACAGGAATCCAGTTACGCATGTACAACGCCGTTATCAGTTCTCAATTTTGCGAGGACGAGCGTTCAGCTTTTCACTATTGTTTGCTGCTGCTGTCTGATTGATTATGTAGCCAATCCTTTGGCTGAGAGCGATATTCTGGCTCTGATTCAGAGCAGGATTATTTGCGACATTATTCAATGCGGTGCTGTATGCCTCCATAACCTTGCTGGCGCTATTGATTACCAAAGTATTAAAGGGAACTTCCTTAGGTGGTTTAGCGGAAAGAACATCATGCGAAGCATTATGGGCATCAATCTTGCGTGGTTTAACGGAAAGAACATCATGCGAAGCATTATGGGCATCAATCTTGCGTGGTTTAACGGAAAGAAATTCCTGCTGGGCATTGCAAAGCTTACTGATCTCATTTTCAAGAACCTTTGGGCGAATTGCGTTTCCAATCTGGTTGGGAAGCTTCATAGCCTGAGCCAACTCGCAACTTTGCAGCACAACCAAGCGCTCAGCAATATCGAAATTAGCTACGGCTGCAAGAGCCTTCTCGCCACTAAGCAGGTTGCCCTTCTTGGCCAATGCCTCAGCACTTGCCTTGTCACCCTCAAGGGCAGCAGTCATCTGCAGATACTCCAACCACTGGTCGCGAACTAACTTCAGCTTATCATCACCCTGGGCTGTCTCCAGATACTTGTCGGTGGTTTCGATGAAACGGTTGGCCAAATTGTTCTGCTTCTGTAGCGTGGTGTAAGCCAGTGAAGCGTTGATGGTAGACTGGGCCAAATCAGGACACTCCTCACCACTAAGGGCGGCATTTAGGTTGGCGGCCGACTCTGCCAGTGAACTGGCAACATTGTTCACCATCTCACGGTTGGCGTTCATCTCTTGGAGAACCTCGGCAAATGCAGGGATATTGCCGGCTACCTCATTTGACATATCAACCAGCGTGCCGAACTGGACGGCGCGTGTCTGCATCACCACTTGAGCTACCACAATATCATTCTTGAAAGTTGAGTCAGTCTGAAGGAGTTCTTCCATATTAGTAAGATTCTCGGAAATTTGCTCACGAGAGAATCGAGCAGCCTTGACGATATCGCCATCTGCCTCGTCGGAATCTACAGGCCAATCAACATAGTGAGAGGCAATCAAGCCGATGGCGCATATAGCTGCCACCGAACACAGGATAATAATACTTTTCTTTTTCATACCCCTAAAATTTTAGTTTTTGTTATTCTCTGATACCAATTGGCATGTCAATGAACTTACGTTGCAAAAATACAACGTTTTTTACTACCGTCCAAACTTTTTTGAGTTTTTTCTCAGAGTTGTTGCAACAAAGATTTATTTTAGGAAAATATTCACAAAAAATCCCCAAAATTACTTTGATTTCTGTCGTATCATTTACCTGACATTATAACATTATTATTGTCTAGTTTATACTTCCAGTTTCCATCCGTGGTCAGCATGGTAAATCATCTGATGAGTCATACCGCCATCTATGCAGATATTCTCTCCAGTAATAAAGCCTGCTTTGTCGGAACAGAGGAATAGAACCATATTGGCAATGTCCATCGGATTGCCGACACGTCCTACTGGCTGTTGAATGGCATCATGTCCTTCATATACGGCATAATTGGTATCAATCCAACCAGGAGAGATATTCAAACAGCAAAACATTCACTTACTTTTTCTGCGTAAATACGCATTTTTCGTCAATCCCCTCCCACCAAACTTGTGCAATATTAGCACAAGTTGGTTCCTTTCAACATAGCCAAATAAAACACCAGCGAGACAAACAAATCTATTTGTTCATCTCGCTGGTATTCTGTAAATTAAACCTCACTTAAAGGCTCAATACTCATCCTCGTTGAAAAGGAAGTCTTCCTTGGTTGGATAGTCGGGCCAGATATCTTCGATACTTTCATAGACATCACCCTCATCTTCTATCTCCTGAAGATTTTCAAGAACCTCAAGAGGCGCACCTGAACGAATAGCATAGTCGATAAGCTCTTCCTTCGTTGCAGGCCATGGCGCATCTTCTAATTTAGAAGCCAATTCTAATGTCCAATACATAGTCTAAAAATTATTACGTTTAACAATTAGCGTGCAAATGTAGTAATTTTTATTATATAATCAAGGCTTCTTCCAAATTTTTTCACGCACGCCATCAACAAAATTCAATTTGCGCGCCAAAACAAACAAATAGTCGGACAGGCGATTCATGTATTGAAGGATTTCCCTTGACACGGGCGATGTCTCGTGAAGGAAGAATATACGGCGCTCTGCACGACGGCAAACCGTTCTGCACACATGACATATCGCTGCCTCGTGGCTGCCGCCAGGCAACAGGAATGAGGTGAGAGGAGGAATGTTTGAGTTGATGGCGTCAATCTCCTCTTCCAGCAACTCCACCTCTTCTATCGGAAGCATATAAGAAGGTCCGACCGGCGTCTTCGACTGATCCGTGGCAAGATACGAAGAAATCGTAAAAAGATTGCGCTGTGCCCGGACAATCAACTCCTTGTCATCACCGTCTTTCATCCAAGACGTGAGCAGACCAAGGTTGGCACTCAGTTCATCCACCGTTCCGTACGCTTCAATACGGGAATTTGTTTTCTTCACACGATAACCGCCGACAAGACTGGTCAATCCCTCATCACCGGTCTTAGTATAAACCTTTGTTATCTTCATAGTCGTTAATGTTTAAAAGTTTATCTTATAATATTGTTTATAATGTTTCTTCTCAAACAAGATGACGCCACAATAATATAAATCGAACGCCACCGTCACAGTCTCATGAGCACACAGTTCTTTCCAATATCTGAACATCGACGCATCACGATGTATCTGTTCCACGACCAAAACACTCATCTCATGCGCACCAGCCAGTATCCGCTCACAAAACTCCTTATAGCCGCCCTCCGGCACCACACGGATGAAACTCACCACGCCCGCCAATGCAAGAAGTTCCTTCTCCACTTCGGTCATCAACGCAGAACAATCCACGCTCACCACCCGCATGGCACGACGCCCAGCCGTGGCATAGGCACGAAAAGAATCCTGCTCGCCACCAAAACTCAGAGCGACTTCAGGCTGCTTCCAGTTTACTATCCTGAAGTACAGGCGTCCCAGTTTATGCGCTTTCTTGCCGATATCCGGCATCTGCCGCATCAGTCGCTCATAAGCATAATACGGATAATGCTCATTCACGACATAACGGACAAATCCGTAAGCAAAGGGCGACTGCACGCCGAAACCACGACTGTATCGGGAACGACGAAGCCACACAAATAGCCTTCGAATCCTATACATACCGAATGCAAATATACGAAAAAAGTAATAAACCGTCACAAAAAAACACTTTTATTTAACCATACAAACTATTTTTCATCACCCCGCAAAATTATTGCATTCATATTTGGAACTTTTCCTCTTTTTCCATATCTTTGCAAATGGATATATATAAATATGTGTCCAAGACATCGAGGAAAAGAAGCGTTATGCTTTCACTTGTAGATGAAAACCTGAGAAATTTTCGCTAAGCACAAGAGAAGTATAATAGTTTCTCACGCAAATTGGCGTGGGCATCTATCATTACATTCGTGCTTAGGGGTTTTCTCAGGACCTTCATCTTAGAAGTGGTGCATTAGTCCCCACGCTTTTTCATGTCTTTATCCAAAAGTTTAACCGCCCAACCGCTGGGGATAGAGAAAGGCACAACAAATAAAGATTATGAAAAATTGTATCAAAATCCTTGGTATCATCGGTATCATCACAACTCTGAGCATGCAGACTGTCTCTGCACAGAACGACAGGGTTAATTTACAACAACATATTAAAAACGTCTACCCTAATGGTATTCCTAAGAAGATTATTATTGAGCCTGAAGTGAAAATCTTTGAGAAATACAAGAATTCTGATGCTTCAGAATCAGCGGTAGCATGCATTATAACAATAGAAGAAGCTGAAATAAAAAGCGGAAAGATTGGCGAAGTCGTGTTTAGCCAGCCAGCCGTAGGTGATTTTATTGTGACATATCCAGACTCTTCTACAGCTTTCATCAAATGCAACAATCATGGACTGGCAGAAGAAGTGAATAAGGTTATGCGCTACGATAGAACTATTGATGACGAGACTATTTATTTCGACCAAGAGAAATTATCTTACGACAATTCCCTTAATTTAAAATTAAGACATACAACCATTGCCCCTTACGACGGCCAATATAATGAACTTCCACGATTTTCTTATAACAATGGGTGCATTACTGATTGTTATGTGGATTCTGACGGTCCCTATATTACAAAGTTTTGTTACAACACGAATGATATAACAAAGACCAAAAATACTTTTTGCGAAGAAGTGTCAGAGAAACAGTTTAAAGAGTTCTATGCTGATAAATTTTGGAAAGAGTATACAAACACCAATCCTTATCAGGAATACGACAATAACGGTTTTATCATTTTGGAAGACGGAAAGGACATCTATCTTGCTTTAGCTGGACTACTCGGGAATCCAAACAGAAAACTACCCATTGCCACATATTCTCATTACCACGGTGGCGATCATAGTGAAACACGCAAAATCTTTAAATGGACATTAAACGAAAAAGGATTTCCTGTGAAATGTGAAGTACATGAATACGAGTATTCTTATGAGTATGGGAATGGAAAAGGAACAACACTGTCTTCTATTAAATACCAGACTACAAAATATATTTACGACTAATACTTTCAAACCATTTAATATCAAGGAAATTATGAAAAAGATTTTATTTCTATTGTTGTTTGTCTTAACAGCTAACAACAACGTGTTCAGTCAAAACAAAGATGACGAAAGCTCTAAAATTATCATCAATTTGGAACGCATTTTCCCCTATGGTCTTCCGAAAAACATCAAAGGCTATGCCACGGACCATAAAGGAAAAGACAGCCTTTTTTTGGACATGAAGTTCAAATTATGGTCTACTGAAGATGAAGAGATCAATTACAACCTCGTTCAGCAAATCATAAATGGAAGAGATACCGTCCATTTTGCGTATGGCATAGAAACACCTATTATGAATTATGGACTTTTCAAAGACGGATATATAGGATTTAAAGAGAACGATATAGGAAAAATTGCCATCATCAATTATTCGATAAAACGCTTCATGAAAGAATTTGAAGAAGATGGAGGAAAATATGGAACAGACACCCGATTAGTCCTAAATAAAGAGGGATTTGCCAAATGGGCTTTGGATATAGAAACTGCCAGAGGATACGGAGGATACGTCTTCAATTATGATGAAGAACATCATATTATATCCATCTCTTCTCCACATGGTGACAACTATTTCAATCAGGATCAATTGCTTTCCCGTACATATCCGAACATAGAAGTACATGAACTAAGCATAGGCAACCTTCTATTCAGAGATGATGATGTAATCCCTTCACATGCTTTTGGACATTATTTAACGCGTTCCTATTATTGCAACCTCGAAAACCCCATATTTAATAATTCCGGTATCATGGTAGATATGCTTTTGGATTTCAATCCTGCCACTCTTCTCTATTATGCAGGCCTCCTAGGGCTTCCATGCTCGTTCTTACCTAATACTTGTTACGAATCGGGAACAAGATATGAATATGATGGTGATGGTTTGAATTTTGTCAAAAAAAGTACATTCACTTGGGCGTTTTCCGATTTCACAAAAAAAACAAAGTCTGGAGAAACTGAAACTGTTGAACTACCAACAGAGGTCGTAATAGACTATACTTATGAATTAGAGAAGCTTGACGGCACTAAGTTAACGAGAACGGACAAGAAAAAGATACTAAATGAGATACTAAATGAGCCCCAAAAAGTGGTTTTCACTTTTGAGTGGTAATACTCATATATGTTCTATCAAACATATTCAATCTTAATTAAGAGCTTCGTCAGTTAAGAGGGTATGCCCATAAAAGGCTTACCCTCTTTCTGTTTATCCTTTCTTATTATATAATCAGCCCCTGTACTCATAGAGTTCCACATCCTTCTAACAAAAAAGGCGGGTGCTCCTGTCAGGAACACCCGCCTCAAGAATAAATTCAAAAAAACGGCAGCCACCTACTCTCCCGCATTGCATTGCAGTACCATCGGCGCAAGCGGGCTTAACTGCTCTGTT
>Ga0256404_1007172_pt1 | contig 17827 bp, 16 predicted proteins | sample RumenRJG_01DNA_FD_185990 | JGI IMG/M metagenome (GOLD analysis project Ga0256404, IMG submission 185990) | Bovine rumen microbial communities from Lethbridge, Alberta, Canada - RJG_01 | ecosystem: Host-associated > Mammals > Digestive system > Stomach > Rumen | place: Canada: Alberta | collected...
CACCATTTCGGGGATCAGATGACAGTGATAATCGATGATGGGCATCTTAGCCGCATGGTTGTGATACAGGTCCTGAGCCGTCTTGGTCTCCAGAACGAAGTTATCATCATTGAATTGCTTCATAACTATTATTTGTTTTAGAGTTTTGATTTATTTTTGCGCAAAGTTACGTTTTTTTTCCGATAAATATATTATCTTTGCAGAAAATATTCACGTAAACGTTTTATTTCCATGTCAAGCAAGGTTCTTCTCATCTATACAGGCGGAACGATCGGCATGAACCGCAACCCGCAGACGGGCGCCCTCGAGCCCTTCGACTTCGAGCATCTGCTCGTCCATGTGCCCGAACTCGAGCAGTTCGACACCGAGATCGAGACCTATCAGTTCACGCCAGCCATCGACTCCAGCGACATGACACCCGCCCGATGGACCGACATCAGCCATTGCATCGCCGACCGCTACGACGACTACGACGGATTCGTGGTGCTCCACGGCACCGACACGATGGCCTATACCGCCTCTGCCCTCTCCTATATGCTTGAGAACCTCACGAAACCCGTCATCTTCACGGGCTCCCAGCTGCCCATCGGTCAGCTGCGCACCGACGGTAAGGAGAACCTCATCACCGCCGTCGAAATCGCCGCTGCCAAGGATGCTGAAGGCCGTGCCCTCGTGCCCGAGGTGGGCATCTACTTCGGCGGCCATCTGCTGCGCGGCAACCGCACCACCAAACAGAGTGCCGAGGAGTTCAATGCCTTCGAGTCGTTCAACTACCCCCACCTCGTCGATGCCGGTGTCAACATCACCTATCATCAGAACCGCATCCTGACGCCCTCCTGGGACAAGCCGATGACACCCCATTTCCGGCTCGACAACAATGTCATCATCTTCTCCCTCTTCCCAGGCATCCGTGAAGACCTCATCCGTCATATCATCCACACGCCCAACCTCAAGGCGATCGTCATGCGCACCTTCGGCTCGGGCAACGCCCCGCAGAGTCCCTGGCTGCTCAAGGCCTTAAAAGAAGGTACGCGCTACGGCAAGGTGATCGTCAACATCAGCCAGTGTATGCAAGGCGCCGTTGAGATGAGCCGTTACGACACGGGCTATCATCTGCAGGAGGCAGGCGTTATCAGCGGCTACGACCAGACCGTAGAGAGTGCCGTCACCAAACTGATGTTCCTCCAGAGCCACTACCCCGACGATCCCGACACCATCCGCCGCCTCATGACCCAAAGCCTCCGCGGCGAAATCACGAGATAAGACAAAAGGTTGGGAAAAAAATATGGGAAAAATGACGGATTCTGAAAAATAATTCGTATCTTTGCGCCATCATCAATTTTTTAAACTAGAAACAAATACGATTATGAAAGAACTGAAAGGAACAAAGACAGAGAAGAATCTGCAAGAGGCTTTTGCAGGTGAGAGTCAGGCACGCAACAAGTACAGTTACTGGGCTTCGAAGGCCAAGAAGGACGGCTACGTGCAGATAGCAGCGATCTTTGAGGAGACCGCCAACAACGAGAAGGAGCACGCTAAGATGTGGTTCAAACTGCTGGAAGGCGGTAGTATCAAGAGCACCCCGGAGAACTTAGAGGCTGCCGCTGCCGGTGAGAACTTCGAGTGGACGGATATGTATGCCCGCATGGCCAAGGAGGCCCGTGAGGAGGGCTTCGACGAGATAGCCGAGAAGTTTGAGGGCGTGGCTAAGATTGAGGCTGAGCACGAGGCACGCTATCGTAAGCTGCTTGACAACATCAAGAAGGAACGGGTGTTCTCGAAGGATGGCGACGTGATCTGGCAGTGTGCCAACTGCGGCCATATCGTGATTGGTAAGAAGGCGCCCGAAGTATGCCCCGTATGTGACCATCCGCAGGCTTACTTCCAGGTAAAGGCAGAAAATTATTAATTTAACAGAATCTGCACAATGCGCTCTGCCGTGCGACCGTCCCAACGGTCAGGCAGGGCGCATTTTTTCCATTCCCCACGGATCATCTGACCGACCGCCTCACGTAGTTTCCCGGCATCCTCGCCGACGAGCACATTAGAACCCACACTGACGGTCTCCTGATGCTCGGTGTAGTTGTTGAGCGTGATACAGGGCACGCTGTTGAAGGTGGCCTCCTCAGAGACATTACCCGAATCGGTGATGACACCCTTGGCATGAGCCGTGAGCCAGCCGAACTCGAGATAACTCAAGGGCTCGATGATCTGAACCCCAACTCCCAGTTTCTGAACGGTCTCGCGCGCCAGTCCACGCAGCGGGGCGATGATCGGTGTATCGCCAGCCGCCTCGGTCATCGCCTGGAGCATTAGGGCGAGATTCTCCGTATCAGCCATCAGCGCCTTACGGTTGAGGGTGAACACGATATAGGAGCCTTCCTGAAGATCGGGCAAGGCTGCCGGACGACAGAAGCGGTTGTAGTTAGAGCGGAGGGTATCCATGAGGATATTACCCACCATATAGGTCTGGGAATTCTCGGACTGTTCGCGGGTGGCGATGCCCGTGCTGCGGACACCAGCCGTGAAGAGGTAGTCGCTGAGGGCATTGATGACGAGACGGTTGATCTCCTTCGGCATGTTGATGTTGAAGGATCGGGTGCCTGCCACGAGGTGAGCCAGACGGATGCCACGCTTCTTCGTGACGATCGCAGCCGCCATCGTAGAGGCGAGGTCATCGACGACGATCACCACATCGACGGGATGGGTATCGAGGAAGCGGTCGAAGGCCGCCATCACCTGACTGGTGATCTCATTCAGACTGGTGGAAACGACACCGAGATAATACTGCGGACGGGGCATCTGGAGATCGTCGAACAGCGAGGGTTCGAGGGTGGGATCATCCTCACAACCGGCATAGACGATCAGACAACGGGCTTCGGGATTCTTCGAGATGGCACGCACCAACGGCGACACTTTGACGAAATTGGGACGGGCTCCGGCTAAGATACAAACAGTCTTTTCCATATAATTCCTTATTTTTTCCGCAAAGTTAGCGTTTTTCATCGTAATTCTTGGCTATTTTAACGGAAAATAATCTTTTTTGCTATGATAATTGCGATTTTTTTCTTATCTTTGCACCCACATACGGGTCGTGCCGCATAGATCGGGATACTCTACATTAAAATAAATCATTGAGACCGTTTCCCTTGCCAATGGCGGGCCACAGTCCATCCCTCAGAGGGAGAGCAGTAATGCCGGTGGATTACAACAGCAGGGAGCACTCAAATCGTGTGAAACAGGAGTTTTCACCAAATCATCGGCACGTACCCGGTTTTTTAATTTAAGATTAGACATATATGTTTTCTGGTATTATTGAAGAGTTTGCTACCGTTGTAGCGATTAAAAAAGACCGCGAGAATATTGATTTCACCCTGAAGTGTTCGTTCGTTGACGAACTGAGCATCGACCAGAGCGTGGCTCATAACGGCGTGTGTCTCACCGTGGTGGAGATCAAGGACGGCACCTATACCGTCACGGCGATGAAGGAGACGCTCGACCGTACGAACCTCGGACTGCTGAAGGTGGGTGACAAGGTGAATGTGGAACGCTCGATGCTGATGAACGGTCGTCTGGACGGTCATATCGTTCAGGGCCATGTAGATGAAACGGCCACCTGCATCGCGATGGCGGATGCCGACGGCAGCACCTATTTCACGTTTGAATATCCGGAGAACAGGGAGATGGCAAAGAAGGGCTATTTCACCGTGGATAAAGGCAGCGTGACGGTGAACGGTGTATCCCTCACCGTCTGCAACCCCACCTCAAACACCTTCCAAGTGGCTATTATCCCCTACACCTTTGAACACACAAATTTCTGTGATATCAAAGTTGGGACAGTGGTGAATCTGGAATTTGACATCCTCGGCAAATATATCGCCCGACTGCAGAGTCTTTGACTAAAGAGATAAGAGTTCAGATGGAGCGGAGATGAAGGTCTCTGCTCCATTTTTTTGTAGGAAGTCGCGATCGCGGAAGCCCCAGAGCACACTGATACAAGGCAGACCACTATTCCTGGCCGTCTGGATATCCACATCGCTATCCCCCACATATACGGCGCCTTCCTTCCCCACCCCTAACTGGCGAAGGGCCTCGAAGACGGTATCGGGGGCTGGTTTCTTACGGATACCCTCTGCCTCATGCTCACCAATGGCTACATCGATGGTGTCGGCAAAGAAATGACGACAGAGTTCCTGGGTGGCTGCATAGAACTTATTGCTAACCACCGCCATCCGACAGCCTTTGGCCTTGAGGGTAGTCAGCATCTCAGGGATCCCGCCATAGGGCCGGGTGGTATCGAGGGAATGTGCCATATAATGCTGACGGAAGGTGGCGAAAGCCTCATCGAAACGGGGATTGGCTGCCCCATCGGGTACGGCACGCTCCATCAACAGACGGACACCATTTCCCACGAAACGGCGTACATCCTCGACGGAATGTTCGGGCATACCACAACTGCGGAGAGCATAATTGGTGGAGGCTGCCAGATCGCCTAAGGTATCAAGCAGCGTACCGTCGAGGTCGAAAATGAAGGTGTTATAGGTAATCATAACTATAAACTATCCACTATCTCTTCGACCGGGTAATCATGGTCTTTACCTTATTATTATACTTATTGGCCTGCAACAGCTCCTCGATGGTGATGTGCATACGGTACTTCCAACGGTTATAGGAGTCGCTGGGCACATTGATACGCTCTTCACGCACATGCTTGGAGCGCAGTTCGCTATCCATCGCCAACCAATCCTGCAGGGACAGGAGACAGAGCATGGACGGACAATAGAGGTGGCGGGCGATGATCTCCTCAGCCAGATGGGCAGGCAGATGTTCGGGTGCCCTACCCTGTTTCTGGAGCATCGTGGCATAATAACGCTGGGTGCGTTCAGGACTCTCCTCCCACCACAGACGGAGCGGCGGCATATCATGGGTAGAGAACGTAGCCACACTGCGGTAAGGATTGCCATCCAGATGCGAGAACTCAAAGCCATTCTGCTTGGGCATGGACTGTATCTCGAGCGTCAGGATACGCAAGTGATCCAGCACATGAGAGACACAATCGGGCAACATGCCCAGATCCTCGGCACAACAGAGCATCTGCGTCTGACAGACGGTAGTCTTGAGACGGTGGACGGCATTCTGTCCCCAGAAGAAGTTATGACGCTGGTAGAAGAAGTTGTTGTAGAGTCGCATATAAGCATCCTTCTCCTCGGCAGTCAGCGCCTCATAGACGGGTTCCTGCCAGGCTCCGATACGGGGGTGGTACATCTCCGGCTGTCGGGGATCCTCCACAAACAGCACATCGCTGATGAGTCGGTAGAGACCATCACGGATCCAGAGGCTGTTCTCATCGTTGCGTCCCTCGAAACGGGCCTGCACCTTCCGCTGGGTATTGTATTCCTCACGGAGCCCATAGAGTCCGTAGGCTAGAGGCACGAGGAAGTTGTCACGCACATACTGGGCATGAACACCAAAGAGGCGTTCCAGCACACGGTCGTTGATGAAAGGCCGCGTAAAGAGGTCACGACGGAACGGCAGTCCGAAGTATTCGATCTCGTTTACCGCAAAGGGCATAGCCGGAGAGAAATGGCCCATGATGCCGAAGACCGCATCCTGGGGGATCTCCCAGATACGGAAGAAGCCTAAGACATGATCGATGCGGAAAGCGTCGAAATACTGCTCCATCCACTTCATGCGCTGCCGGAACCAGTCGGAGAGCGAGACTTGATGATGCTTCTTCCTGCCAGACTGCTCCTCATGCCAGTTGTAGGTGGGGAAGCCCCAGTTCTGTCCATTTAGTGAGAAGGCATCAGGCGGTGCCCCCGTAGAGCAGTCCAGATTGAAGAGTTCGGGATGGGTAGCCGTTTCCACACTGTCACGGTTCACACCGATGGGCACATCGCCCTTCAGGATGATACCCTTGGAGCGGGCATAATTGGCAGCAGCCAACAACTGCACATGCAACTGATACTGGATATAGTAGATCAGTTCTGCCTCATCCTGACTGCCCAGCCACTTGGCATAAGGTACGAGCCATGACTCGTTCTGCCGGTACCAGGTCTTGTATTCCTTAGAGTCAAGCGTCTGTCGGCCACGCTCCTCAAAGATGTCACGGACATAGGCCGCCTTGACACGATCCACCAACTCATAATCGCTATAAGGCAGGGCATTCAGTTCCTGTTGCTGACGATGATACGCCGTCATCTTCGATTTACTCTTTAAGTCTCCCAAAGCCTCAACATCGAGGTAATGCGGATGGAGCGCAAAGGCGGAAACGATGTTATAGGGATAAGAGTCGCTCCAGTTGCGGGAACAGGTTGTATCGTTGACAGGCAACAGTTGGATAACCTTCATACCGGTGGTTTCTGCCCAGTCGACGAAACGCCGCAGATCTCCGAAGTCACCCACTCCAAAGGAATGGGTACTCCGCAAAGAGAACACGGGCACCACCACACCGGCAGCCCGCCATGTATGTTCCTTCACACGGAGACTCTCACCATAAAGCACCATCACGGAACCATCCCTGAGTTGAGAGTCAGGGGTAGAGAGTCCGACATTCAGTTCCACCCGACGGTTGTCGCCTTCCTCCCAGGTCACCAGTTCATTGGTCTGGTCGTCGATAATCACATATTTATATTCCAACGGCAACAGGATGGCATCAACATTCGCCGAGAGCATCCACTCACACTGGCCCAGGTATTCCATCCGCAGATAACGGGTGGGATTCCAGTCGCCTAACGTGGGATGACTGCCGATGATCGCAACCGACTGTCCTTTGGCTAGTTGGGGGGCAGACACACGGAAGAGCAGTGTTTTCCGATAGAACGGCATCCGGATGGGTTGCACCTGCTCATCAACCGCCATGTGGTTCGTGATCCGACAGGCACGGGAATAGAGATGGTGCTGCAGGGGGATATCACGCCACTGATCGGGGAAGATGTAACTCTTGGAAGCATCAAAGGGATAAGAACGGGGCACCTGTGTCCACTCCCGACGAATCACCTGTCCGTCGCCATCCTCCACCTGATAATAATAGGTGAAGGAGGCTATCGGATGCTGGGCAGAAGCCAGGGCTGCTGTCTCCAGTGACCAATAGGAGCCGTCGTCGGTGGTCATCAGCAGATTATTGCGTTTGATGGTGCCGTCGGTACTGATGAAATGAATGACCACATGTAGGTTTTCACCCCATTGTGTACCGTATTGTATGGAGAATCTCAGTTTCATATTTTTAGCAATTTGATGCAAAGGTAGAAAAATTTTTCGAGTAACCGAAGAAAATAAGCACAAAATGTTGTAACTTTGCACACGATTTATAGATCAATGACGAAGTAATATGAAAAAGGTCCATTCAAATTCCTATCTGGCGGGGGCAGTTTTATGCCTGCTCTGTCTGCTGGGAATCATATACTATTGCTTCTTCGCAAGTTTCTCAACATGCGAGGATACGCAGTATATCTATATTGATCAGGATGACACCACAGACTCTGTCTATGTCAAGCTGAAGCCCTATGGAAACGCAGGGACCCTGACAGCCTTCAGCACCCTAGCAAGGATGACGGGCTATGGCGACAACATCAGGACGGGAAGATATGCCATCCCAGCCAATGAGAATATCATCACGCTATTCAGGCATATCAAGAACGGCCGTCAGGAACCGATCAGACTGACCATCCCTGAGAGCCGTACGACAGACAGACTGGCTGGTGCCCTCTCGAGAAAACTCATGCTCGACAGTACCGTTGTGGCCATTCTGTTGCGCGACTCCTCTTTTTGTGCCCAGCAAGGCTACGACACAGCCACCATCGCCTGTCTGTTCGTGCCCAACACCTATGAGGTGTATTGGGATATCACGATAGAGAACCTCATGAAGCGCATGAAGAAGGAGCATGACCGTTTCTGGGAAGGAGAACGTACTACCAAGGCTCAGGCCCTGGGACTTACCCCTAATGAGGTCTGCACCGTGGCTAGTATCATCGACGAGGAAACTGCTAACAATTCAGAAAAGCCTATGATTGCCGGTATGTATCTGAACCGTCTGAAGACTGGTATGCCATTACAGGCAGATCCTACCGTGAAGTTCGCCTTACAGAACTTTGCCCTGAAGCGCATCTATCACGATATGCTGGTGTTCGACAGTCCGTACAACACCTACAAGAATACCGGACTGCCCCCAGGCCCCATCAAGGTTGCCTCGATAGCCGGTATCGATGCCGTGTTGAACAGAGTGGATCATCCTTATCTCTATATGTGTGCCAAGGAAGACTTCTCGGGTACGCACAATTTCGCCACGACCTATCAGGAGCATCTGAAAAATGCAGCCCGATATGCCAAGGCACTTAACGAACGTGGAATCAAATAAAGGTAAAAAAGTAAAAAGGTAAAAAATATATGGAAGAGATTATTAAAAACGAAAGCGAGGAAAAAAAGAGCGTTAGCTTCATTGAGCAGAAAGTCATCAATGACCTGGCAGAAGGTAAGAACGGCGGCAGAATGCAGACCCGCTTCCCACCAGAGCCCAATGGCTACCTGCACATCGGACATGCCAAGGCCATTGCCATCGACTTCGGTCTGGCCAAGAAATACGGTGGTATCTGTAACCTCCGTTTCGACGATACCAACCCCATCAAGGAAGATACAGAGTATATCGAGAGCATCGAAAATGACATCAAGTGGCTGGGATTCCAGTGGGCTAACGTCTATTATGCCAGCGACTATTTCCAGGAACTCTGGGATTTTGCCGTGTGGCTGATCAAACAAGGCAGGGCTTATGTGGATGAGCAGAGTTCGGAGGTCATTGCCCAGCAGAAAGGCACGACAACCAGTCCTGGTACCAACAGTCCTTTCCGTGACCGTCCTGTCGAGGAGAACCTGAAACTCTTCGACTTCATGAACAGCGGCAAATGTGAGCCTGGTACCCTCGTACTCCGTGCCAAGATCGACATGGCACATCCCAACATGCTCTTCCGTGATCCGCTGATCTACCGTGTGCTGAACATCCCCCATATCCGTACTGGCAACAAGTGGAATGCCTACCCCATGTACGACTTCACCCATGGTCAGAGTGACTATTTGGAGGGTGTCACCCACTCTTGGTGTACCCTGGAGTTCGTGGAGCACCGTCCCCTCTATGATCTGTTCGTGACTTGGATGAAGGAATGGAAGGGAGAGACAGATAATATCGAGGACAACCGCCCGCGCCAGACCGAGTTCAACAAACTGAATCTGAACTACACCCTGATGTCAAAGCGTAACCTGCTGGCATTAGTAAACGATAAGTTGGTGAACGGTTGGGATGACCCCCGTATGCCGACGATCTGCGGTTTCCGCCGTCGTGGCTACAGCCCTGAGAGTATCATCAAGTTCATCGACAAGATCGGCTATACGAAGATCGACGCCCTCAATGACATGGCTTTGTTGGAGAGTGCCGTACGTGACGACCTGAACAGTCGTTCTATCCGTGTCAGTGCGGTACTGAATCCCGTCAAGGTGGTGCTCACCAACTATCCCGAGGATCAGATTGAGCATCTGACAGCCGTCAATAATCCTGAGAACGAAGCCGACGGTACCCACGAGGTGGAGTTCAGCCGTGAACTCTGGATTGAGCGCGATGACTTCATGAAGGAAGCCGATAAGAAGTTCATGCGTCTGGCTCCAGGCAAGGAGGTACGTCTGAAGAACGCCTATATCATCAAGTGCGACGAGACACATCCTTGTGATGAGGATGAGAATGGCAACGTAACCACCATCTACTGCACCTATGACCCGGAGTCACGTAGCGGTATGCCTGGTTCTAACCGTAAGATCAAGGGCAAGACCCTTCACTGGGTGAGTTGCCATGATGCCGTCAAGGCTGAGGTTCGTCTCTATGACCGTCTGTGGAAGGTAGAGAATCCCCGTGACACGTTGGCAGAGATCCGTGAGCAGCAGAACTGTGATCCTGTAACTGCCATGAAGCAGATGATCAACCCTGATTCCCTCAGTATCCTGAGCGACTGCTACATCGAACCGTTTGCTGCCGCCATGAAGCCGCTCACCTATCTGCAGTTCCAGCGTATCGGCTACTTCACGCCCGACACCGAATCGACAGCAGAGCATCCGATCTTCAACAAGACGGTTGGACTGAAAGATACTTGGGCGAAGGCAAATAAAGCATGACAGACGACCAGGCATATTTTGAGAGTAAAGGCTTTCAGAAAATCCTAAAGAAGTATGAAGAGTCTGCCAAGTCAGGGCATCCCGTCTATATGGATGCCGATGACTTGGCCGACATTGCTGATTACTACCAACTGAACGGACGCGCCGAAGAAGCAGAAGCCGTCATCAGTCAGGCTTTAGAGTATAATCCCGAGGCAGTCGGTCCCCTACTCTACAGGGCTCGTGAGGCCCTGAACCGTCAGGACTACGATACGGCTCAATCCTATGCAGAACGTATCGAGGCCGTTGATAGCCAGGAGGCACTCTACTTCAAGGGAGAGCTATTGATCCGTCAGGAGAAGATCGAAGAAGCCGACGAGCTTTTCAGGGAGAAATATTTGGAGGTCCTGCCTGACGAGCAGATGGATTATGTCTATGACGTTGCAAGTATCTATTCCGACTATGCCGTCTTTGATAAAGCCTTTGAATGGATTGCCCGTTCACAAGGTGACGACTCCGACGACTTCAAGGAACTGATGGCCCGCACGCTGTTCGGATTAGGGAAATACAAGGATAGCGAACGAATCTTCAATGAACTGATAGACCATGATCCTTATTCTACTTCTTATTGGAATGCGCTGGCCAGTGCCCAGTTTATGAATGAGGACTATCATGCCGCCATTACCAGTAGCGAATATGCCATTGCCATTGACCCGCATGATGCGGAATCGGTCCTTTACAAGGCTAACGGTCTGTATAATCTGACGAACTACGAGGCGGCCCTCTCCTATTTCAAGAGATATTCGGAACTGATGCCCCATGATGAGTTCGGCTATCTGCACCAAGGTACGTGTCTAATTAACCTGGGGCGATACGAGGAAGCCATCGCCATCCTTGAGAAGGCAGAGCAAGAATCTGATTCTAATTCGGTCTATTTGCCAGATATCTATCAGGAACTGGCATATGCGTATAGTGAGCAGAAGAAATTAGAGACGGCCTTATACTATATCGACAAGACGAAGGAACTGGATTGTGACCAGACAAACATGGAGATCGTCAGAGGACATATTCTTCTGGCAAACGGTCGGTTGGAAAAGGCAGAACAGACTTTCAGGCACGCCCTTCAATATACGAAAGATGCGCCCAGGACCATGTTAAGGATTATTGTGTCACTCTATGACAATCACTATGTCCGTTCGTCATACATACTCCTGAAGAACTTCTTCAGACACGTTGATGAAGACTGGAAAGAAGGTTATTCCTACATGGCAGTTTGCTGTTTAGACATGAACAAACAGGATGAGTTCCTGTACTATCTAAAAAAGGCTGTCGAGCGTAATCCCAAAGAAGCCAGAACGGTTTTGAGTAGTTATTTCCCTGAGGACATGGCACCTGAGGAGTATTACGAGCATATGGTAAACAAATTAAACAATTGATAGTATATGAATCTGATTACAAACATATTAAACTGTCTCGGTTGGTATCCCACAATCTTTGTACTGATGCTGTTGGAAAGTACGGTGGTGCCCGTACCATCCGAATTTGTCGTAACCCCTGCAGCCTATCATGCCGCCAGTGGCTCTCTAAACGTATTCCTGGTTGTCCTATTTGCTACCATCGGGGCTGACGTCGGTGCCAGTATCAACTATTTCGTGGCACTTTATGTAGGCCGTCCTGTGGTCTATAAGTTTGCCAACAGCAAATGGGGAAAGATGTGTCTTTTGAACCAGGAAAAGGTTGAGAGAAGTGAGAAATACTTTGACGATCATGGCGTTGCAGCAACACTCACAGGACGTTTTGTACCTGTGATCCGCCACCTGATCTCCATCCCTGCCGGACTGGCTCGGATGCACTATGGTAAGTTCATTCTCTTCACCACCATCGGTGCCGGTGGCTGGCATAGTGTCCTGGCACTCTTAGGCTGGTATCTGCATGCGATTGTGCCCGAGGATCAGTTGAACGATAAGATCAGTGAATATGCAGAGTACATTAAAATTGCCATTCTCGGCCTACTCTTGATAGCAGTCATCTATTTCGGAATTAAGGCTTGGATGAAGAAAAAAAGCAAGAAAGACGCATAAAAATGGGATTTTTCCGCCAAAAATTCTTTTTTTATATAAATAATGTGTATTTTTGCAGTTCATTACAAGCACTTTTCTAGTTATGGCAAAGACAAATAATCATCTGGTAATCATGGCAGGCGGTGTCGGAAGCCGCTTTTGGCCGATGAGTACAGCAGACCGTCCCAAGCAGTTCATTGATGTCCTGGGTGTCGGCAAATCATTACTCCAGTTAACTGTAGAGAGATTCGGCAATCTGATCAAGCCCGAAAATATCTGGGTTGTAACCAATCAGCATTATGCAGAGATTGTCAAGGAACAGTTGCCTGACATGCCGGAGGGTAATATCCTCTGTGAGCCATGTCGCCGCAACACGGCACCCTGTATCGCTTATGTCAGTTGGCGCATCAAGTCGAAGGATCCCAAAGCGAACATCGTTGTCACGCCGAGTGATCACATTGTCACCGACACTGCCGAATTCCAGCGCGTCATCAAAGAGTGTATGATATTTACCGGTGAGACGGATGCGATTGTCACCCTTGGCATGAAGCCTAACCGTCCGGAGACTGGCTACGGCTACATCCAGGCAGACTTGAGTATCAGTTCTCTTCGCAACAAGGAGATCTACCGGGTAGATTCCTTCCATGAAAAGCCGAATCTGGAAACAGCCAAGGAATATATCAAGAAAAACTATTATTTCTGGAACGCAGGTATCTTCATCTGGAATGTCAGCACCATCGTGAATGCCTTCCGCGTTTATCAGCCTACGATGGCACGACTCTTTGAGTCACTGCTTCCCGTCTATGGCACGGAGAAAGAGCAGGAAGAGATCAACCGCCTCTTCCCTGAATGCGAAAATGTCTCTGTTGACTATGCCATTATGGAAAAGGCCGAGGAGATCTTTGTCTGTCCTGCGGACTTCGGTTGGAGTGACCTTGGCACCTGGGGATCTCTGCATGAGCAAAGCAAGAAGGATCTCTATGGCAATGTCTGCATCGGCCAGGAAATCAACATTTTCGAAAGCCATAACTGTATTGTACATACCACGCAAGAGAAGAAAGTGGTGATCCAAGGACTCGACGGCTATATCGTTGCAGAGAACGATGACACACTTCTGATATGCAAGTTATCAGAAGAACAGCGAATTAAAAACTTCTCAGGAAACAATTAAACATCAAAATATGAATCAAAAAGTTGCTCTTATCACAGGTATCACAGGTCAGGACGGTTCTTATCTGGCAGAGTTCCTGTTGGAAAAAGGTTATGAAGTACACGGTACGATCCGCCGTTCATCCGTTGACTTCCGTGAACGTATTGCCCATCTGGAGGGAAAGCCCCATTTCCATCTGCATTATGCAGACCTGGGCGACTCCATGAGTATTCTCGGCGTGATTGGCAAGATTCGTCCGACAGAGATTTATAATCTCGCAGCCCAGAGCCATGTGCAGGTATCCTTCGACTCTCCTGAGTTTACGGCAGATGTCGATGCTGTTGGTGTACTGCGTATTCTGGAGGCTGTTCGTCAGTTAGGTCTGACAGAGAATTGTCGTATATATCAGGCATCCACCTCTGAACTTTATGGCAAGGTAGAAGAAGTGCCACAGAATGAGAACACCCCCTTCCACCCATATAGTCCTTATGCCGTTGCAAAGCAGTATGGTTTCTGGATTGTGAAAGAATATCGTGAGGCCTATAACATGTATTGCTGCTCAGGTATCTTGTTCAACCATGAGTCTGAGCGCCGTGGTGAGACCTTTGTAACGAGAAAAATTACGCTGGCGGCAGCTCGCATTTCTCAGGGATTACAGGATTGTCTGTATTTGGGAAATATGGATTCTTTGCGTGACTGGGGTTATGCAAAGGACTATGTAGAATGTATGTGGCTGATATTGCAGCAGGACAAGCCCGAGGACTTCGTGATTGCTACCGGTGTCCAGCACAGTGTGCGCGAGTTTACGGACTTAGCGTTTAAGCATGCAGGTATTGAACTGAAGTTTGAAGGCGAAGGTATCAACGAAAAGGGTATTTGTATAGCAGGCCCAGAGAATCTCATTGGTAAGACCTTGGTCGCTGTAAGCGAAGATTTCTATCGCCCCACGGACGTTGTCAACTTATGGGGTGATCCTACCAAGGCAAAGGCAAAACTTGGCTGGAATCCTAACAAGACCAGTTTTGAAGAGCTTGTCAAGCTGATGGTAGAGTCCGACATTGCTAAGGTAGCCGCTGAAGGTGCAGCCGCCAAAGTTCGCACCAACCTGGCAGAATATTTGGAAAAAGGTATCGTAAAATAATGGCATTAGACAAGACATCAAAGATATATGTAGCGGGACACCACGGACTTGTGGGGTCCGCAATTTGGAACAACCTCCTTCAGAGAGGTTACACGAATCTGGTAGGACGCAGTCACAAAGAACTGGACTTGACAGACCAGTTGGCAGTCAGGAAATTCTTTGATGAAGAACAACCTGACGCAGTGGTATTGGCAGCAGCCTTTGTTGGTGGTATCATGGCAAACTCACTCTACCGTGCCGACTTCATCATGATGAACATGAAGATCCAGTGTAATGTTATCTCTGAAGCCTATGCCCATGGTGTGAAGAAACTGCTGTTTCTTGGTTCAACCTGCATCTATCCGAAGAATGCGCCTCAGCCTATGAAAGAGGATTGTCTGCTGACATCCCCTCTGGAATATACCAATGAGGAATACGCCATTGCCAAGATTGCCGGCCTGAAGATGTGCGAGAGCTACAATCTCCAATATGGTACGAACTACATAGCCGTGATGCCAACGAACCTCTATGGTCCAAATGACAATTTCCATCTGGAGAACAGTCACGTCATGCCTGCTATGATGCGCAAAGTATATCTGGCAAGACTCATCCACGACGGTGCATGGGACAAGATTGCCACCGACCTGAACAAGCGTCCTGTGGAAGGCGTCACAGGCAATGCCTCAAAGGAAGATATTTTGGCTATGCTCAGCAAATATGGCATCTATGATAACAAAGTTGTACTATGGGGCACAGGCACCCCACTCCGCGAGTTCCTCTGGAGTGAGGACATGGCTGATGCCTCCGTCCATGTGCTGTTGAATGTCAACTTCAGCGATATCATTGGTATCGAGAAATATTCTTCCGTCCACTACGGCGCCTCAACTGATGGTGCTGTGGACCGCAACCACTCAGCAGGTCGTGGTGGTGCCATTCCCCAATTGGGAGAGATCCGAAACTGCCACATCAATGTTGGCACAGGCAAGGAGCTCACCATCCGGGAACTTTCAGAACTGGTTGTAAAGGCTGTCGGGTTTGAGGGAACAGTGGAGTTCGATGCTACGAAACCAGATGGTACCATGCGTAAACTGATCGATGTATCAAAACTCCATTCACTGGGATGGACGCACAACGTCGAGATTGAAGATGGCGTCAAGAAATTATTTGAATGGTATCAAAGTACTTTATAAAGAAGAAACCCGCTGTCCAGCGGGTTTCTTCTTATAGATTCATCTTACAGATTCTTTTTCAAAGTTTCCTTCCAGGCTGCATAAGCACTCAGGTAGTCGTCGCGATGCTTGGCATCTGGCTCAATCACCTGCAGCTTATCCAGAGTAGCAAAGGCCTCGTTGTTATCCTTGTAGATACCGGCACCGATACCAGCACCCTTGGCAGCACCGACAGAGCCATCCGTATCATACAACTCAATCGTAGCACCGCTCACACCAGCTAAGGTATCACGGAACAAGGGGCTCAAGAACATATTGGCCTTTCCTGCATGAATTTTCTTGATGTCCATACCCATCTGCTGCATAATTTCCATACCATAGCAGAATGAGAACACGATACCCTCTTGTGCGGCACGAACCAGATGAGCCTTATTGTGCTTATTGAAGTTCAGACCGTTGATTGAGCAGCCGATTTCCTTATTCTCCAGCACACGCTCTGCACCATTTCCAAACGGAACAATAGTCACGCCCTCACTACCGATGGGCACACTGGCAGCCAAGTCGTTCATATCAGCATAGCTCACATCCGGCGTGATGTTGCGATGAGTCCAAGCATTCAGGATACCTGTACCATTGATACACAGTAGCACACCAAGACGCGTCTGGTCTGCGGTATGGTTCACATGAGCAAAGGTGTTAACACGGCTCTGCTTGTCATAGTTCACCTCACCAAGTACACCATATACCACGCCAGACGTACCTGCCGTAGCAGCAATCTCACCTGGATTCAGTACATTCAGTGACAAGGCATTGTTGGGCTGATCACCACCTCTATATGTAATCGGCGTGCCGGCCTTCAGTCCCATCTCTGCGGCAGCCTCAGCACTCACTACACTCTGCTCTGCGAAGGTAGGAACAATGTCAGCAATCAAAGAAGAATCGAAGCCATAATACTTCATCAGGAAGTCTGCCACCTGATTATTCTTGAAGTCCCAGAACATACCCTCAGAGAGTCCACTCACCGTCGTATTTACAGTGCCGCTGAGACGCATGGCGATATAGTCACCAGGCAGCATGATCTTATAAATCTGACTGTAAAGCTCTGGTTCATTCTCCTTCACCCAAGCCAACTTGGCGGCAGTAAAGTTACCAGGAGAATTCAACAGGTGTGTCAGACACTGGTCTGCACCGAGATCATTGAAAGCTTTCTCGCCATAGGGCACTGCACGGGAGTCACACCAGATGATAGCAGGACGTAATGCCTTCAGATTCTTATCGACGCAAACCAGTCCATGCATCTGATAAGAGATACCAATAGCCTTAATCTCCTCTGCCGTAGCTCCCGAGTCCTTCATGATCTTCTGCAGACTCAGTTTGGCATTGTTCCACCACATCTGCGGATCCTGTTCTGCCCAACCAGCCTTGACAGCTGTAATCGGAGCCTCCTTTTCAGGGAAGAAAGCTGTAGCCACACACTTGCCGTTATCGGCATTTACCAACGATGCCTTCACTGAAGAGCTACCGACATCAAAACCTAATAGATACCTGTTTGCCATAATTATATACGTTAATTCCTATTAATATTACGGTTTAAATGCAAATTTCCCTCTTTTTTTTCAGAGAAACGATATTTTTTCCAAAAAAAGCGTTTTTTTTACCATATTTTGTGTTGAATTAATTTTTTTTGTTTACCTTTGCAACGAATAATGTAATTACGAACCGAAAAAAATATTCATATATGAAGAAGAAAATATTAATACTTGATGACAAAGAGACCATAGCAAAAGTACTCTCAATTTATCTGATGAGTGATTATGATGTACAATGGTTACCCGATGGTTTGCAGGGCGTAAAATGGCTTCAGGCTGGCAACACCCCCGATTTGATTATCTCTGATATCCGTATGCCGGGCATGAGAGGTGACGATTTTCTGGAGTGGATCAAGCAGAATGAGCTGTTCAAGCACATTCCTGTGATTATGCTCTCCAGTGAGGACTCTACCAGCGAGCGTATCCGTCTGTTGGAAATTGGTGCCGAAGACTATATTGTCAAGCCGTTCAATCCAATGGAGCTTAAAATTCGCGTCAAGAAAATCATTCCCTGATTAATATTAATATATGATAGGTGTAACATATTTAGGAAACAATCCAGAAACCCAAGAACGTCTCAAGTACATTCCTGGTCGATTGGTGCAATT
>Ga0256404_1007173_pt1 | contig 17827 bp, 15 predicted proteins | sample RumenRJG_01DNA_FD_185990 | JGI IMG/M metagenome (GOLD analysis project Ga0256404, IMG submission 185990) | Bovine rumen microbial communities from Lethbridge, Alberta, Canada - RJG_01 | ecosystem: Host-associated > Mammals > Digestive system > Stomach > Rumen | place: Canada: Alberta | collected...
GTCCACAAATGTCGTACGTAGGGTATCGATATACAACAGCAATATCAGATTGACGATGACAGTCACTATTGCCCACATGCAAACCACATTGCGGCGATAGCGCTGCACCAACCATGAGCAGCAGGAGCCAAAGAGATAGAGTCCCAGTCCGAAGACACCCATCGAACGTCCCACCTCCACTGGTGTGAAGTTTTCCTCCTCCATCAACCAGCTAGGCATGACGGGCAACAGGATATATACGGAGATGGTAAGCAGTAGCGACGCTACAGCCATCATCCAGAACTCTCTGTGCCACAGTTTGATATGTACCGGTGTATTCTGAGTATTCATTGATTAGTACGATTCGTTCGCATTGGGGAAGTCGCCACTCTTAACGTCTTCCACATAGTGTCCCACAGCATCGGTGATGACGCTGTTCAGGTCGGCATAGCGACGCAGGAAGCGGGGCGAAAAGCCCTGTGTCATTCCCAGCATATCGGCAATCACCAGCACCTGGCCGTCACAACCGTTACCGGCACCAATGCCGATGGTCGGACACTTCACCAGCTTCGTTACCTCCGTAGCCAGTGCTGCGGGAACCTTCTCCAGCGTGATACCAAAGCAGCCCGCCTCGTCCAACAGCTGTGCGTCATGCAACAGCTTTTCAGCCTCAGCCTGTTCCTTGGCACGCACGGCATACGAACCAAACTTATTGATGCTCTGCGGGGTCAGTCCCAGATGTGCCATCACAGGAATACCTGCGTCCAGAATGCGCTTCACAGTGTCGAGGATCTCCTCGCCGCCCTCCATCTTCAGGGCGTCGCAACCGCTCTCCTTCATGATGCGGATAGCATTGGTCACGCCATCGGTGGCATTCACCTGATACGAGCCGAAGGGCATATCGCAAACCACCAGCGCACGCTGACAGGCACGAGCCACCGAACGAGCGTGGTAAATCATATAATCGACGGTCATGGGCAACGTGGTAGCATTACCGGCCATCACGTTCGAGGCAGAGTCGCCCACGAGGATAGCGTCAACGCCAGCCTTGTCTACGATGCCAGCCATGGTATAGTCGTACGAAGTCAACATGGAGATTTTCTCACCTTTCTGCTTCATCTCCATAAAACGGTGTGTTGTCACCTTGCGTGTGTCACTTACTAAATATCCTGCCATAATCTTTCAATTTTAAATTTTCATCTTTCATATAGTTTGCTATGACCTCATCGCAATACGGTCTGATGGCCTCTGCGGGGTTCGTCGTAGAGAGACCCACCACATACATGCCGGCAGCCCTACCCGACTTCAAGCCATTAAACGAGTCCTCAAAGACCACACAATCCTCGACCTTCACGCCCAGTCGCTGGGCAGCTTTCAGATAACAGTCCGGATCGGGTTTCGAACGCTCAAAGTCCTCTGAGGTCAAAATGGCGTCAAACAGACTACGGAATTCAGGATGAGACTGATAAACTGCCTCCATCTTCGGCTGGTTCGAACTGGTCACCACCGCCGTCTTTACACCCTTGCTACGCAACTGATGGATATAGTCCTCAAAACCTGCAACAAACTGATAATCCATTTGTTGCTCGTATTGATTCAAGCGTTCCGTAATTAACGGTTGCTTCTCTGTCAGCGGTCCAGAGAACCACGCATCGTAAATCTGCACCAGCGTCTGGCCCTTGATTTCGTGCTCCAGTCCAGGATGCTCCGGATGGAACTCACGGCACTGTGCACCCCAAAAAATGGTGTACTGGGGCTCCGTGTCAAACACGACGCCATCCAGGTCAAACAACGCTGCTTTCATCTCTTTCTTTTCCATTTGCGGGTGCAAAGTTACAAAGAAAAATGGAAACCACCTTCTTTTTACTGGAAAAAATAACGTTTAGGGAATTCCCCCTTAGGGTTTAGGGATTATCCTTTGCAGCGTCACGGTTTTCTTCCTACTTTTGCAGCGTAAACATTTAACAACTGCGATTATGAAGAAGATGATGATAGCCCTTTTAGGTATGCTGACGATAGCAGCATCGGGCAAGGCAATGAGTTACGAACAGGCTCGCAACGAGGCGCTGTTCCTGACCGACAAGATGGCTTACGAACTGAACCTGACAGACGAGCAGTATGAAGCCGCCTACGAGATTAACCTCGACTACCTGATGGGTGTGACGAGCTACGACGATGTATATGGCGACTACTGGGAGCGCCGCAACCGCGACCTGAGCTACATCCTGCTCGACGTACAATGGCAGGCATACATTGCCGCCAGCTATTTCTACCGCCCCCTCTATTGGGACGCAGGCTACTGGCACTTCGGCATCTATGCTCGCTATCCACACCGTGACTACTTCTTCTTTGGACGCCCGGCATTCTATGCCACCTATCGTGGCGCACACGCCTGGCACCTGCACGGTACGCACGGATATTATTATAACCACCGTCACCACTTCCGTCCAGCAGCAGGACGCGCCCACTTCGGCATGCACGACCGCTGGGACCGCGGCGACTTCCATCACCGTCATGGCGGAACAGCAGGACGTCACGGAGGAACAGACAGACACCACGGTGGTTCAATGGGACACCACGGTGGAACAGACAGAAATCACGGAGGTACGGGCAGGCCTCACGGGGGAACAGACAGAAATACAAATGGGACGATAGGCCGCTTCAGCAATAGCGATCGTGGCACCGCTCACCAGCGTCCTGACAACTTCGGAGGTCCACGCACCAGCTCTACGCGTACAACAGTATACCACGACGCAGGCAGCCGTCCCAACAGCGGCTCATTTAGCAGCAGCAGTCGCAGTAGCGCTTCATTCGGCGGAAGCCGCAGCAGTGGTTCATTCGGTGGAGGCCGCAGTAGCGGTTCATTCGGCGGAGGCCGTAGCAGTAGTGTTAGCAGCGCCAGCCGCGGAAGTTTTGGAGGCGGTAGCCACAGCAGTGGCAGTCATGGAGGCGGCAGCCGAAGCGGCGGTTCGTTCGGCAGTCGGCGTTAAGATACGCACCTCAGCATTCATCATACGCTGTACCTCACGCATAGTACAACCGGCATAGACAGCCAACACGGCTTTGTTCATAATGCCATGACCTACGGCCACCACCCGCTTTCCTGGGTAGGTGGTCGTTATATATTGCAGGAAGTCGGCGGCCCGTTGCAACAGCTTGGGCTCACTCTCTATGTCGTCAGGCCATACCACTCCTTTCAAATCAGGAATAAAACGCCCCGTAAAGCTTCCCCAATCACGCTCACGGAGCAAAGGGGTGGTGCTCACGGATAAACCGTGAGGAGCAGCAATGATTTCAGCAGTCTGGATAGCACGTTGCAGGTCGCTGGCAACAACAGCATCAATGGGTTCATCGGCCAGTCGCCGAGCCACTTGCTGGGCCTGTTCCCTACCCCGTTCGTTGAGACAGCCCTGCGTCTGTCCCTGCATAATCTGACGAGCATTATCGACGGTCTCACCGTGACGTACTAAGAAGAGAGTGGTTGCGCCACTCTCTTCTGCTTTTCCTTCTTCATTTAACATTGGTAACAATGCCCTCAATATACGTTTTGAGAATATGAATACCCGTCTTGTTGTCGCCTCCCCAGGGAATAATGAGGTCGGCAAACTTCTTCGTGGGTTCGATGAACTGTTCGTGCATAGGTTTGAGCACCTTCTCATAGCGGTCGAGCACCATATCGACGGTACGTCCACGCTCTACCACATCGCGACGGATGTTACGGATGAGACGCACGTCATTATCGGTATCCACGAAAATCTTCAGGTCCATCATGTCGCGTAACTTCTTATAATGTAGCGTCATGATACCCTCCAAAATGATGACGGGCTTGGGTTCTACGTGTACCGTCTCTGGCAGACGGTTGGAAATGATATACGAATAGGTGGGCTGTTCTACGGCCTGACCGTTCTTCAGCATCTTGATATGCTCTGTGAGTAACTTCCAGTCGAAAGCGTCTGGGTGGTCGAAGTTGATGGCCTTACGCTCTTCGTCGGTCAATCCCGTCGTATCGTTATAATACGAGTCCAAGGGTATTACGGCTGCACAATGAGGTGGCAGCACGCTGGCAATTCTCTTTACGACGGTGGTCTTTCCAGAACCTGTACCGCCTGCAATTCCGATAATGTACATTATTGTTTCTGTTCTTTTACAAGATATACCAATGTGGGCAGGTGGTCACTATAGCCATTGAGCCATACGCCACCGGCATGGGTACGAAGGGTGTTGCCCTTGTAGCGGCCTTCTTGCTGGAAGAGATAGTCGCGACGGAATATCTGAGCCTTCCAGTACTTCAGTGAAGAATAGTCCTTCTTGCCCTTTTGGTTCAGCAGTGAGTGCGAGAGGATAATCTGGTCGAAGAGATTCCACTTGCCGTCATACATCAGCGTACCGGTACCACTGGCGTGGATATTCCAGAACGGGTTGAACAGACCACCAGGCTTCACATCCTCCAGTTCGCGCTGGGCACCCAGTGCTTTCGACATAGAAGGATCAGCAGGGTCGTCGTTCATATCACCCATAATAAGAATCTTCACATTGGGATCATCCTTCAGCAGGGAGTCCTTCACGACACGAAGCTGCTTGCCACCGAGTTCACGATAGTAGCTGGTAGCACCACGTGAGGGCAGGTGGTTGACGATGATAGTAACGTGCTCGTCAGCCAGTGTGCCACTGACTACAAAGAAACCACGGGTAGCACGACGGGCGTCCTCAGGCTTATCATATATATAAGGTACGAGCTTCACATTGCGAACGGAGAACAGTGCCGGGTTATACAACAGACCGCAGTCCACACCACGATGGTCAGGACCTTCAATCAGCAGATGCTGGAAGTTGCGCTTCTTCAGGGGCTCCTGCTCGCAGAGGTCAGCCAGACAGCCGTCGTTCTCTACCTCAGAGACACCAATAGCGGCAGCACCTACGGTAGGCAACACGTCGGTACCCATCTCGGCAAGTACACGAGCCATGTTCTTCAGTTTGTTACGATACTTCATAGCCGTCCACTTGTTTCTGCCATCAGGCAAATACTCGTAGTCATTGTGACCTTCATCGTGAAGGGTATCAAAAAGGTTTTCAAGGTTGTAGAAACCGATGGCATAAACAGAGTATTTCTTCTCTTGTGCCAGTGCGTTCATTGTTCCCATCAGGAACAAAACGACCATTAAGGATAGTAGTTTTTTCATAATCTTTTAGATTTATTGCTGCGAAGATACGCATTATTTTTTAAAAACTATCAATTTCTTCAAAAAAAAACACGAAAAGATACTTTTTTTTGCATTTTATTCATTATCTTTGCAGCAGAATCTTTGAATCGAAATATTAAAAACACATTATTATTAAACAAAACAATCTTATGCAAAAGAAGCTACAATTAGCCGTGTTGGCTCTCTGTCTCGCTACGACTGCGTATGCTCAGGAATCCCTAAACACTTCTGTTTCGGAGAAGGAAGAGCAGGCTATCGTTGACGAGCAGGCCTTCACTTTCACGGAAGCACAATTGGGCGAAGACGACGACATGTCGCAGAATGTTTCGATTATTTCATCGAATCAGAACATCTTCGCCAATTCGTCTGGTTTCCAGTTCAGCGCTGGACGCTTCCGTTACCGTGCTTTTAACCAAAAGTACAATGAGATTTACATTAACGGTGCTCCCATGAACGACATGGAGTCTGGACAGTTCCGCTTTGCTTTGATTGGTGGTCTGAACCGTCAGACCAACAGTGGTCGTGAAGCTGCTCTGCCCTTCGAGTTCAACAACTTCTCCATGCCATCAATGGCGGGTTCCAACAACTACGACTTCCGTCCGAGCCGTATGGCTACTGGACAATATGCATCTTTGGCAGGTTCTAACCGCAGCTACACGCTCCGCGGCATGTATACCTACAACACAGGTCTGCGTCCCGACGGATGGGCTTTGTCTGCCGGTCTGACCTACCGTTGGGCTAAGCGCGGTTACGCTAAAGGAACCTTCTACAATTCACTGTCATACTTCTTCGGTGCTGAGAAGAAGTTCAACGACGAACACTCAGTAGCCTTCATCACATGGGGTAACCCCACAGAGCGCGCTTCACAGGGTGCTGGTACTGACGAGGCTTACTGGATGGCTGGTACCAATTTCTACAACCCCTACTGGGGCTATCAGGACGGCAAGGTTCGCAGTTCTCGCGTTGTCAAGGACTATGCGCCCACCGTACTCATCAACTGGGACTGGAAGATTAACGACTACATGAAGTTGCAGACTGCGCTGACTGGCCGCTACTCTATGTATAAAGGTACCAGCCTAGGATACAACGGTGGTGAGAACCCTGCTCCAGACTATTGGAAGTTGATGCCGTCAAGCTACTACGACGTATGGTATGACGAGGCTGCCAACACCTACGATGGTTACAACAAGTACTACTATGCACGTACCTACTGGATGGGTAGTGAAGAGGCACGCCAGATTAACTGGGACCGCATGTACTACACCAACCGTAAGACCAATGAACTTGGTTCCGATGCCAGATACTTCGTACAGGCCAAGAACATCAACAACCTGAATGTGACATTGGCATCAACGCTGAAGACCGAGTTGAGCAAGAACATGAACCTGAACATCGGCTTCAGCTTGGCAACCAACAAGGGTATGCACTACAAGACGATGGACGACATGCTGGGTGCCAACACCTATCATGACATCAACACCTATGCCCTGGGAACCTACAGTGCTAATGACCCACGCGTACAGTATGACCTGAACAATCCCAATGCATTAGTGAAAGAGGGCGACAAGATGAACTATGATTACAACTTGTTGGTCAACAAGGCTCAGGTCTGGGCTGCAATGAAGTATCAGAAGAAATCGCTGGCAGCATTCCTGGCTGGTCGTGTTGCAGGTACCAGCATCAAGCGCGACGGTAAGATGCGCAACGGTATTGCCGACTACATGGGTCTCAGCTCCTATGGAGAAAGTGAGACAGCCCGCTTCCTTGACGGTGGCGCAAAGGGTGGTCTTACCTACAACCTCGGTGCAGGCAATGTCATCACCATCGGCTTAGGCTACGAGTTGAAGACTCCTACTGCCAATACACTCTTCGTATCTCCTGAGATGTCTAACGAGTTCTGCGCTAACTTGAAGAACGAGAAGATTTTCAGCAGTGAGATTGGTTACCAGTTCTCTACCACATGGATTAAGGCCAACGTGAATGCTTACTACAGCCACCTGAGTGACGTCACCGAGTGGCAGAACTTCTTCGACGACGATATCAACTCATTCTCTTACGTGTCAATGACAGGTATCAAGAAGGAGTACTACGGTGTCGAGGTAGGCGTAAAGGCTTCACTGAACTCTAACTGGAGCATTCGTGGTTTGGCAGCTATCAGCGAGGCTAAGAACATCAACAACGCCCGCGTTCGCTATATGAGCTCTGCTAAACCCATCAAGAGCGCTGACGGTCAGCAGAGTTTCTATGCTGAGGAGACCGTATTAAATAAGAACATGCGCGAGAGCGGCACCCCACTGTCAGTTTATGGCCTGACGCTGAGCTACAATGGTGGTGGCTGGTTCATCGACCTGAGCGGCAACTACTACGACCGCATCTACCTCTCCTACTCTCCCGTTTATCGTTACGAGAGCACGCTGGTTAACCGCAACAAGGCAGCTATTGCCCGTGGCATTGCTGAAGAGCGTACTATCGACGACAACGGTAACGTTATTGAGAGTGCTCTGGATCAGGCTAAGGGTACACCAGGCTTCATGCTCGACCTGAGCATTGGTCGCTCTATCCGCCTGAAGTCTGGCCAGCTGTCCATCAACCTCTCACTGACCAACCTGCTGAACAACACCAAGATGTGCACAGGTGGTTACGAGCAGAGCCGCAGTAACTACTCTATCGGTTCTACTGATGGCGAGATTAACACCAGCCGTCTGTACCGCTTCGACAAGAACCCGAAGAAGTACTATGCTTATGGTATAAACGGTATGCTGAACATTGGTTACAGATTCTAAAACACTGAAGCATTATGAAGACAAGAAATATTTTCCTATTAGCCCTGACAGCTATTCTCGGAGTTTCGTGTCACTCGTGGGACGAACCTTCGTTGGAATCTGGAATGACAGCGTTTGGTAACCAGTACGTCCAAGAGACCAATGTTGTTACCATTGACGCCTTGAAGACACAGTACAAGAGCGTCATCAACAACAACAGCCTCCAGCAGATTACCAAACCCACACAGATAAAGGTTATCGTCACTGGTAACGATGACGGCAGCAACCTCTATAAACAATTATATGTATCAGACGGTACAGCTGCTATCTACATGAGTATTGACAAGAGCGGTATCTTCAGCGATGCTCCCGTAGGCCAGTGCCTGCTCATCGAACTGAACGGCTTGTATATTGGCGGCTATGGCCAACAGCCGGAGATTGGTACATTCTATCACAACGAAGCCAAGGACTTGGACCAGGTGGGTCGTATGAGCCGCTTCGAATGGAACGAGCATTTCAAGCTGATTGACCCTGTTCCAGGACTGAGTGCAAAACCCGTTATGGTTAGCAGCATGAAAGGCCTCAATCTTGAGAAGGACTGCGGCAAGCTGATTACCTTGGTTGGTGTCAACATGAAGGGGGCCGACGGCAAGATTACCTTTGCTCCAGATGATGGTAGCGCTCAGGTAGTAGGTGGTTGCGTAAACCGTGAAATCAACGGTATGAGCAACGTAGTGGTACGTACCAGCACCTATGCAAAGTTTGCTGCCAGCCCGATGCCTGTTGAGAAGATCAACATCACCGGTATTGCTTCCCGCTATGGCTCTACATGGCAGATTATGCCGCGCGTCATTGACGACATTGCCCTGACTACTGGCAATGAGGATGTTGAGGAATACAAGGAAGAGACCATCGGAACGAAGGAGAATCCTCTCACTGTAAATGACGCCATTGCGTTGATTAACAGCTATGCAGACGGTGCCTCATCACCTAACCCCGCTATTGTAAAGGGTAAAATCTCGAAGATTGATGGTTATAACGCTAATTACAAGAGCATTACCTATTGGATTTCTGACGACGGTGGTACAAAAACACAGCTGCAGGTTTACAGCGGTAAGGGCATCGATGGTGCTGACTTCACTGCTGAAAGCGACTTAAAGCTGGGCCAGACGGTTATCGTCAAGGGTACTTTAAAGAAGTATGTCAACAAAGCCGGTGCTGTTACTCCTGAAATTGACCAGAGCAGCGAACTGCTGTCCATCGAAGATGGCGCAGGAGGTGGTAGTGACACTCCTGGCGGCGACATCCTCAACGCATCTTTCGCTGATGGTCAAGGCAACTTTACCATCGAAGACAAAGACTTAGGCGGACTGACATTTGTATGGAAGGCTGACACCAAGGGCTACATGAAGGCTTCTGCTTATGCCAACAACGTTAACAATCCGGCTGAGAGCTGGTTAGTTTCTCCCGCATTTAGTCTGAAGAATGCTACAGCCCCTGTAATGACATTCAATAATGCTTGCAATTTTGTTAAGGAAGGTACCATCACAGACCACGTCAAGGTAATGGTATTCGACGGAGCCAACTGGGCAGAGGCAACTATTGCAAGCCTGCCTGATGGAGCTAGCTGGACATTCGTTGACAGCACAGTAGACCTGAAAACATATGCTGGCAAAGAGAATGTTAAGATTGCTTTCAAGTATGTCAGCACTTCAGCCGTTGCTCCTACATGGGAGATCAAGACGGTAATAATCAAGTAACTACTAACTGAATAAACAAAAAAGAATAAAGATATGAAAAAGATTTATTATCTGATTGCGATGGCCGTAATGGCTTTCACATTCACCAGTTGTGAGGACGTGCCCGAACCATTCGGACAGCCCATCAACCCCAATTCAGGTGCAGACGCTGGCACTGCAGACCCTGCTGGTAGTGGTACAGCTACTGATCCTTATAATGTAGCTGGTATTCTCGACTATACCAAGAGTTTAGGAGCAGATGTAACCTCTCCCAATGATGTCTATTTCACGGGTATTATTACAGAAGTTGGCGAGGCTTATGGCACGAATTTTGGTAACGCCACATTCCGTATTGGTGATACTGAGAAGAGCAAGAGTACTTTCTACTGCTATCGCTGTATGTATCTCGGTAATGTCAAATACACCGATGAGAAAGCCACAAATATCAAAGTTGGTGACAAGGTCGTAGTATGCGGTAAAGTTGTAAACTACAAAGGCACAACTCCTGAAACTTCAGCAAATGCGGCCTATCTAGTATCTATCAACGGTGAAGGCGGTGGAGACACACCTAAACCAAGTGGCAACCACGGTACAGCTGAAGCTCCTCTGACAGTAGCACAGGCTATCGCTCTGATTGATGCAGAAACTACAGTCAGCGAAGCATTCGTAAAGGGTAAGATTTCTCAAATCGACTCCTATAACGACCAATATAAGAGTATTACCTATTGGATTTCCGACGATGGAACAACTACAACTCAGTTGCAGGTTTACAGCGGTAAAGGTCTTAATGGTGCCGACTTCACAGCGCAGACAGACCTGAAGGTTGGTCAGACTGTTACCATAAAAGGATCACTAAAGAAGTACAACACCACTTACGAATTTGACAAGAGCAGCTCAATAGTATCTATCGATGGCGAAGGTGGCGGCGACACTCCAACACCTCCAACACCAACAGGTGACAATCTCATAAGCAATGGCGACTTCGAAACTTGGACTGGCGATACACCTGACAATTGGAATGGTGCTGCTGGAAATGCAACTCTGGAGAAGAGCACAAATGCCCATGGTGGAAACACTGCAGTATTAATCAAGACTAACAGTGCTAACAAACGTCTTTCTTATAAAGCTATTACTCTCAAGAAAGGTACATATAATATTTCATTCTATGCAAAAGCCGTAACAGGTACAGCCAAAATTGCACCAGGACATGTAGCAATCGTTAACGGAGCGCCAGACTCTCAGAATTATAAATATCCAGAGACCTATCCAGAAGTTGGTACCGAATGGACTGCTGTAAATCATTCATTCACTCTTGATGCTGATACAGAACTCTGCCTCGTCATTATGAAGCATAAATCTACAGGTAATGATGTTATTATCGATGACTACGTACTCAGCACTACTGATGGTGGTATTGTTGACGGCGGCGGTAGTGGTGGTGACACACCGACTCCTCCAAGTGGCAACCATGGAACAGCTGAAGCTCCTCTGACAGTTGCACAGGCTATCGCTCTGATAGATGCAGAGTCAACTATCGATGAGGCATACGTAAAGGGGATTATCTCTAAGATAGACTCTTACAACGCAACCTACAAGAGCATTACCTACTGGATTTCTGACGACGGTGGTACAACAACACAGCTGCAGGTTTACAGCGGTAAGGGCTTAAACGGTGCCGACTTTGCATCAAAAGAAGACCTGAGCGTAGGAAAGAAAGTTGTCATCAAGGGAAAACTCAAGAAGTACAACACCACTTACGAGTTTGACAAGACAAGCTCTATCATCTCTATCGAGTAATTTCCACCTTATTATATTATATACGGCTGCACCCTACCCTGGCGTGCAGCCGTTTTTATTTCGAAAAACATGTAACCTATTAACGTAACAGGTCGCAAATGCCGATGCACAGGAGGATTGAGCGATGTTAATAGATGCTCAAACATTTAACATACTAGTAACATGTGTGTACTGCCCTAGAAAAATTGTATGTTAAATGTATGTTAATAGTTGGTACGACTATTAACATATCCTAAAGCCTTTATTTATCGGAGGTTCAAGGACGTTAGGTTAAAAGGTTACATGTTTTTGCAAAGATTTCTTCTACGACGTTACATTAATGTGAAGGCGAGAATACAGCTGATACGGGAAAAAGAACAGCTGATACAAATGCGTATCAGCTGTATATGGAGTGCAAATACAGCTATCTCGTGCTCGTATCAGCTGTATTTGTAACCAGAAAACAAAATAAACCAAGAAAGATTTGGCAGAATGGAAAAAAGTTCGTACCTTTGCACCCGCATTTATGCACAATAGACAAGTAACATATAATAATTAACAAGAAAATGAAAAAAGGTATTCATCCAGAAAACTATCGCCCCGTCGTGTTTAAGGACATGTCCAACGGCGATATGTTCCTCTCGCGCTCTACCGCTAAGACTAACGACACTGTAGAGTTCGAAGGCGAAACTTACCCCGTGGTAAAGATTGAAATTTCGAGCACTTCTCACCCCTTCTACACTGGTAAGAGCAAGCTCGTTGACACCGCTGGTCGTGTTGATAAGTTCATGAGCCGCTACGGTAAGGCTGCGAAGAAATAAGATACTATATTTCAAGCAAGACATTATAAAGGTGCGTACAGGGTAGTTGCATATGCCTTGTGGGCACCTTTACCTTTCAAACAAAAACAACGAAAACAAACTAAAACGACTAAAAAATCCAAAACTATGAAACAACTACATTTTTTCCTATCGACATTACTGCTCGTGGTCTTTGTAGCCTGCGGAGACGACAGTAACGAATACAAGATTGGTGGCAAGACCGGTGAAGACACGCCCGTACAACCCGACGAGCGCCAAAGTGCTGGTCCTGAGATTGCCAAGTACAACCTTGAGTTCCCTGCCTTGAAAGGAGGCAACAGCATCGTTGTAGTACACAACGCTATGCTAAACGAAAAGTACAATAAAGAAGGTGTCAATTTCTGTGTAGAATGGGACACCAGCATTCGTGCCCAACGTTGGACGTGCTATCAAATGTACAGTGCCACAAATGAACAAAACGTTCAAAGATATGACAAATCTCATACCACCGACAACACTTTGTCATACATCACTGGTAAGTACCCGAACGACCCCGAGTTACCCAAAGAATACCAATTTACCACCGACCCTTATTGGGGATCAGGTTATGATCATGGCCACATATGTCCGTCACAAGACCGTGTATGTTCAGAAGAAGCTAACAGACAGACATTCTGTTTGACTAATATGCAGCCTCAAAACAACAAGTTCAATGCAGGCGTTTGGGCAAAAATGGAAACTCAGATACGCACATGGGCCAATAATTTTGACACGCTCTTTGTCTGCAAGGGAGGCACTATTGACAAGGAAGAAAATATCGCCAAGTATTTGGGCAGTGGAGCTAACAAAATTCCTGTACCTAAGTATTTCTTTATGGCTGTACTGGGCAAGAAAGGCACATCCTTTAAAGCTACAGGCTTTTGGATTCCTCAGGAAGGATATCCTTCTACAAATGATTTGAAGGTATACGCAACCAATATCCATGCATTGCAAATCAATACCGGTATTGATTTCTTCTGTAACCTGCCAGATGACATTGAGAACCAAGTAGAGACCGTTGCCCATTCACAAATGGAAAAAGAATGGGTATGGATAAAATAAAAAATGTAAATCCTTTGGTTATCCCACAGAAAAGTCGTATCTTTGCTGCAAAGCAATGATACGACTTTAATTATATAGTAAATATTACAACAAAAACAACACAATGAAAACCGTTTACGACTACACTGTCAAGGACAGAAAAGGAAAAGATGTTTCACTGAAAGAGTATGCTAATGAAGTACTGTTGATTGTCAACACCGCCACCAAGTGCGGCTTCACCCCACAGTACGACGAGCTGGAAGCCCTGTACAAGAAGTACCACGCTGAGGGTTTTGAGATTCTCGACTTCCCATGCAACCAGTTTGGCCAGCAGGCTCCTGGCACCGACGAGAGCATCCACGAGTTCTGTAAACTGAACTTCGGCACCGAATTCCCTCGTTTCAAGAAAGTCAAGGTCAATGGTGACGATGCTGAACCTCTCTTCCAGTTCCTCAAGGAGCAGAAAGGCTTTGCAGGTTGGGATATGGAGCACCCCATCGCCCACATCCTCGACGACATGCTCACCAAAGCCGATCCTGACTATAAGGAAAAGGCCGATATCAAATGGAACTTCACCAAATTCCTTATCAACAAGAAAGGTCAGGTTGTAGCCCGCTTCGAGCCTACCGAGAAAATAGAGAATATCGCCAAGCAAATCGAAGAATTGCTGAAGTAAATGGAACACGTAAAATGTTTGATTATAGGCAGCGGACCCGCAGGGTATACCGCTGCTATTTATGCCAGCCGCGCTAACCTGCACCCCGTAGAATATAGTGGCATGCAGCCTGGCGGTCAGCTGACGCAGACTACCGAGGTAGAGAATTTCCCCGGCTATCCACAGGGTGTTGACGGTAATCAGATGATGATGGACCTCCGCGAACAGGCTGAGCGTTTTGGTGCAGACATTCGCGATGGATCAATCGTACGGGTTGACTTTTCCAGTCGTCCCTACAAGCTATGGGACGAGGACAACAACGAAATAGAGGCCGAGACCGTCATTATAGCTACAGGTGCCTCAGCCAAATACCTAGGACTCGATGACGAGCGCAAATACAACGGACAAGGCGTCAGCGCCTGTGCTACCTGCGACGGTTTCTTCTACCGCAAGAAGACAGTTGCTGTGGTTGGTGGCGGTGATACCGCCTGCGAAGACGCCCTCTACCTCAGCGGACTGGCCAAGAAGGTATATCTCATCGTGCGCAAGCCCTTCCTCCGTGCCTCAAAAGTCATGCAGGACCGTGTGATGGCTGCCGAGAATATCGAGATACTGTTTGAACACAACACCCTCGGTCTCTTTGGCGAGAACGGCGTAGAAGGCGCACATCTGGTGAAACGTAAGGGAGAGGCTGATGAACAGCTGGTAGATATCCAGGTTGACGGATTCTTCCTGGCCATCGGCCACAAGCCCAATACAGATATCTTCAAGGAGTGGCTGGACACCGACGAGGTGGGCTACCTGAAAAAGATTGACGGTACACCACGCACCAAGCTTCCTGGCATCTTCGTAGCTGGCGACTGTGCCGACCCCGTCTATCGTCAGGCCATCAGTGCTGCCGGAACAGGCTGTCAAGCCGCTATCGAAGCCGAAAGATTCTTATTGGAGAACTAGAAAAAAACTAGTAAAACCAGCTCAAACAAATATTACTAGTTTTAAACCATCAGAAAAGCCCCGCTTCACAGCGAGGCTTTTCCTTGTAAAAACTAAATTAATCAACCATAAACCTTAACCATTAAAAATCTCTTGTTATGACTTTAGAGTATGAAACACTCTTTTGTCGATAAAACATTCGCTAATCTCTTATCGACATTGCAAAGATAATACATTTATATAATATACAGGTTTAGATAACATTAAATATAGTTTAAATATCGTTATTTATACGATTTTTCTACCTCAAATAACGTTTTTCAAACTAAAATACACGCATTTAACATCTTTTTAACGACGAGAAGGCCGTTTTTAAAAACAAAAATTGTATTTTTGCGACCGTTAAAGAATCGTCAATGAGCACCGTCCATATCATTCTTATCGTCATAATTGTCATTTTGGCACTTCTAAACCTCCGTTTGAAGCTTCGCCAACCATCCGACAAGCGTCATTTCATGATGCCCGAACGGTTAGGCTTGCATGTTAGCAACAATGACATCATGCATTTTCTAAAAGACTGCAGTGACAACATCAAATCATTTATGGATCACAGGGGAATAGACTTTAAAATGAGATGTGAGCCAGAAAGTATGATGGGATGGCTTGATACGGAGCTGCTGGACAGAATACTGATATTATTATTGTCAGACATGGCCAAACACCTTGATCATGGTGGAAAGATTACTATTGCGGCCTATACCAACCAACGATATGACAACATCACCCTCCGCATTAGTGACAATGGATTAAAATTTAGCGATACTGGACTACTCCTTATCCATTATATGGTTGCCTTCCATCGCGGTACAATCAGAAATGAATACTTCGAAAAACAAGGTAATACCATTTTTATTGAATTGCCCATCAAGAAAGATGCCTATGAAACCGAACAGCTGGAAAGCAGCAGCTCGTCGGCCTTCCATATTCCCAGCGATATTGAGTTGCACGTACCGACCATAGAGTTACCGACAGGTTATGAAGAAGGCAACAGCAGTCTGCGGGAAATCATGCAAGCCCCCCACTCTGCCGATCAGGAATTCCTGCGTCGCGCTATCCAATGTGTCAACGAGCACCTCAGCGACACAGACTACGACCGCCAGGCTTTTGCATCAGACATGGGAAGCAGTGTAAGCACACTTTATAATAAGATTCGTGCACTGACAGGCAAAAACATCTCAACATTCACCCGCGACATCCGCATTAAAGCTGCTTGCAAGTTAGCCAAGGAGAATCCAGACTTGCGGGTCAGCGATATCGCCTACCATGTTGGCTTCCGTGACCCTAAATACTTTGCCACGTCCTTCAAGCGCGTTACGGGCGAGCAACCAAAGGAATACTTTGCAAAGCTGAGAGTTGAGGAATAAGAAGCTAGAAGTGAGATTTGCGCTTAAACAAGCAGAGGCCGGAGAAAGTGAGGAGGCCATTGAGCATCAGCAGTTCGTAGCCAAAGCGATAGCCAGTCAGTTGACCGACAACCATATCCAACAGATAACAGACAATGGGCGATGCAACACAGATATAAGGTACAAAGCGGTCGTTGGTCTGGCGTTTCGTCAATAGTCCGAAGGCAAACAGGCCCAACAATGGACCGTAGGTATAGGAGCAGAGAATATAGATAGCATCAATGACACTGGTAGAGTTAAGCACCTTGAACAACAAGATGAAAATGACGAAGACCACTGACATCCCGATATGTACACGGCGACGCAGATGTTCGTCATCAGCACGTCCCCGGATATCCACACAATAGCTCGTGGTTAGCGCTGTCAGTGCAGAATCAGCACTGGAGAAGGCTGCTGCCACCATACCGAGAATAAAGAGGTGAGTGACGAGAGGTGAGTGGTAAGTAATTTGATTGATAAATACGGGAAGTAGTTCGTCACCCTTGGCAGGCAACACTATTCCTTGCTGTTCATACCAGAAGGTCAACAGGACGCCCAACGACAGGAAGAGCAGATTGGCAGGAACGAAGGCTACACCATAGGTACACATATCCTTCTGTGCATCACGCAGCGAGCGGCATGTCAAGTTTTTCTGCATCATATCCTGATCCAGACCTGTCATCACAATAGCAATGAATGCACCGCTCAGGAACTGTTTCCAGAAATGCTGCTTCGAGACCCAGTCGTCCAGCACGAAGACGCGCGACAATTCACTATTGCTGATAGCCGTCACCGCATCACCCATCGTCATACCCAGTTCACCCACCACCTTATATATAATAAGGAGTAAGGCACCAAACAAACATGCAGTCTGTAACGCATCCGTCCACACGATAGTCTTAATGCCGCCTTTTCGGGTGTAGAGCCAGATGAGCGCCGTCATCGCTATCACCACGAGGAAGAAATTGATTTTCAGCCCACTACATTCCATCAGTATCCAGCACACCACATAGAAACGCACGGCTGCACCCGTCATTTTCGATAACAAAAAGAACGAAGCCCCCGTTTTGTAAGCCCGTTGTCCAATGCGCTGTCCCAGATAACCGTAGATGGTCGTCAGGTTCAACCGGTAGTAGAGTGGCAACAGCACGAAAGCAATCACCACATAACCCACGATAAAGCCCAGACACGTCTGCAAGTACGTCATACCGATGCTGTTCACCATGCCTGGCACCGACACAAAAGTAATGCCAGAGATAGAGGCACCTACCATACCAAACGCCACCATATACCACGGTGACTGACGATTGGCACGATAAAATGTCTCGTTGGTTGCCCGCCGTCCAGTCCACCGACTGATGGCAAACAACAGGGTAAAATACAGCAATACTATTAGTATAGTTGTCATAATTGCGTGCAAAGGTAGCAAAAAGTTAAGAGTTAAGAGTTAAGAGTTAAGA
>Ga0256404_1007174_pt1 | contig 17827 bp, 18 predicted proteins | sample RumenRJG_01DNA_FD_185990 | JGI IMG/M metagenome (GOLD analysis project Ga0256404, IMG submission 185990) | Bovine rumen microbial communities from Lethbridge, Alberta, Canada - RJG_01 | ecosystem: Host-associated > Mammals > Digestive system > Stomach > Rumen | place: Canada: Alberta | collected...
CTTTAACATCCGAGGCTCTATGTGGACAAAGCCTTTTAAATACGGGGCCTTCAGGTATTCAGATGAAGAATTCAAGAGGCTGGAGGAAACCAGGAGCCTTCTGATGGACAGGCTCAGGCCTCTGGAAGAACTGGCGGACAGCAGCATTTCCTCAGAGAAGTTCATCGACGGACTGGTGGTCTACCTGGGGGAAGTGTGGCATTTCCGGCAGAACATGGAAAGGCTGATCAACAGCCAGATAGAAAATGGAAGGAACGAGGACGGGGAGAGAAACGAGGGAAGTTACAACGGGGTTCTCCACATCCTTGAACAGATAAGAGAGATAACCGGAGATGACCCTCTGGACCTTGACGGTGTCACAAACATGATGAAGGAAGGCCTTGCCAACACCGATGTGGGAATTCTGCCGCCAACGGCAGACGGCCTTTCCATGGGAACTGTCATCAGAACAAGAACCGGGGGAAAACGGGCAGTGGTCATCCTGGGAGCAAACGAGGGAGTCCTGCCGGGAGAACCGGGATCTGAAGGAATTTTCTCAATCGAAGACAAGAAAATGATCAGGGACTGCGGCTTCAGCCTGGGCGGGCTGGACGAAATCAAGCAGCTGGAAGAGCGGGCGGCCTTGTACAGGGCTGTTTCCAAACCTGAAGAAGAGCTGTATATCAGCTGGTCCCTGGCATCTGCAGATGGAGGAGATTCAAGAGCCTCCTCAGTTGTGGATCAGATAAGGGAGCTTTTCCCGGGAATAAAGACAGAAAGGGATCCTGTTCAGAAAGGCTTCTCCATGGAGCTGGTGGCCGGTGAAGAGGAAGCCCTTCGCCACATGCTGAATAATCTGAAGCAGAGGCCGTCGGAAAAGGCCATTTCGGAAAATGAAATGGATGCTGGAGATCATGATCTCCTCCTCCATCAGGTAATGGCCTGGTTCAGTGAGAACAGGCCTGAACTTATGGAACGGGTGATGAAGACTGTGGAAGACGACAATTCCAGAGAGCCCGTAGGCCGGGAAATGGCAAAAAGGCTGTTTGCAAAGGGAGAGGATTTCTCGTTCAGCGCATCCAGGCTTGATAAGTATTTCTCCTGTCCCTTCGCCCACTTTGTAGGTTATGGTCTGAGACCAATGGAAGAGCAGGAGTTTAAAAGCGCCGGCCGGGAGATCGGAGACGTTTACCACAAGTGCATCATGGCAGTTTCCAGAGAGCTGATGGACAGGAAACTCCATAAAGATTCAGCAGAAGGTTGCGGATCAGGGCCTTACGAAAAGAAGGAAGAACTGGAGGACCTGGTGGATTCACAGCTGGACAAGCTGGCAGGTGAATACAAGGGAGGCCTTTTCATTTCAGGAGGCCGCGAGAAATACAGGATGGACAGGATCCGCCAGGTCTGCATCAAGGCTGTGGAAGCCATTGGGAAACAGCTGGAAGAAGGAGCGGTTACAGAGGCGTTTTTCGAGGAAAAATTCGGCAGAGGCTGCCGCTTTCAGCCTGTAATTTTCACTTTGGACGGCCAGAAGGTATATATAGAAGGAACCATCGACAGGATAGACGTTCTGGATGGCCGAAATGTGAGAATAATCGACTACAAAACTGGAAGAGACCATCTGGACCTGAACAACATGCGTCAGGGATATAAACTGCAGCTGATGGTATACATGGAAAGCGCCTCTGGAGCAGGATCGGGAGACAGCAGTGACAAGACCAGTTTCCAGCCGGCAGGAATGTTCTATTTCAACATTGCAGACCAGCAGGTCAGCGCCACTGGAAAAGACAGCCAGAAGGAAATCGAAAAGGCCGACAGCAAGCGGTTCCGCCTTCAGGGAGCCTATGTTGATCAGGAGGGCATTCCTGAGATGATGCCACGGGAAGCTCTGGACAAAACCAGCGCAGGCCTGACCAGAGAGGATTTTTCAACTCTGGAACGGGACGTACGCAAGGAGATGGAAAAAATTTCCCAGGGAATCGTAAGCGGCCGCATAGACATAACTCCTTTTTACCTGGACAAGAACACCGACGGATGCAGTTTCTGCAACTACAGGACCATCTGCCGCTTCCAGAAAACCAACAGGGGAAACAGTTACCGGATTCTGAAAAAACCGGACAAAAACACAAAAGCCAAAAAGGAAGATAAAAAATAATGAGCATAGGAATAGTTTCCATCGGAAGCAGCAGCTCCGGAAACTCGTACATCGTTTCAGACGGAAAGACCAGGCTCCTGCTGGACGTAGGTCTCAGCGGAAAGAGGATAAGGGAGGGCCTGGCCGCCAGGTCCCTGAGTCCGGGAGATATCAGGGGAATTCTGGTGACCCACGAGCATGTGGACCATGTAAAAAGCATAAGGATGATGGCCAGGGAATGCGGTGATGCCCGGGTTTACACTAGCCGGGGCACTGCCGGCGGCTGCCCGAATTTTGAGTATGTGTCAAAAGACAGGCTGGCCCTGGTTTCATCCCAGGAAGTCTTTAATATAGGATCAATTCAGGTAAAGGCTTTCAGCCTGTCTCACGATGCAGCTGAGCCTCTGAGCTACAGCTTCAAAAGCGGGGGAAGGCAGCTGACAGTGGTGACAGACACAGGTGTAGTAACAGACGAAATCTTTCAGGAGATAAGGACTGCAGATGTGCTGGTCCTTGAGGCCAATCACGAGGTAAACCTTCTGGAAATGGGCCCTTATCCCTATTCTGTCAAGAGAAGAATCCTGGGAGACCACGGCCATCTGTCAAATGAGACAGCAGGCAGGACCCTCAGCTCCATGCTGGAAGAGAGAGGGGGCAGGGAAATGCCTAAGATCCTGCTGGCCCACCTGAGCTCACAGAACAACACCCCTCTTCAGGCTATAATGACCGTCTGCGATGTGCTGAATGACAACAGTTTTGCAGAAGACAGAGACTATCTGATGGGCATTGCCGGCAAGGACCGGATCAGCGGACCGGTGCAGGCTTAGAATAGGGAGCTGGGAAGCTTAAGAAAAATCTAAGGAAACTAAGGTTGTATTTTTACCTTTATGAGATAAACTAACCAAAACTGACTTATGAATATTAACGTGATTTGTATAGGAAAGCTTAAAGAGAAATACTGGAGACAGGCAGTCGAAGAGTACAGCAAGCGCCTTGGACGGTTCTGCAAGCTTAACATTGTGGAGCTTAAAGAAGCGCCCCTTCCAAAGAACAGCAGCTCTTCCGATGAGCAGGAGGTCATGAGGAAGGAAGGGGAATCCATTCTCTCCCACATTGGCCAGAGGGATTATGTCATAGCCCTGGAAGTAGAGGGAAAAATGATGGATTCCGTTGAGCTGTCCCAGAAGCTGCAGAAGATCTACGATGGAGGTTACCCGGCGGTGGATCTGGTCATCGGCGGAAGTCTTGGCTTGTCCCCTCAGGTGAAGAAGAGAGGGGATCTGGGGCTGTCTTTTTCACCTATGACTTTTCCACACCAGCTCATGAGAGTAGTGCTTCTGGAGCAGCTTTACAGGAGCTTTAAGATTCAATCAGGAGAAACGTATCATAAGTAGGAATATGTTTAGTTAATAAGAAAGGAAAAACCAATATGTGGACGAGAGAAGTTGTAAAGGCAAGAGGAAAGGCGGTGTTTTACACCAACCGGGGGAACACAATCCTTGCTATATTCATAGTGTCCCTTCTGGGAGGATGCAGTTCTGCAATAGATGCCGTTTTCGGATATGGCACAGGACTGGGAATACCGGTGTTTCCTGCCATGCTGTCCCTGGTGCTGATGATTTTTGTAACACTGCCTGTTGAAGTGGGCAAGTGCAGGTTCGTTCTGAATAATGATGAGGGGACGGCTGATCTGTCAGATATTTTCAGTCCCTACAGGGAGAACCTGAGCAATGTGATAATCGTGATGTTCCAGATGACTCTCTTTATTTTCCTGTGGTCACTTCTCCTGGTAGTTCCGGGAATAGTCAAGTCCTATCAGTATAAATTTGTTCCATATCTTCTGGCTGAGAATCCGGACCTTTCATGGGATGAGGCCAAAGAACTGTCAACAAAAATGACAGATGGAGACAAGTGGAACCTCTTCGTTCTGGATCTCTCCTGGATCGGATGGCTTCTCCTGGGAGCATGCACTTTGGGAATATTGAATATTTTCTTTGTAACTCCATACATGGAGCAGACAAACTCAGAGGTCTACAGAACCCTTGCCCAGAAAATAGGGGGAGGAGAGGACTTTACAGAGTGGAACAGGCAGAGACAGAACAATTTCGTGAACAACGACAATGTTCAGTATGGAAGCTTTGTAAACTCCAACAATAACCAGGAAGGCGAAAGTGACAACATAAATATGGAAAAAAGTGGTGACATTGCCGGCGGCGGGGAGTATAATACCGGCAATACCTTTGAAAACGATGGTGCAGTTACTGCTCCGGCTCCTGAGGATAAGCCTTCTGAGGAAGAGACTCCTGAAGATATGACTTCCGGGAATGAGATTCGGGAGGAAGAGAATTCCGGGGATGAGCCTTCTGAGGAGTAAAGGGTTCGGCCTCCACCGTCCATGTGACTGCAAATTATCTGTAAGATACAATAAGCATTGATAAATCAATAGTTTTTCACAAAGTTTATAATTTTAACCAGCGGGCAAACAAAGACAATTTTTTAACACCTGAACCAGAAGAGATGCGCATAGATCCAATGTGGCAGGCATAAAATTGTTCCAGGCTTACAGGAGAGGCAGACGCTGGATCAAAATCGTTTTAGAAGAAGGTATGAAATGGCAAATAAGTATTCAAAATCCAGCAGAGGAAACAACAGTAAGAGAATTGCTAATAATATTGAAAACAAAGGGTTTGAAAACGAGGGGCCGTTTGGAAACAAGCACAGAAGAGGTGCAAGGATCATGGCTATAGTCATGATCGCCCTCATGCTTGTCTTTACATTTCTGACGGCAGGACTCTATTTATTAAACTGATAATCTCTTGTGTATTCAATGAGACGAAATTAAAACGACAGCCCTTTAACAATCATGAAGGGTTGTTTTTTATTGGATTGTTTGAATGGATGCACAAGATGGGTTATAATTCTCTAAAATCGTGCACTGAGCATTATCGGCCTAATTTTGGTGCGCAGAAAGGAAGAAGCTTATGTCGATAGCAGGAATTGAGAAAGTCAGACAGGCGGAAGCACAAGCAGCTGAACTGCGGAAATCAGCAGAAGATGAAGCAGCGGCTATTGCTGATTCTGCCAAGAAGGAAAGCAGAGCGATTCTGGACGAAGCTGAGAGGCAGGCTGATGAAAGTTATAAAGCCACACTCGCTCAGGCTGAGGCAGAGGGTGAACGTCTCTATGAAGACAGGATCAGCAAAGAGAAAGAAGCTTGCTTGAAGTTCAGCGAAGCTGCCAGCGCAAGGCTGGAAGAAGCAGCAGACCTGATAGTCGGAAAGGTAGTGGGTACTTATGGCAATAGTTAAGATGAACAAACTATCTGTCATCGGTATGAACCAAGAGAAGAAGTCTCTGCTGAAGGATCTGATGGATCTTGGGGTTGTGGAAATTTCAGGATCCGCTGACAAGCTCCAGGATGAGAATTGGCAGAAGCTGGTAGTTAAAGACGGTGATGAGGCCACGGCAGCAGAATATGACAAACTGGTAAGCCGGGCGGAATCAGCACTTGATATTCTTTCGAGATACGGAGGGGTGAAGAAACCGCTCTTTAACATCAGGAAAACCATTTCACAGGAGGACAGTGTCAAACTTGAAGCGGAGGGTGACAGATTCCGGGAGGAGGCAGAGGAACTGATCAGTCTGAATGACCAGCTGAACGAAGCCTTTGCCCAGGTGAACACAGACAACAACCTGATCGCCACTCTGAAACCGTGGAGCAGCTATCAGCTGCCACTGGAAGAGAAGAAGACCAGCCGGCTGAACCTGGTGCTGGGAGTTTGTCCTCCTACAGCAGACATCCAGAAAGCATCTGAAGAACTGGAGGCGGAAGGCCTTCCTTGTCAGCTGACTGAGCTGAACAGGGACAAGGAACAGTGTTATCTGAGCCTGTGGTATTTCACCGATGATCAGGAAAAGGTAATGGAGACTGTCAAAGGCTGGGGATTCACTCAGGCACAGCTTGGAGACCTGACCGGAACAGTTACAGAGAACATCGAGAGGCTGGAGGCAGAAGTCAAAGAGCTGGAAGCAGATAAAGAGACGGTGACAGCCCGGATCGGAGAGAAGGCTTCCTGGCTTGATGACCTTCAGTTCTACCGGGACATGAACGTGGTGAAGAGAGATGAATCTCGGGTCCGCAGCAAACTGCTGAAGACAGAGTCCTCTTTCACCTTTGACGGATGGGTGCCGGAAGCTGCATCAACAGCCGTAGGCCAGCTTCTGGACAAGTACACATGCTGGTATGAGTTTGCAGAACCAGGGGAGGATGACGATATTCCTACAAGGCTGAGCAACAACAGCTTCTTCGAGCCGGCAGAATTTATTACAAAGATGTATTCTCTCCCTTCAGCAAGGGAAGTGGATCCAACTCCGATATTCACCTTCTTCTACATTCTGTTCTTCGGAATAATGTTCGGAGATGTGGGATACGGGTTGATTCTGACAATCGCATCCCTCCTTGTAATAAGGAAGATGAAGTCAGAGAAGACCCCTGCACTGCAGCTGTTCAAGATCCTCTTCTACAGCGGAATATCCAGTACTATCTGGGGAGTTCTCTTCGGAAGCTTCTTCGGAAATCTGATCGGTGCAGTAACAGGAACCTTCGGCAGCCACCAGGTAAACTTCAACCCGCTCTGGCTTGATCCGGCACAGAAGGCCATGTTCTTCCTGGCATTCTCCTGCGGACTTGGAGTTATACACCTTTTCGTAGGAATGGGAATCAAGGCCTATGAAGAAATCAAGGCCGGCCAGAAACTTCAGGCAGTGAACGACGTGTTCATCTGGTATCTGATAGTTCTGGGCATAGTCCTCTGGATTTTCGGCGGCAAGATCAGTCCGTCTGCATCTGTTGCAGGAAAATGGATGACTTTGATCGGATTTGCCGGTGCAATCATACTGCCGATTTTCATCGAGAAGGGTGTTGGAAAGGCCCTGGGCCTCTGGAACATCTACAGCGGTGTTACCGGAAACCTCTCAGATATTCTGTCTTATTCAAGACTTCTGGGACTTGGACTGGCATCTACTTCCATTGCCACAGTAATTAACTTCCTGGCAACAATGGGAGGCAAGAGTGTAGCCGGAATAATAATGTTCATACTTATTGAACTGCTGGGACATACGATGAACTTCGCAATTAATGCGCTGGGTGCATTCGTACACTCCTGCAGACTTCAGTTCGTTGAGTTCTTCGGGAAATTCTATGAAGGTGGCGGAAGAGAATTTGAGCCATTCAAGAAAGATACTAAATTTGTCAACATAGTTGAGGAGGGCAAATAAAATGAGTACAGGAATCGTTTTAGCAATTCTGGGAGCTGCTATAGCAGCATGCGCAGGAATCGGAAGCGCTGTAGGTGTAGGTCTTGCAGGTGAAGCTGCTGACGGCGTAATGTCAGGAGACAAGGCAAGCTTCGGTTCAACACTGGTACTTCAGGCGCTGCCTGGTACACAGGGAATCTACGGACTGGTAATCGCCATCATGATCATGACAAAGGTAGGTGTTCTGGGCGGAAACCTGGCATCCGTATCCACTGAGCAGGGTCTGGCCCTTCTCGTAGCTGGTCTGCCAATCGGTATCATCGGAATCCTGTCAGCTATTTCCCAGGGAAAGGCTGCAGCTGCTGGTATCATGCTGGTATCCAAGAAAGAGGGTAAGCTTGGACAGGCTATCATTTACGCAGTAATGGTAGAGACATACGCCATCCTGGCATTCATCGTTTCCTTCCTGATGTACAGCGGCATCTCTGTAGGCTAAACATTTTTTCAGAGATAAGAATACAGACGAAAGGAACGGTGCAGTATGAGTTTAGAGTCAATAACTGAAAGGATCAGGCAGGAGGCAGAAGCCTACGGTGCTGATCAGAAGGCCCGTGCAGAGGCCGCAAAGCAGGGGACTCTCGAAGATGCTCGCCGTAAAGCTGAGGCAATCAAGGCGAAGAGGGCAGCAGAGGCTGAAAAAGACAGCCAGGTCCTCAGAGACAGGAGAGCTTCAGTTGCAGATCTTGAGTCCAGGAAGATGAAACTTGCCGCAAAACAGGAAGTTATTGAGGCAAGCTACAGCCGGGCAGCAGAAAAGCTCCGGAAACTGGACGATGACAAATATCAGGAATTCATGACCGGCCTTCTTGAAGAGTTCAAGACAGAAGGGGGAGAAGTCCTGGTAAATGCAGAAGACAGGGCGAGAATGTCCGGGCTGCTGGAGAAGAAGTTCAGCGGCACAGACTTGAAACTTTCACAGGATACAGCAGATATTAAGGGAGGGTTCATCCTCAGGAGAGGAAACATTTCCTACAACGCTTCAGTAGAGCAGCTGCTGGAGAACGTGAAAGGACAGGCAACTTCGGAGATAGCAAGTCTGCTTTTTCCAGAGGAATAGATAACAGTATTGAACCGGAAAGGAGGTCGGATTGATGGGCGCTGATTACATTTACGCCACAGCCTGTATCAGGGCAGAAGAATGCAAGCTTCTCACCGGAGAAAAGCTGCGGGCAATGACAGAATCCAAAAATATCGACGACATTTGCAAAGTCCTGCAGGACGCTGGTTACGGTACTGAATCAGATCCTCTAACACCGGCAAATTATGCTCAGGTCGTAAAGAACACAGAGGCGGAGATTTTCCAGAACGTGAAGACCTTGAGCAAGGAGAACGAGATTTTCAGCATTTTCTCCTTCCCAGCCGACTATCATAATATCAAGGTGCTTCTCAAAGCAGAGGCCCTGGGAGTAAATAGAAACGACATCCTGATGGCTACAGGAACGGTTCCTGCAGAGGAAATGATCAGGGCAGTCACTGAGCGTGATATGACTGAGCTGACGGAGAATATGGCAGCAGCCATTGAAGAAGCAGCAGAAACTCACGCCAGAACAAAGGACCCTCAGGTCATAGACTTTATCTGCGACAGATTCTGCTATATGGATATCTGCAGAGTAGCAGAGAAAGCAGGAAACGAATTCGTAAGTGAATACGTAAGACTTCTGATTGATACCGTAAACCTGAAGACCTTCGCAAGGATCAGGAAGATGGGTCAGCCATGGTCATATCTGGAGTCGGTATTTGTTCCCGGAGGCAATGTAGATCTGCAGGTCTTCACCAGCGCGTACGAGGAAGACTACAAGCAGGCATCATCCCGCTTTGAAGCATACAAGATCTACAGAGCTGTCAGCGAAGGCGGTGAAGAGATCGATGAGAATGGAAGCTTCACTAAGCTGGAGAAGCTCTGCGACGATATTCTGATTGAGCAGGTCAGGGAAGCAAGAGGAATAACCTTCGGCATTGAACCGCTGGTGGCATTCCTCATTTCCAGACAGATGGAGATCAAATGCATAAGGATTCTTATGACCGGCAAACTGGCCGGCATGGATCCTCAGATCATCAGGGAAAGGATGAGAGAGACTTATGAATAAAATCGGAATCATCGGCGATGCCGACAGTGTTCTGGGGTTCAAGGTCTTCGGCATGGATGCCTTTGCCTGCGAGACCGGAGAGGAAGCAGCAGAAACACTGCACAGGATCGTAAAAGAGAACTACGGGATCATCTACATAACAGAGAGATTCTATAAGGAATTAGGAAAAGATATCGCAAAGTATGAGGAACTGAGGATACCAGCTATCGTACCTGTACCGGGAATTGACGGCAGCTATGGCATGGGTCTCAGCAATGTCAAGAGAGCCGTTGAGAAAGCGGTTGGAGCCGACATCCTATTCAGCGATAAATAATGGAGGCAAGGAATATGGAACAAGGTAAAATCGTCAAGGTAGCCGGACCTCTTGTAGTTGCCTCTGGCATGGGTAACGCCAACATGTACGACGTGGTAAAAGTTGGTAAGCTTGGACTTACCGGCGAGATCATCGAGATGCGTGAAGGCAATGCGTCCATCCAGGTGTACGAGGAGACTGCAGGTCTGATGCCGGGAGACCCGGTAGTGACTACAGGAGTTCCACTTTCTGTTGAACTGGGACCTGGACTGATTGAAACCATTTACGATGGTATTCAGAGACCGCTGGTTTCCCTTATGGACAAGTACGGCAGCAACATTTCAAGAGGTGTAAGCGAGCCTGCTCTTAACAGAGAAAAGAAATGGCCTTTCGAGGCAGTTGCTGCAGTTGGAGATAAGGTTGCAGCAGGAGACGTTCTTGGAACAGTCCAGGAAACAATCGCTGTAGTAGACAAGATCATGGTTCCTTACGGAGTTAAGGGAACTGTAAAGTCCATTACATCAGGTTCATTCACAGTAACAGAAACAGTGGCCGTGATTACAGACGAGTCAGGCAAGGACGTGGAAGTTCAGATGCTCCAGAGATGGCCTGTAAGAAGAGAGAGACCATACAAGGAGAAATTACCACCTGATGAACCGCTGATCACAGGACAGCGTGTAATCGATACGATGTTCCCGATTGCAAAGGGCGGCTGCGCAGCAGTTCCTGGACCTTTCGGATCAGGAAAAACAGTTGTACAGCACCAGCTGGCCAAGTGGGCTGAAGCCGATATCGTTGTATATATCGGATGCGGCGAGCGTGGAAACGAGATGACAGAAGTACTGATGGAGTTCCCTGAACTAGTAGACCCTAAGACAGGCGAATCCCTGATGAAGAGAACTGTGCTCATCGCCAACACATCAGACATGCCGGTAGCTGCCCGTGAGGCATCTGTATACACAGGAATCACCATTGCCGAGTACTTCAGAGACATGGGTTACTCAGTAGCTCTGATGGCCGACTCAACATCAAGATGGGCAGAGGCCCTTCGTGAGATGTCCGGTCGTCTGGAGGAGATGCCTGGTGAGGAAGGTTACCCTGCATACCTGGCTTCAAGACTTTCACAGTTCTATGAGAGAGCTGGTAAGGTTATCTGCCTGGGAGCAGATGGAAGAGAAGGATCACTTTCCGCCATCGGAGCCGTATCCCCTCCAGGAGGAGATATTTCGGAGCCAGTATCCCAGGCTACATTGAGAATCGTAAAAGTATTCTGGGGACTGGATGCTGCTCTGGCACACGCCAGACACTTCCCGGCTATTAACTGGCTGAAGAGTTATTCCCTTTATTCTGCAAGACTGGACAAGTGGTTCGCAGAGAATGTTGACAAGGACTTCCCTGTACACAGAGCCCAGGCACTTCACCTGCTGCAGGAAGAGGCTGAGCTCAACGAAATCGTACAGCTGGTAGGTGTTGACGGACTGTCCAAGACAGACAGACTGAAGCTGGAAACATGTCAGATGATCCGTGAGGACTATCTGCACCAGAACGCCTTCCACGAAATCGATACATACTCATCAACCAACAAGCAGTTCAAGATGCTTGACCTGATTCTCAGATACTACAAAGAGGCAGTCAGAGGAGTTGAAGGCGGAGTTGAATTCAACAAGCTGGCAGCCCTTCCAGTCAGAGAGGAAATCGGACGTTTCAAGTATCTGACGGAGGACAAGGTTGACGACAGCTATGCTGATATTGTCAACAAGATGGAGTCAACTGTCAGCGATCTGATCAAGGAAGCAGGTGACGCAGAATGATAAAAGAATATAAGACCATAGCTGAAGTAGCCGGCCCTCTTATGCTGGTAAAAGGCGTAGAGGATGTAGGCTACGATGAGCTGGGAGAAATTGAGCTTGCAAACGGCGAGATACGCCATTGCCGTGTTCTGGAACTGAACGGCACAGACGTACTGGTACAGCTGTTTGAGAACTCCGCAGGACTGAACCTCCAGGAGTCAAAGGTCAGATTCCTGGGACACGGAATCGAGCTGGGCGTATCTATGGACATGCTTGGCCGTGTATTTGACGGAATGGGCAATCCTATCGATGATGGTCCGGACATCATTCCGGACAAGATGATGGATATTAACGGAATGCCTATGAACCCGGCTGCAAGAGAGTATCCTTCAGAGTTCATTCAGACAGGTGTATCTGCTATTGACGGACTGAACACACTGGTTAGAGGACAGAAGCTGCCTATCTTCTCAGAGGCCGGACTTCCTCACGCAAACCTGGCAGCTCAGATTGCCAGACAGGCCAGGGTTCTGGGATCCGATTCCAACTTCGCCGTAGTATTTGCAGCTGTTGGTATCACATACGAGGAAGCAGAGTTCTTCGTATCTGACTTTAAGAGAACAGGATCAATCGACAGAACAGTAATGTTCATGAACCTTGCTAACGACCCGGCAGTTGAGCGTATTGCCACACCGCGTATGGCTCTGACTGCAGCTGAGTACCTGGCATTCGAGAAGCACATGCACGTACTGGTAATCATCACAGATATTACCAACTACGCCGAATCTCTCCGTGAGGTATCAGCAGCTCGTAAAGAGGTTCCTGGCCGTCGTGGATATCCTGGTTACCTGTATACAGACCTGGCTACAATGTACGAGAGAGCAGGAAAGAAGAAGGGCGTTGATGGATCAATCACCATGATTCCTATTCTGACAATGCCTGAGGGAGATATCACTCACCCTATCCCTGACCTGACAGGATACATCACAGAGGGACAGATCATCCTTTCCAGCGATCTGAACCGTAAGGGCATCACACCTCCTATCGACGTACTTCCATCTCTGTCCCGTCTGAAGGACAAGGGTATCGGAAAAGGCAAGACCAGGAAGGATCACGCCGACGTTCTGAACCAGCTTTTCGCCAACTATGCCAGAGGTAAGGACGCTAAGGAGCTGATGGCTATTCTGGGTGAGGCTGCTCTTTCCGACACAGATAAACTCTATGCGAAATTTGCAGATGACTTCGAGGAAAAGTATGTTTCTCAGGGATTTGAGACAAACCGTACAATCGAAGAGACACTGGAAATCGGCTGGGAGCTTCTGAGAGAACTGCCTCGTTCCGAGCTGAAACGTGTAAGGGACGAGTATCTGGACGAATTCTATGATCCTGAGAATTCCGGCAAGGCTGAAACTGAGCAGGACAAGTAGAAAGAGAAAGGGATGATCCTATGGCTAGAATGAATGTAAATCCTACCCGTATGGTCCTGTCCACCCTCAAAAACCAGCTGAGAGTAGCCGTTAAGGGACACAAACTCCTGAAGGACAAGAGAGATGAGATGATGAAGATCTTTCTTGACCTGGCAAGAGAAATCCAGAAGCTGAGAGAAGAGGTAGACCCTCAGCTCAGCGACGTATACGGCAGCTTCTCTGTAGCACGTGCGGTAATGGCACCGGAGATGCTCGAGGAAGCACTCATGTATCCAAAGCAGAGTGTAGACCTTATTGCATCTACAAAAAACGTAATGAGCGTTAATGTGCCGGAATTCGACTTTGAGATGCATTCATCAGACCAGTCAGATGTTTATCCATACGGATTTGCAACAACTTCCGGAGAACTGGATAAATCCATCGAGAAACTGACAGAACTTTTCCCAAAACTGCTTCAGTTGGCAGCTATGGAAAAAGAAGCGATGCTTCTTGCCGACGAAATCGAGAAGACACGCCGCAGAGTAAACGCTCTTGAGTACGTGAAGATCCCTAACTACCAGGAGACCATCAAGTACATCAAGATGAAGCTGGACGAAGACGAGCGTGGAAACCAGACAAGACTTATGAAGGTCAAGGATATGATGCTTCAGGAAGAACTGGAAGCCAGAAGAAAGAAAGACGAGGAAATCCTCAAAGAATACGCCGGCTAGACCGGAGACCCTGTATTTCTGGAATATGGGGAGAATGGGTATTTGCATTAAAAAACCGCCCCCTATGGGGCGGTTTTTTCGCGCCTGAAAACTTCTGTTTCATCCTATTTCAGGGGTCCTTCATCGATTCCTTCCATTCCGGCAAGAAGCTGAGCCAGCATATCTGCGACTTTTCGGACGCCTCCGGTTTTTTCCGATTCGATGTTAACAGGCAGTACCGGATCGTGAAGGGACTTCCGGGCAAGGAACCAGCCCTTTGCTCCATCCAGATTGAAGTTGACCCTGATACCTTCATAGTTAGGGCTTACTACAGAGTAGCCCTCGTGGCTGTTTGCGAACTCTTCAATGGCAGCCAGAACCTGGTCGGCCTTTTCTGCGAACTCAGGATCCGTAATGTTCAGCCTGAACTCTGAAGCTTCCTCAGGAGAGGAGAGATCTGCAATGAGGGACCTGATGTCCCCGCCATTTTCCTTCTTGATCTTTGCAGCTGCCACAATGATATTTACAGCCAGGAAAGCACCGTCATCCATGAAGTAGTTGTCGGAGAAAGCGCAGTGGCCGGAAGTTTCAATGGCCAGGAAGGCGTCTTCTCCGGCCTTCTGAAGGTCAGCAGCCTTGTTTATTACATTTCTGTATCCCCGCTTAAACCTGAAGTGCTTTAAGCCCAGGGTGCCCTGGAGAAAATCAGTGAGTTCATCTGAAGTAATGCTGTCCGTAACCACAGTACCACCTGGATGATCATCTGCAGCCAGGGCAGCAGCAAGGGCGATTATGTGATTCCGGCTAATAGGCTGGCCTTTTCCGTCAACAGCCGAAATCCTGTCCACATCAGTGTCGAAAATAATACCAAGATCAGCACCAGAATCTTTTACAGCCTGGCAGATGCTGGCCATAGCCTCCTTGTTCTCCGGATTAGGAATGTGATTAGGAAAATGACCATCAGGTTCCAGGAACTGGCTTCCCCTAATGTCTGCCCCCAGAGGCTGGAGCACCTGGGTGGCAAAAAAACCGCCGGATCCGTTGCCTGCATCGATGACGATGTGCATGCCCTTCAAGTCCCTTTTCAGGCCGTTGGTGATCATCTGCCTGAGAGTCGCAGCATACATGTCCATGAGCTGGACTTTTTCATATTCATATGGAAAATCCGGCTGGAAATTAATCTTTGAAGCGAACTTCAGTATTTGCTCCACATCCTCTTTGTCCAGACCGCCGCCGGCAGTAAAGAACTTGAACCCGTTTCTGTTAAATGGCAGATGGCTGGCAGTGATCATCACAGCACCATCAAACTCGTAGTAAGGCATTACAGTGGACATGAACATTGCCGGTGTAGAAGCTAGGCCGGCGTACTCAATCTGAGAACCTACATAGGCAATGCCCCTCATCAGCCCCTCAGCAAGCTCATCTCCCGAAAGCCTTGGATCCTGGCCCACACAGATTTTCAGGTTCAGGGGATTGATATTCAGCTTGTAAGTCAGCCAGTTGGCAAAAGAAGCTCCGATTCTCATGGCCTCCAGCTTAGTAAGATTAACCTCTTCGCCCTCTACTCCGGGAAGAGCAACTCCTCTGATGTCGCTGCCGTTCTGCAGCTCAAGAAATTTATTTTTCCTCATATTCATACTCCTGCAATCAATTTCAACTCAGAGCCTGCCCCAGGGCAAGCCGGTTTCTCATATATGATAAACCAATACCTGATTCATTGCCATAATTTCAGCTGCCGTGGTATAATCTTTCCCAATCGTGTTTTATGGGCTGGTAAAAAAAATCTTTTTCCCAGGGAAAGACAGCGGGGGAACCACGGAAACGTCTCTTGAGAAGACAGAGCACTGAGTATAGACCGGAACAGAGCGTGAGAAAAATGAAACCTGAAGATAGAAAACTGAACCAAGACAAACAGAATAGTAAAGCCAATAAAAAGAACAAGAGAACCGGAAAGAAGAAAAAGTCCGGCAGCAAGGCCCTGGACCTGGCCTGCAAAATAATAATCGCAGCCCTGATAGGAATAATCCTGGTAAGTGGCTACAAGGTTGCCACAGGCCTCTGGCAGTACCACACCGCCCGCCAGGGATACAAGGAAGTTCAGAAAACTGCCAGCGTGGACCCGGACCAGTTCACAGGAGTAGTGGATTTTGACGCCCTCCACAAGATCGACCCGAACATAAAGGGATGGCTGTACTCCAAAGACACCATCATCAACTATCCAGTGGCCAAGGGCTCAGACAACGACTACTACCTTCACCACGATATAAAGGGAAACTGGACAGTGACGGGAACACTTTTCATAGACGTTGCCAACCAGGACAATTTCGGGGATTTCAACACAGTGATCTACGGCCATCACATGAAGGACGGAAGCATGTTCGGGTCCCTGAGGAAATACAAGGATCAGAGCTATTATGATCAGCACAGCCAGCTGGAATACATAACGCCAGAAGGTAAATACCATCTCCAGGTCATCTCCTTCTACACCACGCCGGCGGACAGCGACACCTATAAAGTAGCTTTTAACAGCGATCAGGAGAAGCAGGACTTCCTGAACATGACTGTTTCCAAGTCGGAGATCAAACCAAAGTACTCCGCTGACATTAAGGACCACTTGGTTACACTGTCCACCTGCGCCTACGAATATGATGAGGCCAGATACGTGGCAGTATGCAAAGCTGTTCCGTGGACCAAGGGGGAGATAAAGAAGGGAGAGGCTGCCGAGAAGCAGCGCTGATGGTTTGTACATTGGATTTTCACTGTAAATTGATATATAATATCTCCAATACTAAAACCCCGGAGTGTTTGCTTTTGCCGGAATTTCCGGAGCTTGAGGCGCCCGGTGATGACCAGAATGAACAAGGCATTGCCGGTATCCTTCGCAAGATGAATGAATTTTTTCATAAAGCCGGGGTAGTCATTCTATTAGAAATTAATAAATAGTGAGAGGTAAAATCATGGACCATATCATGAAGATCGCAGGACTGGAGAGACATCTCCCTCTGTGTAAGGTAACAGATGATCTGTACATCGGAGCATTTATTATGTTCGGAGACACAGAGATCACAGTTGCTGCTGCAAAGGCGCTGCTGGAGAAATCACCAGAGTTCGACGTTATCATAACTGCTGAAAGCAAGGGAATTCCTCTGGCTTACGAGATGGCCAGAGAGTCCGGAAAGCCTTACATTGTTGCAAGAAAGGGCCCGAAGCTGTACATGCAAGATATCATTACAGTAAATGTGGATTCCATTACTACCGATCACATGCAGTCTCTCTGCCTGGGACACCAGGAAAGAGAGATAATGAACGGCAAGCGCATCCTCATTGTTGATGATGTTATCAGTACAGGAGAGTCTCTGATGGCTCTTGAGAAACTGGTTGACGCAGTCGGCGGCAATATCGTGGCAAGAGAAGCGGTACTGGCCGAAGGAGAGGCTACGACTAGAGACGATATTATTTTCCTGGAGGAGCTGCCTGTATTCAACCCAGACGGTTCTGTAAAGGTAACTGAAACAGATAATATTGACAATCATCCGGAAATAAAGTAAGGCCGGGTGCTGAGGACAGCGGGTGCCGGGAAACCGGAGGAAGAAATGAGCCCACAGGCACAGCACATGAAGAAAGAGAATAAAACCGGAAGAAAGTGGCGGAAGGTTCTGCTGGCAGTTATCATCATTCTGCTGGCAGCAGGATTGATCTTCCGCTTCTTCGTGTATGATAAATTGGTGGATAAGGCGGCAGACCACGTGGTGAGCAGTGCCATGGCCTCTCAGGGTTACTCCCAGGAGCAGGTGAGCAAGGCCCTCGACAGCCTTGACACTGCCGACAGAACCACCGTTCAGAACATTATCAAGAACCACGACGATCCTGCCACCATAAAGGAAGCGGCAGGCTATGCACAGACTGGCAACAAAGAAGCCCTGAAAGAGCTGGCAGATGAGAAGCTCACAGCTCAGGAGAAGGCAGAGCTGAAGGAAATTTACGAGAAATACGTGAACCAGCAGAATGCTGAAAGCGGCCAGACAGCATAAGCACAGGGGATTTTCAGTAACAGCGGGGGAATAATTTTGAACAGCAGAAAATATGAAAACAGCCTTTACAAAGTAGAGTATGTAG
>Ga0256404_1007176_pt1 | contig 17824 bp, 19 predicted proteins | sample RumenRJG_01DNA_FD_185990 | JGI IMG/M metagenome (GOLD analysis project Ga0256404, IMG submission 185990) | Bovine rumen microbial communities from Lethbridge, Alberta, Canada - RJG_01 | ecosystem: Host-associated > Mammals > Digestive system > Stomach > Rumen | place: Canada: Alberta | collected...
GTTAAAGCCATCATGGCGAATATCTCTAGTTACATCACCATCACAAGCTGTACATAAAATAATACTTCCTAATAAAACAAATAATAATCTACTTTTTTTCATATCATCACCCTATGATTAAAATATATCACATAAAAAAGTAATTATAAAGAAAATTTTATTTATTCTTATAATTACTTTCTTCATTTAATATATTAACTACATTATTATTACTATCAAGAACTAATTCACCATATTTAGTATTTTGACTTTTTAAAATAATAGTTGCTGGAGTATGTTCATTAATAAAATAATTTTTATTAACTACACCATCAAGATAACCTTTGGCACCTGTTATTGAATAGTCTGTTTCACCTAATTTATTAGAATAGACTTTCATAATTTCATCTTTGCTATTTTTTATATCTATGCCATTTTTTTTCTCATACATTTTATCAATTATTTGCCAAGCTTCTTTGTCAGCATCTAGAATATTGTAATAATCTTTATATGATTTATCTATATATTGAATCAATTTAATAGCATCATTTAAACTAGAATAAGTACCTAAATATTTGATTAACTTTCCAACATCATTTGAGTTTATAGCATCTAAAAATTTATCTTTACCGATAAGTTCACAAATCGCTTTTACATATATTGTTTGTTTATTAAATATTGTTGTCCCAACATAGGCATTAGATTCTTCTGTTAATAATTGAGCAAATCCTTCATCTAAGCCTCTACCAATATGAGAAAAATTCAAATAGTCAGCATAAAAACTTTTTCCAAATAATAAATGATATGCTTCATGTAGCTTAACTTCTTTTTGTTCTTCTTCTTTTTTTACATCAAATCTCCTATTATATTTAATTGTATTATTAATTATATTTGTTGTAGCCAGAACATTGCTCATATTATCATCATGCTTTATTTTGACATTTGAAACCATTTCTAAAACTCTTTCCTGATTTAAATAATTACCATTTTCTAAGATAAATTCATTTAATTCATTTCTAATATCAGACCATTCATTAGATAAATCTTTTCTAGAATCAACTATTTCATTAAATTTATCTAAAAATTCTTGGTTAGAAAGTTTGGTATTTTTAGTGTCAAGATAATAAAAATCAACAAAATTTGTTTCTGGATTAATAAATGGTCCAGCACTCATTGTAGAGTAAACAATTGTTGATCCTAAACCTATTGATAAGAATAATTTTTTGACATTATTTTTATTAAACTTTATTTTCATATTATCATTCCTTAAAAAAAATAAACAAAAGAGTTCTTATTATAAGAACTCTCATTACAAATAATATTCATTTATTAATTATTACTATTACTGCTTGTTAGACTGGTTTCATCATTAGATAAGTTTGAAGATAAATCTGTATCTTGTGTTTCGTATGCTTTTTGAACACCTTCAATTATGCTTTGTTCAGCATTTTGTAATTTTGTGATATAATTTGTTGCTACTCCTTTAACAGATTCTACAAATTTATTAAGTGCTGTTTCAACTGCTTCTCCTTTGAATGCTTGATTTACTTCAACTTTTGTTAGAGCATCAATTTTTGTTTTAATTTCACTGCAATATGTGTCCATCGCATTAGTATATTCATTAACAAAATTAGCAGTAACTCCACCAAGTCCAGCTCCTGTTTCAGATGTTTCTCCACCAATGCCTAAAAAACCACCTGTTGTTTGTGTATTAGCAGTTTCTCCACCGTTTGTAATAGAACTATCAACGCTAGATTGAAGAAACTCATCTCTTGCTGAAGTATCAACTGTTGCCCCACTTTGTGTAATTGCCATATTTTCTCCTCCTTAATCTTGTGAAATTAATTGTTCATCTTTGTTACGCATTGCAGCCATTACTGAACTAATTTCACTTTCTAGTATATTATATAAAGCATCCAATTGCTCATTAACATGTTCCTTGTCTTTTTCTAAATTAGCAAGATAATTTTCTCTTGCTTTACCTTCCCAATTATTTTCACAAGCACTTTTTATACCATCAGTATTACTTACAGCATCTTTTGCATTTTGTAATGCCTCCGTTTTTATTGAATCTAAATATTGCTCTAACCCTCCAGTATCAAAACCATATTGCATATCACCAATTTTTGGCATATTATTCCTCCTTTAAACTATCTAATTTACTAATATTTTTAGATACTTGTGATGCTATTTCTACATCTTGATTAGCAAAATCAGATACTACTTTTCCAACTGAACTAATATAAACATTTATATTTTTGTATATTATATTTATATTAGATAATATATTAGATAATTTGTTATTAAATTCATTTCTTACTTCACCTGTCCAATTATTATTAATAATCTCATTGTAATTTGTTAAATTTTCTTTAATAACATTAATACTTTCAATACTATCTAATAATTCTACTTTAAATTTATTTGCTTTTGTTTCATTTAAGCCTGTAGCCATAGTATACACTCCTATCTTAAATATCTAATATGAAAATAACATAATATTATGCTATTTTCAATATATTTAAAACAATTATACATTATTTTACAATCATATTATTTTTAGTAACATTAGTAACATTAATTGCTTTAATATTTTCCCTTCCATTATTTAAATCATTTATTAAATCTTTATTTAAATCATTTAACCAGCTAATATAGCTATCAGTTTTTTTACAGCAATCATCTATTTTGGAAACAACTTCTCTCCAGTTATATTCTCCATTTGGATAATTAAAGGAAGAAGCAATATTTCTGGTATTATATATTTTTTGTTTTTGTGACTTTATAAGTGGTTGCATTGAATTTGAAATTTTATCAGTATCAACAAATATCTTTCCACTAGAGTTAGAAGTTTTCTCAATTGAGTTTACAAAGTCAACAAGTTCATCTCCTAATTTTTTTATACTCGTGCTTAATTCCAGAGAGCTTGTTTTGTCTTTTAAACAGTTTTTTATATAAACACTTGCTGACCCTCTATCAGAATCACTTGACCAAACACCATCATTAGAAATATTACTTATTTTTTCATAAATGTTAGATAAAATATTATTTAATTCTACTCCTTGTTTCTTTAAATCTTCTGCTGCAGATTTTACATTATTTGTATTAATATTTAATCTTCCCATATTAATCAACCTCCATTGCTTCTTGCTGTAATGCTAAATTTATTCTATTATTTAAATCGTTAATTTTATTTCTAAGATCAGGTAAAATATTATTAACTATATTGTTATAAATATTTTTTTCTTCTTCAAGCAAATGATTTAAGTCATTATTTCCACCTTTTATATCATTTACAACATAAGCTGACCCTTGAACTGAGACTAGTTTGCATAATGTATTTATAGAGTTGCTTAAAGCATTGGCTGTATTTACAGTTTTATTATAACAATTTCTATAAATTTCTTTTTGTCTTTTAAAATTATCTGACTCTAACATAAAATTTCTCCTTACATTAAAATTATTTTACTACCATTACGAATATCTGTATTTGCTACTAAAATATTCATATCATATTTTTCTCCTGTGTCTCCACTATATAGCATGTTTTTTCCAGTTGCTTGAAAATATCCATTTGACATTTCAGATACCATTTTAGATAGCAATTCAATGACATTACCAATTTTTCTATTTATTGGTATGAAAACATCATAATTTTCTTCTAAAATTGGAACTATTAATTCAACTAAGACTTTATTGTTCATCTTTTTTATCAACTCCGTCTACGACATATTTTATTATCATGTGGTTTCCTTGATAAATTGGATAGCCAATACATGGGAAAGATACTTTCTTTTCTTCTAAACTTAATGACATTACACCTAAAGCTACTTGAGTATCTATATCTTCACCTAACCAAATACCAAACGTATTATTTATATTTTCTATAAACCAATCTTCTACTTGTAATAATTTATAATTGTTGGAATCATCAAAGAATAAGAATGTATTCTTTTTGCATTTAGATGCTTCTTTAAATAACAATTCAAAATTCTTGTTATATTTAGAAACCTTTTTCTTTAATTCTTGAATACCAAGAATAATATAAACATTAGTTTCTGTTAAGTTTTTGTCATTTGAAACATTTTTATACATTGAAATAAAAGCTTGCTCTAAATTATTATTAAATACATTTACATTTTTATAATTACCACGATAAATACTTAAAGCATCAATTATATTTATTTTAACATTTTTTAATGTAAGCATTTGTCTTATTAAACCATAAACAAAATAAATGTGATTTTTAATACTTTTAGCTGCTATTAAATTGATTTTAAACTCTAAGAAATTATATACATACACTTCTAAACTATTTCTTTCAATTCCAATTGGCAAACAATCTAGACCTTTTAGTTCAAACAAAACATCTTCAACATAAACTATTTCTGGTAAATATGGTATTTTTCTTGCTTTTATGTCTGGATATTTTTCTTTAACTTTTTTAGCAAATTCTCTAATAAATTGTGTTTTTTCATCTTTATTACATATATCAGCAGTCTGAAATTCATAAATATTGGTTCCATCTTTAAACATTATTCCACGTCCATAATTATCAGCTGGAACCATTTTTTTAGGAGCTCCAAGTAAGTCCCTATAATCAAAATCATTTGGCATTTTTAAGCATACTTTATTTCTGAAATTTTCTGCTACACGCATTCTAACTGCATTTTGTTGTGTAGTTGAAACTATAAAAACTATTCCATATTTGGCACTATCTCTAAATAATGGGTTAAATGAATCATACATTCTTGGATATGTATCTAAGTAATTTTCATAATTATTTAGAACTACTAAAATAAACTTGTCTTTTTTACCACTTAATTTATTATAGCCAGAAAAATTACCACCAAATTCAGAATATGCTTTTTTTCTGATTCCTAGTTCCTTATTTAAAAGTTTTATTAAATTTACTAATTTTTCATTTTCTTCTATAGTAAAAACTGTACCAACATGTTGCAATAATTCAAATATTTTTAAAGTTTCTGCACCAAAATCACCAATATAAATATTTAACTCATTTGGAGACATTTGTGATGTCAATTCATAAATTATTGTTGAAATTAAGTTTTCTTTTCCAGAACCAGCTATACCATAAATTAGTAAATTACCATCATTTAATAAGTCAAATGTTGCTGGTCCCTGCTCCTGTAATCCTGGGGCATCGTATTCTCCAAAAATTATATTACTTAGGGGATTAATATCTTGTTTTATTTTATCTTTATATTTTGTTAGAAGATCTTTTAAATAAATATTTTTTTCAAGTGCTGGTAACCATAAATTTTTACGTTTAATTCCATCATCTTTGGCAATTTTACATAACATTTTTACTATATTAGTTAGTTGATCTCCTAATTCAGGCTTATTTTCATTTAATTTTGTAAAACTATCATATGACCTTTTTATAATATTCCCATTATCATCTATAAATGAAATAGAATCATCAATTTTTTTTATTAGCCTATCATTTGGAACATATTTCTCACCTGTCCAGGCAGATTGACCAATATCAAAATATTCATCATAACCAACTTGTAAGTAAAACCTTCCTGTTTCTTTAATACTAGCTGCCTCTGGTCTTTTTAGCATTTCCATGCTATCAGCTCTAGTTTGAACTTTTAGACATACTTTAAATCTTGAATTAGACCATATTTGATCATTAACTACTCCACTTGGTTTTTGTGTTGCTAAAATAAGATGAACTCCTAGAGAACGTCCTATACGTGAAGTTGATATAAGTTCTGCCATAAATTCTGGCTGTTGAGCTTTTAGTTCAGCAAACTCATCGGTGATTATAAATAAATGTGAAACTGGTTCATCAATAAGGCCCTCTCTATATAATCTTTGGTATTTATATATATCCATAGTACTTTCGCCAGTTTCTTCTTTTACTTTATTAAATTGCTTTTGTCTTCTTTTTAATTCACTTTCAATTGATACTAAAGTTCTATTCATTTCAGATGTATCAAGATTAGTAATAGTTCCTGCTAAATGTGGAATTGCGATATTTGCTTCTCGATTTTCAAAAGCACCAGCAAGTCCTCCACCTTTATAATCAATTAAAACGAATTGAACTTCTCTTGGATCATAATTTAAAGCCATAGATAAAATGTAAGTTATAATAAATTCACTCTTACCAGAACCAGTTGAACCTGCAATTAAACCATGTGGTCCATCAGCTTTTTCATGCAAATCTAGAGTATATAATTCTCCACTTGTATGTACTCCAATTGGTGCAGACAAACTAGTAATTGGGTCACTGCTTTTCCATCTATTTCTAACATTTAACTGTTCAATTTTTCCAACGTTATACATTTGTAGAAATGAAATAGACGTAGGTAATTGACTCGAAGTATTATTACTTTGAACGGGAACATTAGCAACTATACGCCCAATTATTCTCATGTCAATATTTGTTGCATATTCTGCTTTAAACTTAATAGTGTCTTCTTCAGTAACTTTTGCGTTAAACATTCCAGAAGTACTATCTGTAATAGAAATAAACTTGCTACATTCATTAGGCATACTCTTCATATTTTCATCGAAAATTACTAGAGAAAAGCCATAATTGAATTGATTTTCTAGTAAATCTTTGAAAAACTTAAAATTTTTTATGGAACTATAAGCATCTGTTATAACTAAAAAATAAGTGTCATATAATTCATATTCATCAACTTTTTCTTTATTTATTTCATTTATTTCTTTTTTCTTTTCATCTCTTTTACTCTTTCTTTCATTAAACTCATTATCTAGGAATTGGCTTAATATTTTAGCTTCATCTTGATTTTTTGAAAAAAATCTAGTTTGTTTGTCATCTGAAAAATTATGATTAGTATATTTTAAGTAATCCCATCTATTTTCTTTAATTGAATCTGTAAAAATGACTATTTTTAAATCAAGTGGACTATGTAATGTAAGTAATTGAATCATTAACCAATTTATAAATTCATCTTTGTTGTTGTTCAGTAATATTATAGCTGTAACAATTTGTTCTTTTAAACTAATTGTTATTGGTACATTGTTTAATTCTTTATATTTTTCTCCAACTTCACATACTTTTTTAAAAAGATTATCATCATCTAATGAAAATTTTTCTTCAGCTGCTCTTATTTTTAAAGCTGATGGTCTATTTCCAATACCAAGTCTTAATTCGATAAAATCATCATCTTTAATCATTCTATTCCAGAAATTGTTATTTCTATTTTTTATAGCTAAAATACACTCAGAAAGGCTTAAGTTGTTTTCAGTAATTATTGCCTCTTGTTTTGTTATTTTAGATTGAATTAGCTTTTCTTTTTCTATTAAATAATTTGAATATTTTTTTTGACGCAATTGCTCTCTTTTTTTGGCATATTGTTTTTGCCATTTTCGTACTAATATAGGCATTAATAAAGATCCAATCAGCATTGCAACCACCATTATAATTTGAGGTAGTATATCAATAAAATCCTTTGTTCCAGAAGCAAGCCCATCATATAAACTAAAAGCACTGATAGACATCATTCCAAGCATTGTAAAACTTGAACCAATACTCAAGAAAAACGGCATATTAGAATCTTGATCTTGTTTTCCAGGTGGTGGATCAATAATTATTTCTTCTGTTTCCAATACACTTCTAATTCTAGGCGTATGTGTAAAGCATTGATTATCAGAATATAGTGTTATATTATTTTCTAATTCAGTTGTAGGGCTATATTCATTATTTTTAATTGTTGATTGATAATCAACATTAAATAAATTATTTGATTGAAAAAAATTATGGCTCATAGGAACTACAAAATTTTTTTTCATCCAAATCATTCTAAGACCATTAGTAAAAATAATATCTCCTACATTTAGTATAGTTTTTTCCCTGACTCTTTGGTTATTAACATACAAATATAATTTTTCGTCTGGTGATGTAGGATAAATATACCATAAATTATTTTCTAAATTAATAACAGCATGATGCTCAAACATCATATTTTTTGTAAAAACTATTGAATTATCTTTAGCACTACCTATGGTTATAGTATTAAGTCTAGTAACATCAAAATTAAAACTATTTTCTACTATAGATGGTAAGCAATATAATACAAATATTTTATTAATACCACTTACCAATATTGGAATGCTCATATAATCAGAAAGGGCAATTTTATCAACTACCATACCATCAGCACCAATTATATTGATGCTTCCATTGCTGGTTAGAATCCATTCATTATTGAAAGAGTCAACATTCAAAGAATTTTCTGTAACTCCTCCAGAAATTTTAAAAGAAAATAACATAGAGCCATCAACCTTAGGAGGCAAATTAAATTTTAAAAGATTTTCCTTGTCTTGAATATATAATCTCATACTAATCCTACCTTATTAATGTAATTTTAGCATAAAATATATACAAAAAAAAGAAGTATTTAAAACTTCTTAATAACTTCATATATATATTTGACATTATTGCTTTCTTCTTTTAAATAATCATCTAATACTTTAATAGATACATTTTTATCTTTCTTTTTATTATATCTATCATATAACTTAGTTATCTTTTTATAAGTGATATTAATACTTTCACTATCAGTAATAAACTTCTTAGATTCAACTTGCATAATACCTAGTTTCTTACTACCACCATTTATCTTATAATTAAAATTATCTATCTTTCTAAGTAATTTACTTCTCTTTTTATTTTCATATATCATAATAGAATAAATTATATTAGAAATATCTTTATTATCATAATTACATTCGTCATAATATTTTTCTTTTAATTTAACATAACTAATTAGAATACTATCTTTACTTATAAATTTAGTAGTTTCTTTATTATTACTTAATATATTTTTACTAATGGAAAACTTATATAAATATATAATTGCTAAAAACCAGATAATTAATCTTAGATCTTCGCCTGTTAAAAAGACTTCTTCTACTCTATTAATAAACTCTTGATTAATAATAAAACCTATAATTATAAGTAATATATAATAATAGATATTTTTATCTTCTTTAGAAAAGAAGTCCTGCTCAAGTATATAACTATTATAAAATATATCTGTTAGCATCATAAATACAAATATTAAAAATATATCACTAGTATAATTAATACCTAATCTTACCAAAATACCGGCAAATAGTAACATAATAATAATTGAAAAAATAAGCCATTCTCTTCTATTAATTTTATATTTATTTTCAATATGTTTTATTATTATAAATAAAATAATTCCAAGTATTATATAAATAAGCCAACCAATTAACCCCATACTAACACCTCAATTAGTCCATATTATAGCATAATTCTATTTTTTAGCATACTTTTTTAATCTCTTTTTAATTATAAATACTAAATCCATTGGACCATTAATTTTATATAATACAAGTAAAGCATCTTGTAATTTTACTTTATCACTAAGATTATCTTTAATAGACTGAGCTTCCTCTTTATAATTAAAATTATCTATTGGATTAACTTCAATAAAATCTTTGATATATTCTTCTATATCTTTTAAAATATACTCTTTAATAGGATATTCATCTATTAGGCTTACTCCATAATATCCTCCTACTAGGTATCTATATTGATTAATTAATTCTTCCATTAAATCACCTAGTAATATTTTAATATAATTATTTTAAAAAATAAAGAAATATGCTAAAATCATAATAGAGGTGGCCTATGGAAAAGAAAGATATTAAGTTTATAATTATTTTTATATTTATTGTAGGTATATCTTTTATATATTTATTTCAGGCAACATATGCTAAATATAGAAAGCAAATAATAACTGAGGTAAATGCTAATGTTGCTAGCTGGAATATTAAAATAAATGATGAAGCAATTGCTAATAAGAAGAAATTAGCTAATAGTATTACTCCAATATTTGATGAAAATGAATATGTAAAAGCTAATACTTTAGCTCCTGGTGTCACCGGTCATTTTGATATTATTATTGATTCATCCAATGTCGACGTTGATTTTACATATGAAATAACTGCTAGTTTAGCTGAAGATACTGATTTAAAAGATTTTAAAATAACTGGTTATGAGTTAAATGATTCTGGAACAATTAATAAATATGATAGTTCTATAACTGGAGATTTAGTCAAGAATACTAAAAATACTAAAATTAGATTTTACGTAGCTTGGGTAGATGATGATACAAATGAAATGGATAATTCAGAAGATACAACTTATGCAGTAAACCATAATAATGTAATTTATAATTTAACTATTAAATTTACTCAAAAAAAATAGACTTCGTAAATTACGAAGTTTTTATTTAGACTTTTTGTTTAGCAATTAATTTTACTTTCATATAAAGGCAGGCATCTCCTGAAGCTTTTTCATATGTTCCACATTTTTCACCAAAGTAAGTATCAGCATCATCTTTTTCTAGGTAGAGACTACTTCTTTTAGTAGTAAAATTACTTTCTGTAATATCTGTTGCTTCAGTATATACTCCATCATTTAAATAATAATAAGTATAAGATGGATCATAATCATAAGTTTCATTTAATTGATAATATTTATTAGCTTCATCATAACTCCATGTAGCATTTACTGTAAAATCAGCATATTTTCCAGAGTCTAAGCTACCAGAGCTTGTTCCTAAAACGACATTAAAAGGATAAAAACCATTTAAATCAGAAATTGTTTTTGTATTATTTGAAACATCCATATCTTTACCAAGAATAGATAGTTTTTCTATTTCATAAGATAAATCTGCATCTACTTCACCTAAGTTATGAACAATAACTTGTTGACTATAATCTAACATACCTGGTTTCATATCAGTTATTTCAACAACAACCATACTAGTGGCTTTTCCATCAGAATTAAATTCCACATCCCAAGCTGCAACTGTACCACTTATTTCAAGACTAGCTTTAGATACATAAGTAAACCAAGCAAAAATATTAACACCTAAAAAGAATAAAACAAAGATAAAACTCTCTAAAACTAGTTTCTTTTTCTTTTTAGATAAATTTTTATAATAATTGTGAAATTTAATTCTCATAAAATCACCTCCCTAGTCAAATAATTTCTTCATCTGTATTTTTATTGTTTTTTGAAACAATTTTTCTAAGTTTATTATTTTCAATTTCTTCATCAGTCATTGTTTGTAAAATATCGACCATAATTACTATTACTAATGGACAAAATATTAAAAAGAAGAAACCGGCTTGAGTATTTATAATATGATTTACTTGGGAAACAATAGGAACAACACCTACTACCTTTCCTAAAACCTGTTTATCGGTTATTGGTGGGTCTTCAGCTTGATTTTTTACTCCTTTTGTAACAATGATTTTTCCGCCATTTGCAGCATCTTCAATCTTAATAATTCTATGTGTTACAAACTTATTTTCAAGCCCTCCACGATTGCCAGAATAGGCAATGTCATCTCCTACTCTAAGTTTATTAACATCGTAGTCTTTAACGGCAATAACATCATTAATATTATAAACTCCAGTCATAGAGCCAGTTGCGACTGTAAACATTCGATAACCAAAAATACTCTTGTTTCCAGATAGTCTTTGATAACCAACAAATAGAATATAAACAATTAATATTGCAAAAAAACATGTTTTTAATATAGTAAATATACTCTTAAAGATTTTATTATTTAGTATTTTAGTCAAATTAATCACCCTTTAATTCGTCAAATATATTATCAATTGTCTTATTTTCTCTAGAAAATCTATTACTTAAGATATTACTAATATTTTCATACTTTCTTTTATTATCAGATTTAATAATATCACACTGCTTACTAAACATAATTTTTATTTTATCTTCATCTAAAGTATCAGTACTATCAAGTAAATTATTAATTAGTCTTTTCATCATTTGATTAACAATATTTTCTAAAGTTCCTCGACTACTACTATTAATTAAATTTCTATTGGCAATATAAGTCATAAGAAATGCTTGATCATATTCATTTTTAAGTATACCTTTATCAAAATATTCTCTCTTTTCTATCTCACGATTATCTTTACTTACAAATGATTGAATATAATTCCATAGTTCTTCTGCTTTTTTAAAATTTGGATTTTTTAAAATAACATTTGTATGTCTAATAGGACTACGTACTGCAGGGACATGTAATTTATTTAATGTTGTATATAACTCACTACTACAAAATCCATCCATCTGAATTTTAGCTTTACTAATTCTTTCATTTAGACTTAAACCGTCTTTTGACCCATCTGTTCCTTTAATAACTTTAGATAAGTCGGATAAATCTACTTTTACTTTTACATCTTCACTATCTACTTTAGTAATGGCATTATAAGTTAGATAATTCTTATCAATACAATATGAACTACCACCAGTCGCACTAACACGATCAGAAAAGAAAGCTCTCATGTTATTAAGTAAGGAAAATATAAATCTATTTTCATAGGTATCAAGACTATCTTCATGATTAATATTTAATATTTTAGATGGTTTTACATCTCCATTATCTTCTATTTTTTGAATATAATTTGTATGTTGTGTTAAATGAATAATTGATTCAACGGTAACTTTTTTAGATTGCTCTATTTTTACTACTTCTTCTTCATTCATAATAAATCTTTTTGGATTACGTAATATATTATCTAGATAAGGAAGGGTTTCTTCTATTTTATCTAGCCATTCATAATTAACAACTTTTAAATCATAATCTCTATTTACTTTTAAAGTAGAATTCATATTATTTAAAAATTCTTCATTATTTTCTAATTCTGTTTCCTTATCCATAGTATTCACCACCTATTAAACCATCTTTTGTAATCTTCTTAAATATTCTTTACATTCATTAAAGTTTTCTTTACCAAATTCTTTATCTAGGAATTCTATAAATGGATCTATTTCATCTCTAATATATGCTAAGTTTAATTGTTCAAATTTACGTAGTATTTTACGAGCTATATAATAGTCAACTCCATCTACTTCTTTACCTCCTGCTGTGATATATGTTGCGACAAAGTCACGCATCTGTTTAACAATACGGTTACCAAAAGCTATACGGAAGTGTTTAATTACGTAATTATCCATTTCATTAATTTTATCTTCCATTTCTTTAGTCATTGGAGTTTCTTGTTTTGCTTTAGCAAATAGTCCTTCCAAATAAGAACTGTTTATGTTCATAGAATCAGTATCTACTGGTTCAAATGGAGTTCCTTTTTCATTTATATCTATTGGCATAGCACGGTCATATACTTTATCAGTAACTGCAAATGTTGAGTCATCGTTATTAATTGTACCTATATACCACATGTTACCTGGAATTTTTAATTTTCCACCAACAATTCTCTTAGGGTCTGTATCCCAAGAACTTGGTACTAGCTCGATTACCCATTCATCACGGCTAGGCATTTCAAGAATAGATAACATTTCGGCGAAATAGTATTCAACACGGGCGATATTCATTTCATCTAGAACTGTTACATAAACGTCATCAGTATAACCAGCCAAATACATCCACTTTAATACTTCCGTTTCATTGAATTTTTTAGTAAATTCATTAAAGTAACCAAATAATTCTGTTCTATCTTTCCAAGATGGTTGAACTGAAGCGATTATGGCATCATGCCTAATAAACTTACCCCAGGCATAAGCAAGAGAAGTTTTACCTGTACCAGAAATACCTTGTAATATTACTAACTTAGTAGCACTTAATGCTGAAATAAATAGTCTTATCATTTCTGTTGAATAATATAATTTTAATTTAGAAGCAGCAAAATTTCTAAATGATTCAACTAACTCTTCCAAAGTAAAAGTATTATTATAATTTTGTATTTTGTAATTAGCAAACTCAACATCAACAGCATGTAATTTAGAGAATCTATATTTATCAAGATCTTCTTGAGATTCTTCACCCTGTTGTTCTGGAGTGTTTTCTTCCTCAGAAGTCACAGTAGCCTCTTCTCCAGGCTTTAGTCCAAGTTGAGATACTTTCATTGCCAAGATTTGTTCTTTTTCTTGTACTAAATCAGCTACTTTTTTATTTAGTGTACCAATTTCTTCTAACATACTTTCTTGCTCAACAAGAGTTTTTCTAAATCTAATATATTTTCTAATAAGAAACCAAATAAGTAAAATTATTAAACTAAGTATAATAATCATTACAATAACAGCAATAACTACAAGTACCCATTCACTCATCTTAAAATCTTTTCTATAAAACTCTATTACATATAAATATTCAGGTATATTAAACATTTGAATAAAACCACCAAATATACCTTTAACCATCATACCTAATCCAGAAAAGAATACAGACATAAATTCAAATAAAAATCTAATAAAAGTATCCATCCTACTCCTCCTCAAACATTAAAACTTCAAGTACATCAGTCTTATATTCTAAGAAATAAGCTCTATCTTTATATTTACACTCTCTAACAACTAAGTAATTAAATATACCACTACCTACTATAGTATCTGTTTTTTTATAGATATCATTTATGTGCATATAATTTTGAATACATCCAAACATAAAATCATCTTCAAAAACGTCTTTATTATCTATATAAGTATTGAAATCAACTAATAATACCACATAATTTCTAATTATTGGATTATCAATTAACTTATATACTTTATCAATAATCTTACCTCTATTAATAAATTTATCACTAAATTCAACAAAAAATAATTTATTACTATTTTTTATACTTTCAAAATGAGTAAGAATATAAATTGAAATCTTTTTTAATAGCATTGAAAACTTATCATAATAAAAATCTTCATCTCGATAGACTTTATTTACTAAACCTATTCTATACATATTAAGTTCTTTAATATTTTTATCTAAATATAAGTATTTATAATTTTCTTTATTATGGAAAGATTTTGTTTTAATATTAAAAAATTCATCCTTGTAGTTTTCTATTTTATTAATTTTAACATAATATTTCTTTACTAAACTTATTAGTTTATTGCTTCTATCACCTATTAAATTATTAATCAGATTATTACTTTTAATAAAATCTTCTATGACTTTGTCAATATTATCTTTATCTTTAAAAGATAATTTATCTAATTTAATTATTTCAAAAGATATTTCATTTAATTCTTTAATTATTTTTATATTTTTACTATATTCATTATTACTTACTTCTAACTCATAAGCTTTATATTCGTCGAGCATTTCTTCCATAATACCATTAAATTCTAGTTTTAAATTATTTAGATTATATTTACAATTATCTATAGTATGAAAAATATTATAGTAATAATTATCTATATAGATATTAAAATATTCTTGTAATACTTTTTTTATAAAACTATTTTCTTTATTATAGATAACTAAAGTATATTCAATAAGGCAATTAGTCTTATAACTCATATATATATCTATTAAATTATTCATCTAATCACCTACCTTAATCTAATAAATTATAGCACATATTTTTTTTATTTTGCAGTAGTAACAGTAACATTTACAATTGAATTGTCATTTACTATTGGATATGTATAATTTTTGGTAATGTCATCTTTATAAAAGATAATATTTCTATTGGAACTAGCATTCATTTTAAATGAGAATTTTTTTACGTACTTATAGCCATCAATTGTTTCTTCTTCATAATTATTACTTAATCTATTTATATATAAATTATTAGTTAAATCACAGAATAAGACTTTCGGGTCAAACTCAACAGTAACAATTGCTGAAAAACAATTAGCTTTTTCACTATCACTTAAGTTAGCATAATCGTCTATACTTATTTGATCTCCTATACTATAATTAGAAAATGCGGTTTGGACTTCATAATAAGTAATTGAATTAGTTAGATTAAGTGTTAGATATTTGGCATTTGTACTATCTTCAATATTATAAGAAAATTTACTTTTTTTAATGCCTATACTATAAGTAGCAGATAATGTCTTGGTATAAGGGCTATTTGAAGTTACACTTGTTGAAACAGTAGCAGTATCTCCTTCATAAAAATTCTTTACTGGAGTAACCGTTATTTGGTATGAATCAGATTCATCAGTCGAATAAATTACACTACTAGTTTTACTAAGAGTACAACTAACATTATCTGAACAAGTAACATTTATATCATAAGAAATATCTGCTTTTGTAATTCTTTTAGCATTTTTTCTGTTATTAAGATCGATTGTTAAAGTATAAGCATTAACTCCATCCCAGTTATTTATAGAATAACCTTTATTATTAATTGTTAATATACTGCTATTAAAATAAAATGATTTTGTTTCTAAAATAAAGTTATTTAATATATTTAGTATATATCTTCCTAAAGTAAGACTAATTATAAGAAATATTACAAGTATAATTAAAATAATAATACTTAATTTTTTATGTTCTCTAATATACTTCATAATACCTCCTACATTTGTCTTGATTTAATATTTACTTCAATACTTTCTATATCATTTTCATAAGTTAAGTCTTTAGAATATTCTTGGGGAAAATTAATTACCATTGTATAGACGTCCGTAGTCTTATTTTTGTAGTACATTTCATAATTATCAGGACATTTATACAATTTATACCATGCTCCATCTGAGTCTTGTAGATTCGTTGCGCCAGAGAATAAATTAGTTGCGCCAGAACTATCATATAATTCGTTACGATATAACTTAATAGTAATAGGTAAATTAGTAGTAGTTCTAATACTTAGATCATAAGAGATATCTACATCGGTGTCATGTTCATCATTAAAATTAGATATACTAAATTTATAAACATATGGACTAGAACTTGGAACAATACCATCGGGTTCTAAATTAAATGATTGTTGATCTGTACCAAAAATATATAAAGCTTTCTGAATATTGGCATTTATTTTTGTACTTGTTTCATATCTTGCGTATGCTATTTTAAATAGAAAACCAGCAATAAATAATATTAATAATAGTAAAATACCAAATAATAATATTTTTCTTTTTTCATTAAAATATTTACTATTTCTAAGTCTAATTATAATATTATCCATCTAATCACCTACCCATTATATGTAGTAATTTCCTCTCCATTATATTGTATAGCATGAAATCTAATTTCAAAAAAATCATCCAAGTTACCATTATCTTCACTTATTGCTGTAGTATCATCATCATTAAAGGAAAAACTAGCTATAATATTGATTACTTTATTATTATTAATATCGTCTAAAGTGACAATTCCAGTATAAGTATTACTAGCTGTTTTTATTAAATTAGCATTATTTGATGTAAATCCATTAAATGTAAGTAATTTATCACTATCGGCATTCTTATCAATTAGTTCAAAATCATAGCGAAATGCAACGTCACTTCCGGTAGGATCTAAAGTAATATCAAATGTCCCTGTAGATCCAGGTGATACTTTACCTTTTCTGGTATGTATTGATGTAAAATTAATATTATCGATTTTAACACTATCAAGATTTTCTTTAACAATATTTTGTCCATTAATAGAAACATTAATTCCAGCAACTTTACTATTTACTTTAGCATCAACTGCTGATTCATATGAAGTATAAGTATATTTTGTACCATAATATAAAACAAAAGAACATAACACAAAAATGACAATTAAAAAAATTCTCTTATTATTCTTCTTTTTTTTCATATGTACCCTTTCTATTAATCTACTATATTTATTATTGCTTTAATAATAAATCTTATTCTCTATAAACATCTATTATCCAATATAATATTAGCATTATTTAATATTATTTTCAAGAAATATAAATTTAATAAAAAATAAAAGAGAACTTCTTTTTAATTATGAAGTGATAAAGTAAAAGTAGACACATAAAAAGAATGTGATCTACTTTTCTTTTGTTATAATTGAATTAAGGAGATGATTTTATGGGAAGACCTAAAGGTGGAAAAAATAAATATTGGTCAAAA
>Ga0256404_1007178_pt1 | contig 17818 bp, 14 predicted proteins | sample RumenRJG_01DNA_FD_185990 | JGI IMG/M metagenome (GOLD analysis project Ga0256404, IMG submission 185990) | Bovine rumen microbial communities from Lethbridge, Alberta, Canada - RJG_01 | ecosystem: Host-associated > Mammals > Digestive system > Stomach > Rumen | place: Canada: Alberta | collected...
TTTATTTACGATGTTTTTAACGGTTATCACCATCTTGAGCTTATTCTCTTCAACTTATAACTTAACTAAGTCCTTATATCTATCGGACGATAACAAAGTATTGATTACTCTCCCAGTTAACGCGAATAAGCTATTCTTCTCTAAATTATTCGTTTATTTCTTTTATGAATTAAGGAAAACGGTGAATATCTTAGTTCCTGGTGTTTTTGGCTTCTTATTATTTGAAACAATTGGCTTTAAAGGCAGTGAATTAAGCGCTTTAACAATTCTTTGGATGATTATTCCAACTCTCTTATTTGTTATTATTCAAGTCCTTTTAGCCTCCCTTATTTCTATTCCATTTATGTATGTTTATCGTTTATTTAAACGTAATCAAATATTCGATTTAATTATTGTCACCTTAGCGGTCGCTTTATTTATTTTTATTGTCGTTAGATTAATTAATTTAATTCCAGAAGATATTGATCTAGATAGACAGTGGCCATCCATGGTCAATGGTTTTGAAAACTTTATCGTTACTTTTGATAAATATGCTTATCCAATTAATTACTATTCACGTCTTTTCTTTGGTGAATCGTGTAGTAGTGGATATCACTACCAATTAACTGGTATAACTTTCCTTAAAATATTGATCACTATTGGTGTTATTGGTTTATTAACATTATTTGCGTTCTTACTTATTAGACCAGTCTATTTCAAGATGATCTATAAGACTTTTGAATTTGATAAGAACCCACAGTTAGCGGCTAAAAGGAATGTGAGACATAAGAAATACATCACCTTCGCTAATAAGGAATTTAAGTTATCATTTAGAGACTTTGATATCTCTGGTTCATATATCGCTATTTATATTATTATTCCTATTTTATTGTTATTTATGGACCGCGTGATTTCAGCGATTTCTACCTCTATGAGAGGCGATAACATCGCTATCGCAGTTAATGTCTTATTAACTATTCTTCCTTTATTAGCGAGTAACTCCACAGTCGCGACCTTATATTCTAAAGAAGGTAGAACAGCTTATTTAACAAAGAGCAATCCTGTTAATCCATTTATTCCTTTAACGAGTAAACTATTGTTTAACTTATTATTCTGTGTCCCATCAATTGTGGCTTGTTCAATTATTTTTGCAAATTTTAGCGGATTAGGGGTACTAATAGCCGTCTTATTTAGTGTGTCAGTATTATTAATTCAATACGCTCACATCTTCTATAGCGCGGCGCAAGATATCATGAATCCACAAAATGAGGTCTATGCCACAACCGGTAGTGATTTCAATAATCCAAATGAGGCTAAAGCCACAATTATGGCCTTTGTTGGTTCATTTATCATTACCTTTGTCTTATATTTCATGCTTGTGGAATCTACGACATTACATGGTAATTACATATCCGCTTTTGTGAGATTATTAATTATCGCGGCAGTGCTATTCGCCGGATTCTTATATCTCTTCGTTAAGAAGATACAAGCGTTCTATTATGAGAAATAGGAGGAAATAAGATGAAGAAATCAACAATATTGTTACTTGTCCTTGTCTATATCGTTTCCTTCTTTGTGATTGGTCTTTTAGGCCATTCCATCAGAAACTATAATCCAGAAGTCTATCCAGAAAGCATTGAGATTATTGATCCTGATAATAGAACAGAGATGTCAAAAGACACTGTTGACCCTGATACAGGTGAACTTTTGTACAATTATTACTTCGTTTATAAGAATTACAAAAGTGGGGATAGTGTTAGAATTAAAGCAAGTATTAAACCTGATAATTGCACCTATCCAGACATCAAATTTACCAAGGATGAAAGTGATACTTCTTTCAAAATTGACACACACGAAACAAATCCAAATGTTGAAAAAAACTTCGCTTTAATCACGTTAACCGGCGAATTAGAGACAGTTTTATCAACACCATTCTTTGTGTCCGCTACAAATCCTGGTACACAAATAAAACTCAAAGTTTGTATTACATTCGTTAGTCCGCTCTTATCTTAAAAGATATTGTAAAAAAATATTTATTGGTTATGATAATTGAGCGACTTAACAAAGGAGGTCTTTGTTATGAAAAAAGCCAAATTAAGTACGTTTTTAATTACATTACTATCATTAACAAGTTTGATGGCTTGTGATCCAAATAATATCCCAAGCTCAAACTCAAATAGTAATAGTGGTTCAATCAGTAGTTCTGATAGTGGCTCTTCTGAAAGCACTTCTAAACCATCAAGTTCAGGTTCTGTTATCGATTTAACATCTATTAAGTTAAACAAAACTGAAACAAGCATTTTATTAAATTCTAAAGAAACATTAATTGTTTCATTCACTCCAACTAACGCCACTGATAAAGAAGTGGAATGGAGTAGTGATGACGCCACTATTGCCAGTGTTGATAATGGTGTAGTCACCGCTAAAAAGATTGGTGTGGCTAACATCACTGTTAAGAGTAAGAAAAACGCTAGTATTTCTGCTACTTGTAAAGTAACAGTTAAAGATAACGTTATTTTATCTAACGTTTCTGCTAAACATGAATTTGTCTTATTTGAACAAAATAGAGCCAAAGATGAAAAGAATGATGATGGTTTCTATGATCATACACAATCATATAAAGTTGGTGATGATAACCCATTCAATGTTAAACCAGCTTTAACTGTATTAGACGCTAAAACATATCAACCAGTTAGTGCTAGCCAATGGTTACATGATTTCACAATCAGTGCAAAACTTGGCGATACTACTGTTGGTGAAGAATATTTCAAAGTTTTAGACGCTCGTGAATGCGATGTCGATTTCACTGAAGAGGCCGTTGGTAAAACATTTACCATTACTATTGCCCCAGGTGGTGTTGATGATTCTAGAGTAGCTTCTTTAACTAAATCCATCACTGTTGATGTTATGGATGGCTATAACGTTTATAACGCTAAAGAATTAGGTTATTTTGATACCCGTCCTGTTGATTTCACCCGTGATTCACCAGTCATGGAAGATGGTAATGACTGGAGAGTTCAATGGAGAGAATTCAAAACTGCGAACAATATGGATGTTGATTATGTCCCAGCCGCTTTAATCTTCCAAACAGATATTGCCGTTACTGCTAGTGACTTACCTGCTAACTTCTTCTATACCGCTGAACAAGCTGCTGCTTTAAATGATAGAAAAGCTGCTGGTTCATTAGTGGACTTCACATACTTCTATGAACGTACCATTCCAGGTAATATGACCGTTGAAGGTAACTATTTTGATTTAGACTTCTCTGCTATTCCATTAATTAAAAGAGATAGACAAAAAACCACAGCGGATGGTGAAGTTGTTGGCCACTCCTCCGCATTTAAAACTCTCGCTGGTGATGATGTTATCTTCCGTAACATTAATATGACAGGTAATGGTAAGAAAGCCACAGGCGATGAAGATAAGATCTATAGTGGTGGTATCATCTTTGTTAAAGGTGCGGGTTCTAAAACCTTAAAAGCCTATAACATGATTGCCACTAAGTTCTACATCACATTCTTTGGTGAAGATGGTAGTGATGGTGAACCATTTACTCAATTCGAATTAGATAAAGTTAAATGTTTTGACAACTATAACTCCTTCTTATATAACTGGGGTTCCACAATTACCGCTAAGAACACATTATTCAGAAGTTGTGGTGGTCCAGTTCTCATTCAAGACCATACTGATACAGATACATATGAAGAAAACAATGGTATGACCGTTCTTGGTCACGCTCCAACCGCTAACTTCATTGATTGCACAATCAAGAACTATGTCACTGGTTCAGAAGCTTGGTTCCAACAATTTGGTGCGACAGCCAAAGCTGGTGAAATCAAAATGTTATCTGACTTATTCTATGCTACAGGATTAACAAAATCTTATGTGACTAATGATAAGGGCGAAGGTAAACTCTATGCCGCTTTATCCGCTGCTGATGAAAATGCCTTCTTCAACTTCATTGTCTTAAATAAATCTGGCAATGCCGAAGGTATTACAACTACTCCATCATGTGGCACAGTTAACATGATCAATACTGGTGTAACTAATACATTTGATTACCGTCAACCAGCATATGATAGTGTTTATCAAGCCTATGTTGCATATAGTGCTGCTAGTGATGAAGATAAGCCAGCTGCTCAACAAGCCTTAATCGCCGCTGCTATGGCAAAAGGTGTTGAATTTGCTCCTGACTATTCTGATGCTAACGATAAGATTACCGCTTATATCACCGGTATCTGCACACAGCATATGACATTAAGAGGTCGTAACAACGCTGGTGCTCCAGTTATGGACTTAGGTGAGAAATTTGGTTTATTAGCCTATGATGGCGCTAACAATTTCTTACAACCAATGGAAAGCATTGCTGCAGGTACTGTTAATAAATTCACTCCAACAAGTGATCAATTAGCAAGTATTCCAAACTATGGTGCTGTCTATTTCGGTGGTATGGCCTTAGTAGTGGAATTAACCCCATACGTGGCTTAATTATCTTATTAAAATAAACAATAAGAGTGGTCCAAGCGGATCGCTCTTTTCATATCTAATATAGACTAATAAACAAACGTTAATGATTTAATGAAGACTCTACCTTTATTTGCGTCAGTAGTGCTGAGTTGTAATTTATTAGCGTTTATATCAATAGTAAATTCTTTTTCTACTGGCTTTTCATCTTCACCTGGCTTTAAATCAACATTCATGACAGGTGCACTTCCAGTAGTGGCCACTCTTAAGACAGAATTTGGATCTGTGTTGTTGTGAGTAATTGGTTCATCTCCACTCCAAGTATCAACCCATGGTTTATGATATGTTTGGGCTTTGATTGTGGCTGATTTAATTGTGACTGCAAATGTGAAATCTAATGAACCTGTTTTATCGGCGGCCCCTAATTGCAAGACTTTTTCACCACTACTTGGGATACCGTTTGTGATTTGAGAGTTTGTATTCTTTACTTCACTAACAAAAGTAGTGCCCGCTTCTTGGTTGATGTAATCCAATAATTTATTGTCTAATGCTTCTGTACTTACTGAACCACATGTTGGATTAAATAAATTTATAGTTAATGTTTTATCAGCGACCGGTGTCTCTGAAGAACTAATACTAGAACTACTGGAAGAACTTGATTCAATACTTGAAGCACTAGTGGATTCACTTATTGTAGAACTACTTTCTTTACTTGAATCTACACTTGAGGATATAACAGTGCTTGCTGGTGCTTCACTACTTGTAATAGCGTTTGAGTTACAAGCCACTAAAAGCAATGCACTAGCGAGCAATAAAACTTTTGATAATTTCATATAATGATTCCCTTTTCTATTATATGTTTTGATTACTCCATCAAAACACCGGATAAATTATAAAGAAAAAATAAACATATAACAAACATATAATTGAAAACATGAAAAATGCGAGTAAAATAAAATTAGACTTTAGATTTCTCGGAGAATTTTATGTATATCAAACGAAACATTGAAGAAGCAGTTATCCAAGCAAGCAAAGAATATCCAGTTGTTATGGTTTGTGGTCAAAGGCAAGTTGGTAAATCCACTATGCTAAACCATATTAAAGAAAACAACCGCCGTTATGTAAGTTTTGATGATAGACAAGCCAAGCGTTTGGCGGAAACAGATCCTACTTTGTTTTTTGAGACATATGGATATCCGATTTTGATTGATGAATTTCAAAAAGTGCCAACTATTTTAGAAACTATCAAGGACATATCAGACAAGCTTGGTTATGAAGGAAAAGATAATAATGGATTGTTTTGGCTAACCGGTTCACAAAAATTCGAAATGATGAAAGGTGTGTCAGAATCACTCGCTGGTCGTGTAGCGGTTTTCGAAATGTCTTCACTTTCTAAAAATGAATTATTTGGCAAAGATTATGGGGTGTTCAATCCAGAAATATCGGCATTAAAAAAGAATGAGAATATTAAAAGCAGTGTAAATGATATTTATGGCCTTATTTTTAAAGGAGGCATGCCAAAAATAAATGCCTCAAGCATTAATAGAGATAAGTATTATAGTGACTATATCAATACCTATTTAGAGCGAGACATTAAGGAATTGTCCCAAGTTGGCAAATTGGATGAATTTTATGTTTTTCTTGTATATATAGCCGCTAGAACAGGCCAAGAAATAAAATATGATGAAATATCAAAACAAGTTGGTATATCTGCTCCAACTGCTAAATCGTGGATTACAATTTTAGAAAGAAGTGGTGTCATCTTTATTCTTAGACCATATTCTTCAAGCGTTACTAATCGTTTAGTAAAAACGCCTAAAATGTATTTTATGGATACTGGTTTAGCAGCTTATTTGTGCCGTTGGCCAAATGCAGAAACTTTACAAAATGGCAACATGGATGGAGCTTTTTTAGAGACATATGTTGTAAGTGAAATTGTTAAGAGTTATTACAATTCTGGAACCCCAGTTAATAATTTGTATTATTATCGAGACATAGATCAAAAAGAAATTGATTTGCTAATAGTTACTGCAGATTCAATCTATCCAATTGAAGTTAAAAAGAGCAAAGACCCATCTAAGCCAGATAAGAATTTTAATGTTCTTAATAAATTTGGCTTAAATGTTAAACCGGGACTTGTTATATGTATGTGTGATGAAATTGTCCCTATTAACAAGAATTGTTATCTAATTCCTGTATCTTTGATTTAATATAATTATTGCTATGCAAAAGATTATTACAAATTGTTCATGTGTCGATATTTCTAGCGAAGGTAAAGGCGTTATTAAAAACGGGAAAGATGTAATCTTTTGTGATGGCATTTTCCCTGGTGAAAAAGCGGATGTTGAAATACTATATCACCGCGCAGGAGTGTATTTTGGTAAAGTTAAGAAACTCTATAACTTATCTAAAGATAGAATCCAACCAAGATGTAAGATTTGTACATCATGTGGGGGTTGCCAATATCAACAACTAGACTATAAAGCACAGTTAAAATATAAAACTAAAAGAGTTAAAGAAGCTTTAACAAGAATCGCTCATGTTAAACAAGAAGTTTTACCATGCCTAGGCATGGAAGAACCATATAACTATCGTAATAAGATCCAAGTACCTTTTAATAAAGATAGAAACGGTAAAGTGAAGTTTGGTTTCTATAAAGAAAACACTCATATCATTATGCCAATTAAAGAATGTGCGATTGAAGATAAAAGAGCCGCGCCTATCTTATGGGATATTAAATTACTTTTAGAAAAAATGAATATCCCTTGCTATAACGAAGACAGTGGTAAAGGCATTTTAAGATATGTTCTTATTAGAACTAGTTATCATTATGATGAACTAATGGTGGTTTTGGTCACCACTCAAATGAACTTCCCTGGACAAAGGAATTTCATTAATGAGTTAGTTAATAGACATCCTGAAATAACCACAATCGTGGAAAACGTTAATTCTAGACACACTAATGTGATATTAGGTAATCAAGAAAAAGTCTTATATGGTCCAGGTCATATTAAAGATGATATTTTAGGTTTATCTTTTGAGATTAGTGCCGCTAGTTTCTTTCAAGTAAACCCAATACAAGTAGAAAAACTATATGCCTCCGCGCTTAATTTAATTGATTTTAATAAAAAAGAAGTAGTTCTTGATGCCTATAGTGGTGTTGGAACAATTGGCCTAATAGCCGCAAGAAACGCTAAAAAGGTTATTTCTATAGAAATAAACAAGAGTGCCCATAAAAACGCCATAGAGAATGCAAAAAGAAATAATATTGATAATATTGAATTCCACTGTGCTGATGCAGGCGAATTTATTACTAAATATGACGGTGATATTGATGTTTTGATTATGGATCCACCAAGAAGTGGCAGTGATGAAACATTCTTATCAACAGTAATGAATAAACGTATTAAGAAAATAGTCTATGTTTCATGTAATCCAGAAACATTAGCGAGAGATATCCAATATCTATCTAGTATGTATGAAGTGAACTATGTTCAACCTGTTGATATGTTCCCAATGACTGCACACGTGGAAACTATAGTGGGACTATATCGAAAATAAGTGACAAATTTTGTAATAACATACTTTAATTTATTCAAATAGACACAAATTCTTTTATCACAATAACTCACACACAAAGCTTAGATCTAACACTTAACATAGATCTTTTCTTTTACTCTAAATATAGCCTTACCCCATACCATACGCCCAAGCCATATATTACCTATACATAGCCACCGCCACAGCATTCGCCCTTCACTATCTTTTCACTATTCTTTCACTATATTGCTTATACCAACAGCTACCGCCCAACAGCAAATAATAGCTTCTGCCCACAGCTCCCGCCTCAAACATATATATAATATATAGCCCAACTCAAAGCCATAACTCTGCTCACCGCCTGCCGCCCACGCCGCTACTATCAAGCAGAACGAAACTACACGCCCATAAGCAAGCCAAATCAATATAAATTAAGTTGTTTGTTGCGAGTGCTTTTTTGCTATATAAACATGAATACTGTAGTCAAAACCATCATAACTATAGTCAAAACCACAAGAGAAATATTAGTTATAATCTTCCATTTATAATCTGATTTAATAATCGAAATGATTGTGAACACCACACAAATAATAAGAGGTATAATGGTAAAACCATTAATTAGCCACACAATAAGAGCGCCCATCTCGATATCAGTGCCATGCCCAAATCCAGTTTTAATCTGTTCTGATAACATTGGCAAAAATAGTCCAAGATTTACAAAAAAGCAAATTGAACCAATTATTAATGATATTAATCCAAAGACATTGTTCTTACGTTCTTTCATACTAAGATATTATCACTTTTTAATAAAATGTGCACGTTAAACATGCGCCCATAAGCAAGCCAAACAAGCTCCACATCAAGCAAAGGCAGACAGCATAAGCAAATACCTACCAACAGCAAAATAGCTTCCACGTGCTGCGATTTCAACATGCTTAAAAATTGCTCAACTGGCCGGCTCGCAAGCACAACCAACTGCGACATAATAAGAATGAAACATTTTGTATCAAACAGAATGAAAGCTACTGTACAATGACAAATTTTTTAAACATATATTGCCAAAATGGCAAGAAATAAATTATAATATTGCCATGGAATTGAAAGAAATAAGAAAACAATTGGGACTTACACAGCCTGAAGCAGCGGCTATTTTAAACATACCTTTTAGAACATATTGCCGTTATGAAGATGAAGAACAATATAAAGGGACATTTAAATATAACCAAATGCTTACTATCTTGAATGATTATGCTAGTAAAGCAGTTTTATCCCTCGATTTGATTAAAAATGCAGTATCTAGTGTTTGCCAAAAATATGATGTTAGCGCAGTTTATCTTTTTGGTAGTTACGCTAAAAGCAAAGCAAGAAGTGATAGCGATATCGATTTAATGATTGTTTCAGGTATTGAAGGCATTGAGTATTATCAATTGTTAAACGAACTAGAAACCAAACTTAAGAAAAAGATTGATTTGCTAAGATTAGAAACAGCAATCCAAAATGTTAAATTAATGAATGAGATTTTGAAGGACGGAATAAAAATCTATGAATAAAAAGAGAAAAAGATTTATATTCCTAACAATAGTGTATGAAGTAGCTCTTTTCGCTATATGTTTATTGGTGCCTATACTTGTCAAAAAGCACACTGAAGCTTTGGTTTCAGTAAGTGTCATATTATTTGTCATCCTTGGCGTACCATTAATAGTTGCGAATGAATATTTTTATGAACTATTCGATAAAGAGAATAGAAAAAAACTAAGAGAAGAAAAAGAAGAAACAAAGCATAAAAACGAATTACTTAGAGCTGAATTTGACTTACCAGATTATATTGAAACACAGTATGACAGTAGATTGGTTACTAAGCCAAGACTTATAGTCGCTATAGTTTTTCTAGTAATTGGGATTTTTGTAACTTTCGGATCAGGCATTACTTTCGGAATTTTAGAATACGAAAACAATTTATTGGAGGTTCTTTTAATAGTACTTGGACTTGCAATTGTTGTTTATTCGTTTTTTATTGCGTTTAATAAACCAATTTGGGGCCTAGTTCATTCAACAATACCATTCGTCTGTTTCTTCCCACTTCCAGTTATTTTAAAAACCACTAAAGTTATAGATAATGACATAATCATAGCGGTATTAACTATAGTTTCTGGAATAGCTTTCTATTCTATATTTTTGCTTTTAACTGTCGTAATTCCTAAAAAAAGAATTAATGCCGTAACTAGTTCGTATATCAGACAATTTGAGATGAAAAACGAAGGGTATGAATATAGTAAGTTTTCTAGCGGTCTTCATAGTTCGTGTCATGTATCTGAATGGTTTTATAATCCAAAAAATGGCAAAAAACTTATGATCTGTACTATTGGCGACGGAGTTAATTACCTAATTATTAGTGCAAATGTAAGATATGGAAAATATTTATTAAAAGATGTGCCTATCGTGTTTGAAAAGAATGTCGAAGTAAATAAAAACATCATTCAAAAAATCATGGATGAATAGCTTGTTTACGATTTGGTCCACAGTGTGTGCCGAAACCGTAGAGGAACTATGTCTAAAACAACATAATTGTGTTATTATAATAATGAACTGTCCGAGAGGGCTGCATTCAAAAGAAAGAGAAATAGGAAATACCTGTTCTCAACCCCTAGAAATAGGGATTTTTTTATTATGTCTCTTATGAAGAGTCATAATAATTGGCCCTATTTATATAGAAATAGAAAGGAAAATAATTATGGAACAAGTCAAAAAGTACGAATATCTCGACGAGACATTCTACACAAGTATCAAAGAATTACTGGAACAAGCCAGGAAAAGAATCTATCGCAACATTAATAGCGAAATGGTCCTTACTTATTGGCAAATAGGTAAAAAGATTGTTGAAAAGCAAGGAGAATCAAGAGCTGATTATGGAGCTGGTCTTATCAAAGAATTAGCTATTAAATTAAGTGAAGAATATGGTAGGAGCTTTTCGAAAAGAAACCTATGGTTTATGAGACAGTTCTTTCTCAAATTTCGAAAAGTGAACGCAGTGAGTTCACAATTGAGTTGGACTCATTATAAAATGCTTTTACGTGTTGAAAACGAAGAAGCACGTAACTTCTATATTAATGAAGCAATCAGTGGTAATTGGAGCGCCAGACAACTCGAAAGAGAAATAAATACATTCTCTTATCAAAGATACCTTGCTAGTCACGGCAATCATGATGTAGTGGATGATACCGCAAAAAGAGAGAAAAGTGATGACCCTAAAGACATTATTAAGGATCCATATGTCTTAGATTTTTTAGGTATGAAGGCAGATTCATCATTTTACGAAAAAGATTTAGAATCAGCATTGATTACTCATCTTAATGAATTTCTTTTGGAACTTGGTAATGGTTTCGCGTTTGTTGCAAGACAAAAGAGATTTGATATGGATGGTAGAAATTTCTATGTTGATTTGGTCTTGTATAATTACAAGCTCAAATGTTTTGTGCTTATAGATTTAAAAAGAGGCGATTTGACTCATCAGGATATTGGTCAAATGCAAATGTATGTGAATTATTACACTAGAGAATTAATGGAACCAGGAGATAATCCTCCAATTGGAATTGTTCTATGCGCGGATAAAAGTGATGCATTGGTAAGATACACATTACCACTAGATAATAAGCAGATCTATGCTTCGAAATATATGCTTTATCTTCCAAAAGAGGAAGAACTGCAAAACGAGATAAACAAACAAAGAGAATTATTCATGAATAAAAGAAACGAAGATTAGAGGAAGCACTATGATTTATGTTACAGGCGATACACATGGAGATATTGATTATAAGAAGCTTCTCGCGTTAAAAGAGAAGAATCTTTCATATGATGATTATTTAATTATCTGTGGTGACGCAGGTATCTGTTGGTCGCCTAAATCATTTCCATACATGTTAGAACTATATAGAGATATTGGTTGCACAATAATCTTTGTTGATGGTAATCATGAAAACTTTGATATGTTAGAGCAAGCTCCTTTAGTGGAATATAAAGGCGCATTAATGCATCATATAGACGATCACATATTTCGTATATTGCGTGGCGAAATAATGACTTTAGAAGGAAAAACATTCTTATGTCTAGGTGGAGCGTGTTCTATAGATAAGATGTATAGAACCCCACATACCTCATGGTGGCCACAAGAAGAAATAACACAACACGATATCGATAATGCCATGTGCAATTTAGAAAAAGTTAATAACAAAGTTGATTTTGTTATAACTCATTGTTGTGATACGAGTACTATTTTGAAAGCATTTGGTTTTAGAAGAGATATTTGCACTGATTACTTAATGTTTATAGATAAAGTGGTGGAATATAAGCATTGGTTTTTTGGTCATTACCATTTCGATAGAAATATTTCAGGTAAAAAAACATGTCTATACGGCAGTATGATTGAGCTTGTTTGATTTAGTTAATGTTTTCTTTTTGATACAGCTTTATGTAGTGACATACTCCCACCACTTAAAGAAGTGGGGGCTTCTTGCTCGATGACTCTAACGAGCCAAGCATAAACAAGCTATCCGGATGTGTCCCATCCTTTGTAAGTATTTCAATTCCCTTACTTAGAATATTTTTCGCAGCATTTATATCTCTATCATGAATAGATCCACATTTAGGACAAGTCCATTTCCTAATAGCGAGGTCCTTTGTGAGCGAGTTTTTATATCCACATGCATGACATAATTGGCTAGATGGATAAGTAGAAGGAACTTTTATTACTTTTCTACCATACCAATCAGCTTTATAAATGAGCATAGAAACAAATCTTGACCAAGATACATCAGAAATGTTTCTTGCTAATTTAGAACCACTCATCATGTCCTTTACTTTCAAGTCTTCGATACAAATGATTTGGTTTTCACCAATGATCTTCTTTGAAAGTTTATGGAGATAATCGTTTCTTTGGTTATTGATGTGACGATGAATTTTTGCGACTTTAATTCTCTGCTTATTTCTATTATTACTACCTTTAACCATCTTAGAGAGTTTTCTTTGTTCTTTAGCAAGTTTGTTCTGTGATTTAGTTAAGTATTTGTGGTTTTTATATTTCTTACCATTAGAATCAACAATTAAATCTTTTAATCCTAAATCTAAACCAACTATTTTATTAGATGCCTTTAATGGTTTTATTTCTGACTCAACTAATAAAGACATATAGTACTTATTATCAGTAGTCATAGAAACAGTAATGGATTTAATCGTGCCTATAAAGTCTCGATGTTTTTTAATTCTGATACGAGGACATTTAGGTATAGAGATATATCTATAGTTATTAGAAAACTTAATATTTCCGTTTATCATGTTGGTTGTATAGCTTTGATCATTTCTTTTGCTTTTAAACTTAGGAAAACCTGATTTATGAGAAAAGAAAGCTTTAAAAGCGGTATTTCTATTTATTTGAGCGTTGCATAAGGCCATTGAATCTGCTTCTTTTAAGAACGAGTAATCTTCCTTATATGAAGCAGGAGTAATATTTTTAAATTTACCAGTGCTTTTATATATCTCATTCATATCAGATAGAGACTTATTATAAAAGAAACGAACACACCCAAAACATTTAGCAAAGAATACTTTTTGCTCAGTGTTAGGATAGATACGATACTTATAAGCAATTCTTTTCATAATTTTGGGTAAAACAAAAGGGACATAAAAACTAAGTTTGTTTTCATACCCCTGATTACTTTCCTACTTATAGTATATCAATATGTTGATATATTCTCAACAAATATTTGATGTTTTGTATAGATATTTACTTGTTTTTATAAGCATTTATAATTAGCAATTCATCCCCCCACTAATAGATGTAACCATCAAATTGATGTGTGGGACTTCTTGCTAAAATATGTTAAATTAAGCGGCTGTTTAAGGCTTTTTTAATAATTATCGCGCATATTAGCGTAATATTTGTGGTATCATAATAACAACAAATAAGTCGTTATTATTCTTACCTAAACCAATTACGGTTTTTTGTATTTAGTAATTATGAAAAGAATCTGGGTTGTTATCGTTAACATTATCATCATGATTTCAATGGTGACTTTTGTTGTGGTTTATTCCAATGTTGAGGCAAAAGAAAATACCCAAAGACAAATCGAACACTTTGAAAACACCACGATTACAATGGAACACGTTACTGAAAACTACTTAGAAGGTGAACAACGTGTTTGTGACGTTTGGGCCCACTACATCAATAGTGAAGAATTAACCATTGACGACGCTATATCCTTTATCCGTATTTCTCACGTTTTACCAAATGCTTCCGCTCACGTTGTTTTTAAAGATACATTAACAGGTTTATCCACAAGAGCGAGAAGTACTGACGCAAGTGACTACAATGTTTCATATACCGCTTTTGATTTCTTAAAAGAATTAAACTGGATTCATGAAATAGGCACATCAATCAATATCTCTAGAGCGTACACTAATCCAGTTAATGGGGAACAATCAATTGCGTTCTGCAATTTTGTTAAAGTTAAACAAGATTCATCTAGTGAATTAAAAGACGCTATTTTATTACGTGTTTTACCAATCTCTGAATTAAAAGAAAAATGGGTCTTCCCACAAGAAGAATTTGAAAATGCTGAATTATCCATCATTGATGCTGATGGTGATTATATTATTAAAGGTAATTCTTATAAGAATTCTAGTTTCTTTGAATTCTATCGTTCATATAACAAAATAGATCCAACCGAAGCCACAGCGTTCTTTAATAAGATTACTCATCCACTGGTTCATTTATGATGAAGAACTCACGTGGTGAAAAATGCATTCTTGCTTATACACCATTTGACGCCACTGGTGATTGGACTTTATTAAGTTTAATGCCTGCGAAGAATTTAGAAGCTAAGACTGAAGACTGGTTATTAATCGGTATTATTACTTCTGGTTTAATTGTCTTATTCATCTTCGACTTAGTGGTCATGCTTTACTTCAATAAGAAATTACAAATCACTGCGAAAGAAGCGAAATCCGCTTCTAAAGCTAAGACTGATTTCTTATCCACTATGTCACATGATATTCGTACACCAATGAACGCAATTATTGGTTTAACAACGATTACTGAAAAGAATCTAGATGATAAAAAAACAGTATCAGAAAACTTGCGCAAAATCTCCTTGGCGAGTAATCATTTATTAACGTTAATCAATGACATATTGGATATTTCTAAAGTTGAAAGTGGCAAGATTAATCTCGTACCACAGACATTCTCTATCGTTGAAACTGTTGAAAACTTAATGAACTTATCTCAACCAATGATTAAAGAAAAGAACATTGAGTTCGGGTTCCATATCAATAGGATGGAAAAAGAATACTTACATACTGACCAATTAAGATTAAATCAAATCTATATCAATATTCTTTCTAATGCGATTAAATACACTGAACCAAATGGTCGTGTCACTGTTGATATGAAGGAAGAAGAAAGTGAAAAAGAAGGCTGTGTAAAACTTACTTATATCGTTAGTGATACTGGTATTGGTATGTCTAAAGAATTTATGGCGCATCTATATCAACCATTCTCTAGACAAACAGATAGTCGCGTTAATAGTATCCAAGGTACTGGCTTAGGTCTCGCTATTACTAAACAAATGGTGGACCTTATGGGTGGCACGATTGAATGTCAAAGTGAACAAGGAGTAGGCACAACATTTACAGTTGTTTTAGATATTCCAGTCGCTGAACATCAACGCGCTGAAATGAAACTTAATGAAATGGATGTTCTAATTGTCGATGATGATGAAATCTTATTAGAAACCGCTGTTGATACATTACATTCTCTTGGTCTAAGAGCGGAACCTGCTAGTGGTGGTCTAGAAGCTTTAGGCATGATTAAACACAGAGAAGAATCAGGTAAGAATTACGATATCGTTATTCTTGATTTAAAGATGCCTGATTTAGATGGTATAGAAACTATTAAGCGTATTCGTTCAGAAGTTAAATCTAACGTTCCTATCTTATTGATTTCTGCCTATTCTTGGTCAGATGTTGAAGAACAAGCTAAAGAAGCAGGTGTTAATGGCTTCTTAAGTAAACCTTTATTCCGTTCTACCTTATATAACAAGATTAGTGAAATACTTGGTGCAGAGGTAGAATCTATTGAACCTGAAAATGATTATAGCGACCTACAAGGTCTTAATATCTTAGTAGCGGAAGATAATGATATTAACTGGGAGATTATTTCCACATTGTTATCAATGTATGGCATCACTTCCGAAAGAGCGGAAAATGGTCGCTTAGTAGTGGAGAAGATGAAAGAGGCAAAAGAAGGCCAATATACATTAATCTTCATGGATATTCAAATGCCGGAAATGAACGGCTTAGATGCCACTAGAACAATTCGTAAATTAGATGACCCATGGGCATCATCTATTCCAATTATCGCTATGACTGCGGATGCATTCGCGGAGAATATCGCTGAATGTCTAGCCGCTGGTATGAACGGACATATTGCTAAACCTATTGACGTTAAACTTGTCATTAAAGAGATTCGAAGAATAAGGGAGGAATCAAAGAAATGAAAAAGTTAAACTGCCTTGCTATCAGTATTCTATCGGTAGCATTATTAGCTTCATGCGGGGGTAATGAGGCTAAAGAATTTAAACCAGCATTAGATGTTGAAACAAAATGCAACATCCGAGTAGTGGGTGATTATGGTAACTTTGAAGCTTTAGAAGCAGAATTTGATCGATTCAATTTATACTATCCACATGTCACTCTTACTTATGAAAAACTCGATGACTATAACAATAGTCTTGGGACAGTATTAGAGAGTGATAATAAGCCAAATATCTTCTTCTCTTATACATGGATGATGGGTAATGACAAATATAATAACGTTGTTTCCCATATGGAAGATTTATCAGACGCTAAGTTGAAACTAGATTTGAACTGCTTACGTCAAAGTCTAGTTAATAAGACCGCTGAAGGTAAAGTCTTAATGGTGCCAGTCTTTTCTAGAACATATGGTACATTAGTGAATAATGATCTCTTTAAAAAAGAGAACTTGAATATTCCAAACACTTGGAGCGAATTGTTAAATGTTTCTGCTTCATTTAAAGAAAAGGGCTATAAGAGTCCAATGATGGGCTATAGCCTTAAATCATCTAGTTGCTTAATGAACACAATTGCTTACCCAGCATTTGTCGCTTCACTTGCAAAGAATCCAGAAGCTTTAGAAAAGGCTAATAACTTAGACCCATCTGCGGGTGAATATATGCGTGAAGCATTAACCAAAGTGAAACAACTTGTGGATAACGGTGTTGTTAATCTTGAAGAATGCGACAAGATTGAAGATAACTACACTAAGGTCATCTTACGTTTCTTTGAAGGTGATGTGCCTATGATGATCTGCGCTGGTGACACAGTAAGTGGTACTAAGAAACGTGAAACTCAATCCGAAGCCTATACTAAAAATCCATTTGAATATACATATATCCCAATTCCTTTAACGGAAGAAGGTGGCTACTTTATGGATAGTCCATCCGTGGAATTCTCCGTTAATAAGGACTGCAAAGATTTAGATATGACTAATGAATTTATGCGTTTCTTAGTGAGTAAGCCAGAATTAAACAGTTTGGCATCTTTAAAGCGTTTAGTGACTCCTACTAAGGAATTAACATTTGACCCAGTTTACGCTCCATTTGCGAAGATTCCTGCTTCCCGCACATTCTCTCCAGAAGTGTTAGGTATCAAGGATCCATTAACTGTGCAAATTAGAAACGCTTCATTCAAAGTGGGCAAAGGCAGCATGACAATTGAAGAAGCAATTGCTAACTATGGCACAATTGAGTAAATAGTTTATAATATA
>Ga0256404_1007179_pt1 | contig 17817 bp, 13 predicted proteins | sample RumenRJG_01DNA_FD_185990 | JGI IMG/M metagenome (GOLD analysis project Ga0256404, IMG submission 185990) | Bovine rumen microbial communities from Lethbridge, Alberta, Canada - RJG_01 | ecosystem: Host-associated > Mammals > Digestive system > Stomach > Rumen | place: Canada: Alberta | collected...
TCCTTCACAGAAACTATTTCCCCATTCTCTGTCCGGCGGCTGCTCCCGGCACGATTGTCCTTCACAGAAACTATTTCCCCATTCTCTGTCCGGCGGCTGCTCCCGGCACGATTGTCCTTCACAGAAGCTATTTCACCGCTCTCTGTCCGGCGGCTTTCCTCTCATTCTCCGGATCTTTCAGATCCACCTCCAGCACCGTGTCGGTCGAATCCGGCAGAATCGGATCCGGACCGAGATCCGCGAAAAAGATGTCCGGATAATCGCTGTGCACCCAGGACGAAGAGACCGGTATCTGTGCACCGTCCGCCAGATACCGCACCATTTCGATCCGGTCTCTGGGAATACCCGGCACCGGGAACGGGCCGATGCTGTTTTCATAAATATGAATAAAAACGCGGTTTCCGTTCTGCGTCACCCGGTACATTCCTTCCGGTTTCAGCTGTGAGCGGCCGCAGCCGTAAATGCTCTCATGGTTTTTCTTCATCCATGCGCCTATTTCCTGCAGTGCGCGCACCGATGGTTCCGGGAAATTGCCCCGGGCATCCGGTCCCACATTCAGGATCATATTTCCGCCCTTGGAAACACATTCCACCAGTTTATGGATCAGCATGGACGCCGGTTTAAAATAGTGATCCTTCACGTCATATCCCCAGTGACCGTTCATCGTAAAGCAGGATTCCCAGAGCAGATCCCGCCCCTGCGGGTCCTTCAGACCTTCCGGCGGGATCATCTGTTCCGGCGTAATAAAATCACCGTGATACGGCGTCGGATGGCCCTGTGCCAGAGAACCGAAGCCTTCCCCGCTCACTTCCAGACGGTTATTGATCATAATGCCCGGCTGCAGCGAGCGGATCATATTTACCAGCTCCGTTGCTTTCCACGCTTCCCCCCTCAGATCGTCATACGAGAAGTCCAGCCACAAAAGATCAATTTTTCCGTAATTGGTCATCAGCTCCCGCACCTGACGGTGCATGTACGTAAGATACCGGTTAAAATCGCGGTTTTCGTTGCCGCACTCCGGATGATTGCGCATCGGATGCTGACGGTCCTTATAGTGGGGAAAATCCGGATGGTGCCAGTCAATCAGTGAAAAGTACAGACCAACCTTCAGCCCCTCGGCGCGGAGCGCATCTACATACTCCCGTACCATATCCTTCCCATAGCGCGTGTTGACCGATGTATAGTCGGTGTACTGACTGTCAAACAGGCAGAACCCGTCGTGATGCTTGGCTGTCATCACCATGTACTTCATTCCGGCTTCTTTGGCCATGTGCGCCCATTTGCGCGGATCATAATCCACCGGGTTGAACATTTCAAAATAGTTACGGTATTGAGCATCCGTCATTTCTTCATCGCTCATGACCCACTCGCCCCGGGCCGGTATGCTGTATAGTCCGAAATGGATAAACATGCCGAACCGGGCATCCCGGAACCACTGCACACGCTTCTCATATTCCTGCCGGTCAAACCTGTACATGATCTTTTCCTGCCTCCTGATTGATTTCTTCCGTCCGATGACAGCGGCAAATATGGCCGTTCCCCATATCTCTAAGTTCCGGTGTTACCCGGCGGCAGATGTCCGTGCAGTACGGGCAGCGCGTATGAAACAGGCAGCCGGCCGGCGGATTGACCGGGCTCGGGATTTCTCCCTCCAGCGAAATCCGCTGGTTCGGATGATCCGGATCCGGCTGCGGCACCGCGGAAAGCAGTGCTTTGGTATAGGGGTGAAGCGGTTTTTCAAAAATCTGCTTTTTCTCCGCAACCTCTACCAGCGTACCCAGATACATAACACCGATATGGTCCGAAATCATTTCCACGACGCTCAGGTCATGGGATATAAACAAATAGGTCAGGTTGTACTCTTTTTGCAGATCATCCATCAGGTTCAATACCTGCGCCTGAATGGAAACATCCAGTGCGGATACCGGCTCGTCGGCAATAATGAGTTTCGGATGAACGGTCATCGCTCTGGCAATGCCGACCCTCTGGCGCTGGCCGCCGGAAAACTCGTGCGGATAACGCTGTCCGTGCGCCTCTGAAAGTCCGACGATGTTCAGCCACTGAACGGCTTCCTTCCTGCGTTCCTCTGCCGTCTTGTCCGTATGAAGCAGCAGCGGCTCCGCCACCAGATCCTGAATTTTCATCCGGGGATCCAGTGAACCGTAGGGATCCTGGAAAATCATCTGAATATCCCTGCGGAATGTCTGCATTTCTCTGTCCGTCAGATTATCTATTCTTTTCCCGTCAAAAATAATTTCACCGGAATCCGGAAGAATCAGATGGTCCACCATCCTGGCCGTCGTTGATTTTCCGCACCCGGATTCACCGACCAGCGAAAATGTTTCACCGGGCATAATGTCAAAGCTAACGTGGTTGACGGCATGCACCAGCTTTTTCTTTGCCATAAATCCGCGGCTGACTTCAAATGTTTTTACGACATCGCGGACGGAAAGTAATGGTTCCGCACTCATGACAGCACCTCCTTTGTCCGGAAGCAGCGAACCAGATGGGTCGGATCACCCTCATACGGTAAAAGTTCCGGCTCGTTTTTTCGGCATTCGTCCGATGCAAACGGACATCTCGGAGCAAACTTGCAGCCGGCCGGCATCAGCGCCAGGTCCGGTACCGAGCCGCGAATAGACGGCAGACGCCTTACTCCGGAACCGATTTTCGGAATACAGTCGATCAGCCCCTGTGTATAGGGATGGCGATGATTATAGAACAGTTCATGAACCGGCGCTTCCTCGACAATGCGTCCGGCGTACATTACCAGCACGCGGGAGCACATCTGAGCCACCACGCCCAGATCATGGGTAATCAGAAGGATGGTCGTTTTTTCCTCCCTCTGAAGTTTTTTCATCAATTCCAAAATCTGCGCCTGAATGGTCACATCCAGCGCCGTTGTCGGCTCATCGGCAATCAGCAGCTGCGGATCACAGCTCATGGACATGGCAATCATGACACGCTGGCACATTCCTCCGGACAGCTGATGCGGATAGCTTCGAAGTGTTGTCTCCACATCCGGGATTCCGACTTTCTTCAGCATCTCCGCTGCCATACGACGGGCCTGCGCCTTATCCTTTGTCCGGTGAAGCAGCAGCGTTTCCATCATCTGGGTTTCGATTCTTGTCACCGGGTTCAGGCTGCTCATCGGATCCTGGAAAATCATACTCATCCTTCCGCCGCGGAGATTTCTCATCTGCTTATTGCTGAGTGAAAGTACATCCTGCCCCTTGAATAATATTTTCCCCTGTGTGACCCTGCCCGACGTATCGCCCAAAAGGCGCATGATGGAAAGGGACGTCACCGATTTGCCGCAGCCGGATTCGCCGACCAGCCCAACAATCTCGCCCTCGTTCAGGGTGAAGCTGACGTCGTTGATAGCCGTCACATATTTTTTCTTTTCCTGTTTGAACTCTGTACGCAGATGTTCAACTTCCAGCACTTTTTCTCCCATATCTGCGTCTCCTTACTTAATCTTCGGATCCAGCGTATCCCGCAGTCCGTCTCCCAGAAGGTTGAATGCCAGCACCGTCAGAAAAATCAGAAGGCCCGGGCAGATGACCATGTGCGGTGCGCTGTTCAGGTAGTTGCGGCCCTGAGAAAGCATGGCGCCCCAGTCCGGCTCCGTTACATTTGCACCGAAGCCAAGGAAGCTCAGGGAGGAGGAAGCCAGAATAGCCGTACCGATACGCATGGTAAAATTAACGATCAGCGACTGCACCGTCTCCGGAAATACATGTTTCCAGAGGACACGCCGCGGGCTGCATCCGATGGAGCGGGCTACCTCAACGTACGGCTCCTCCTTCGCCTCCAGCGTAGCGCTTCTCATGATACGCGCAAAACTCGGTACCGTAAAAACAGCTACCGCGATGATAACGTTGATAATGCCGGGGCCGAGGATCGCCACGATGGCGATGGCCAGAAGGATATCCGGGAAGGCAAATAGAATATCGCAGCAGCGCATAACGATGGAGTCAAAAATTCCACCGTAATATCCGGCAAGAACGCCCAGAATAACGCCGATGACGGTGCCGATCACAACGGAAATCAATGCTGAGAATAAAGAGAGTCTGGTTCCGACCATCAGTCTCGTAAAAACATCCCGCCCGAATTCATCGGTACCCCAGAAGTGTTTCATGGAGGGGCCGGCCAGCATGTTATTATAATCTGCCGCCTGTACCTGATATTTCAGAAATATCGGTGCAAAAACAGCCACACCGATCATGAGAAGAATGAAAATCAGGGAGACAACCGCGGCTTTTCGTTTTAAGAATTTTTTCCAGAACTGCTTGAATCTGCCTTCCGGTTTGGAAAGGATCACCTCATCGGCCGTCTGTGTTACTGTACTCATATACGATCTCCTCCTTTACTGATATCTGACTTTCGGATTCAGGAAACCATATACGATATCCACGATCAGGTTGATGATAATGTATTCCAGTGAGAAAAACATCAGCAGAGCCTGCACAACCTTGTAATCCCGGAAATTGATGGAGTCAACCAGCAGCCGTCCCAGTCCGGGGATCGAAAATACTGTTTCCGTCATGACGGAACCTGTCAGAAGTCCGCCGATCTGAAGTCCCGCAACCGTAACTACCTCAATCAGGGAGTTGCGGAACGCATATTTAAGAATCACCTTCGGCTCACTCATGCCCTTGGCACGCGCTGTACGCACGTAATCCTTCCGGAGATTCTCCAGCATGGAGGATCTGGTAAAGCGGGCCAGAATAGCCATGATCCCGCAGCCCATTGTGATGGACGGAAGTACATAGCTCTTTGCCATCGTCAGGCCGGCTGTCGGAAACCATCCGAGATTAACGCTGAAAAACTGGATCAGCATCAGGCCAAGCCAGAAGCCCGGAACAGAAATTCCGGAAATGGCAATGATCATAGCCAGGTAATCCAGCGGTTTGCCGCGGCGGACGGCAGCGATGATACCCAGAAAAACGCCAAGGATCGTCGCCCAGATCATGGAGCAGATCGTCAGAATGATGGTCGGCTTGAAGCGCGGCAGAATAACAGAAGCTACCGGCGCGTTGTTCTTGATGGAATAGCCGAGATCTCCGTGAAAAATTCCCTTCATATAAATAAAATACTGTGCCATCAGCGGCTTATCGAGTCCCAGCTGTCTTCGTATGGTTTCTACTTCCTGTTTCGTGGCATCCATTCCCGCAATCAGTCTGGCCGGATCGCCCGGAATAAGATGAATGAACATAAAGATAAGGAAGGAAATGACCAGCATCAGCGGTATTGCACTGAGAATTCTTTTTACAACATACTTTCCCACTTTATTTCTCCTGGAAAAAAACCGGGCTGCTGCCTCGTAGAAGCAGCAGCCCTTGTCTGATTTACATACAAATATGTAAACATGTCCGATTTACATACGAATATGTAAATATGATAGGTTCTATATCAGCACACAGGATTGCAATCCGGTTTACTGTGCAATAACAGCATGTTCGAAGTTCAGAGAACCATCCGGGTTAACCTTGCAGTTGCTCAGATAAGACTTGGATGCATAGATAACTTCATCGTTGCCGAGGAACAGCCACGGGCAGTCTTCCCACGCCATTTCCTGGCATTTCGCATAATCAGCCTTCAGCGTCTCTTCATCGTTGGAAGCCAGAGCATCGTTCAGGGTCTTGTCGAAATCGCTGTTTCTGTAATAAGCGGTGTTCGCACTTGTGGGCGGAACCATGTCGCTGGTCAGCAGCGCACGTACGGAAGAATCGAAGCTGCGGTCAGATGCGGACCAGTTCACGTACCACATGTTGATCTTGGCATCTGCTTCATCCACATAGATGCTGTCACTAACGGTTGCCGGCTCCATCGGAACAACTTCTACATTGATTCCGATCTGAGAAAGCTGCTGTGCTACGAAGGTCATGCCCTTGATTTCCTGAGTCGTATTGTCGCCCCAGATGGTAAGGTCAAATCCATCGCCGTATCCGGCTTCCTCCATCAGCTCTTTCGCCTTGTCAAGATCATAGGTGTACGGAGTCTGCTCTTCATAGTAGGAGATGATGGACGGAACGCAGGATGTTGCCGGAAGCCCCATACCGTTGTACATCAGTTTGATGTAGGCGTCTTTATCGATGGCATAGTTCATAGCCTGACGGACACGCTTGTCGGACAGTTCCTTGAGGTTCATGTTGAGCGTTACATAGCGCATAATGTTGGACGGAGATGCTGTTACATTGATATCCGTTGATCCGGAGATGGCATTGATCTGATCCGAGGTGAACGGATATACGAAGTCAGCTTCGCCGGTCTGCAGCATAGCTGTTCTGGAGCCGGCTTCCGGTACTTCCTGAATGGTTACGGAGTCAACCGATGGCTTCTCTCCCCAGTAATCATCGTTACGTACCATGGTCGTATGGTCGCCTTCTTCAAATTCCTTGAAGATGAACGGGCCGGTGCCGCACGGATGATTCATGATGTCATTTCCGTATTCCTTAAGCGCAGTCGGGCTGATGATCATGAACTGAGTCAGTTTGTTCAGGAATACATTGTACGGCTGGTTCAGTGTGATAACCAGTGTATAGTCATCCTTCGCTTCTATGTTGGTGATACGTTTGGTTTCGTTTCCGTTTTCATCGGTGATGATGAAAAGGCGTCTCCTGTTCAGCTTATTGTCCGGGTCACTGACACGGTCGATGTTGGCGATTACCGCATCGGCATTGAAGTCGGTTCCATCGTGGAACTTAACGCCCTGGCGCAGATGGAACGTGTAGGTCAGGTTGTCATCGGATACATCCCAGCTTTCCGCAAGAACTCCAACCATGTTGCCGTCGTCATCCCAGCCGAGCAGTGTTTCGTACATGCCCATGCAGGCTGAAATAGCGTTGGTATCGGAAATGTTCTGCGGATCAAGACCGCTGACACTGCCTTCCAGCGCAATGACCAGATCATTGTCCGTTGCTTTTGTCTGCTCGGTCGCAGTAACAACCGCGCCATCCGCACTGACAGTCTGTACATCGCCTTCCGTAGCTGCTTCATCAGCAAATGTGAGCATGGTGCTGCCGGAAAGCATTCCCACCGTCATGGCCGCTGCCAGAAGACTTGCCACTAGTTTTCTTTTCATACACAAATCCCTCCTTGTAGTCATTGGTAAAAATGTCCAAGTCCTTCTAGATCCACTTTATACTTTCTGGGCATTATTGTCAATTGTTTTTTATTGTTTTGTCGTGTTTTCTATTATTCTATTGATTATTAAAAGCAAACCGGAAAAGAAATAATAAAAAAATAAATTTGCGGCCACATGGCTGAATAATATTTAGTCTGTGCCGGCCGCGGAGAAATTTCGGGCAACGAGTTTCAGTCCGGCCGCGCATGGCTGACAACCGAAAGCAAGGCGCGATGAAGAACCGGGCAATGCCCGGGCGTCTGCCGCGTCAAATCCATGCACCGAAGTAGTGCCGCGTTGAAGTTTCGGGCAATGGATTTCAGTCCGGCTGCGCCGAAGCGACAACCGAAAGCAAGGCGCGGTGAAAAAACGGACAATGCCCGGGCGTCTGCCGCGTCAAATCCATGCACCGAAGGAAGGCCGCGGTGAAGTTTCGGGCAATAATTTTCTGTCCGGCCGTGCATGGCTGACAACCGAAAGCAAGGCGCGGTGAAAAAGCGGACAACAATTTTCTGTCCGGCCGCGCCGGAGCGACAACCGAAAGCAAGGCGCGGTGAAAACTCGGGCAACGATTTTTTGTCCAGCCGCGCCGGAGCGACAACCGAAAGCAAGGCGCGGTAAAAAACCGGGCAACGATTTTTTGTCCAGCCGCGCCGGAGCGACAACCGAAAGCAAGGCGCGGTGAAAACTCGGGCAATGCCCGGGCGTCTGCCGCGTCAAATCCATGCACCGAAGGAAGGCCGCGTTGAAGTTTCGGGCAATGGATTTCAGTCCGGCCGCGCATGGCTGACAACCGAAGGCAAGGCGCGGTGAGAACTCGGGCAATGCCCGGGCGTCTGCCGCATCAAATCCATGCACCGAAGTAGTGACGCGTTGAAGTTTCGGGCAATAATTTTCTGTCCAGCCGCGCCGGAGCGACAACCGAAGGTAAGGCGCGGCGAAGTTTCGGGCAATGATTTTCTGTCCGGCCGCGCATGGCTGACAACCGAAGGCAAGGCGCGGTGAAAAACCGGGCAACGCCGGGCGTCTGCCGCGTCAAATCCATGCACCGAAGGAAGGCCGCGTTGAAGTTTCGGGCAACGAGTTTCAGTCCGGCCACGCCGGAGCAACAACCGAAGGCAAGGCGCGGTGAAAAACCGGGCAGCGCCAAGGCGAATGCCGCGACATATCTATAGCAAGAACAGGTTCGCAAGCGAATTTCGGGTAATGCACGAGGAGGTGCAGATTGTCGGGCTAAACGGACATCTGTGCCATATTCGGCGGACAGTCTGAGACATAATTAGCGGACAAGTAAGGACACATTAACCGGACAATAGATCTTCAGATATAATAAGCGCATCTCCTTAAAATGGAGAAATATTATATCTGGAGGTCCTACTATGGATTACAAAAAAGTACTAAGGCTTCACTTTGTGAACCATCTCAGCTGCCGTGAAATCGCCGAAAGCTGCGGCGACTGCAGCAAAACAACTGTCAACGAGTTCCTGAAGCGTTTCAGAGAGAATCCGGAACTTTCATACCCTTTACCGGCAGATGTCCCGAATGAATACATCGGAAACATGCTTTATAAAAAGCCTGGTGTATCGGCGGATCAGCTCCTCTACCGGGATTTTAACAAGGAAGCTGTCTACAAGGCTCTGGCCCGCAAAGGAGAGACCCTGAAGCATCTGTGGCAGAAATACAATGCCATAGGTGTCGTAGATGGAAAGAAGCCAATGAGCTATCGCCAGTACTGCAGGCGTTACAGCGAATGGGCTAATTCTAAACAGCTGACCTTCCACATCCAGCGTTATCCCGGTGTCAATCTCGAGCTGGACTATGCGGGGAAGCAGCTCTATCTGCATAACTGCCGGAACCCGGATGAGACCACAAAGGTCACGATCTTTATCGCTGCCCTCACCTACAGTGATTACTTTTACGCTGAAGGAATGACCGAATGCGATATCCGGAACTGGATCCGGGTCAATAATAATGCTCTGACCTATTTTGGCGGCGTGACGCCGACGATCACCCCGGATAATTGCAAAGTGGCAGTTGCCCGGAACAAGGACTGGATCAGCCCTGTCCTGAATAAAGATTTCCAGGCATGGGCAGAACATAACAATACGGTTTTAACCCCTGCCAAAGTGAAATCCCCCCGCTGGAAACCAGTTGTGGAAGGCCACGTAAAGATCATTACCATGCACATCCTCATGGATATGGAAGATATGGTCTTTTATTCGCTGGATGATTTAAACCGTGTCCTGATGGAAAAGGTGGATGCTGAGAACCGGAAGCCCTTTGAAGGACTCACCTATTCCCGGTACGATCTCTTTACAACAGAAGAGAAGGAGACTCTCCTGCCTCTTCCGCCCAGCCGTTTTGAATATCTTGAACGAAAGACTGTTAAAGTAGCACAAGATTTCTCCTTCACTTTCGACAAGGTCCATTATAGCATGCCCCGGAAATATCTGCGACAGGAACTCGAGATCCGGGCAGGGGAAAAAGAAATCTATGTCTATAACAAACACGGTGACTTCATCCGGACGCATAAGCGGAGCTACACACCGAAAGACTGGGTGATCATCCCCTCAGATATGCCTGCCGAATACAAAGACTATGGCTATTGGACGGTGCCTTATTTTCAACAGAAAGCATCTGCTATCGGACCCAGCACCCGTGCTTTGATCGATGCAGTCATTCAGAAATACGCTTATCCTGTGCAGTCATTCCGAAGCTGCTTTGGTATTCTGCGGTATGCGGAAAAGTACTCGCCGGAAGCCTTGGAACGTTGCTGTAAAGACGCCATTTTAGCTGGGAGATGCAACTATTCCTATATCTGTAACACAATCTCAACTTACCATAAAGAGCCGTTGCAAAGTACAATGCCACAGAGTAGCCCCAACGAAGATGCTGCAACAGCCGTATCCGGCGCCTACAAAGATGATGACAGCAAGTATTCCCTTAAGAACCTGCTGAAGCGTCAGGAAACGGAGGCTGGCAATGAAGAATAAGACTACTGATATCTATGAGATGTTGGACACACTATCCCTGCCGGTAGCCGCCCAGCGTTTCGCAGAACTGTCTAAAAGCCCTGAATTTGGCAGCTATACCACTTTGCAGTTCATCCGTGAGGTTCTGGAACCTCAGTACATAGAAACACTCAACAACAGATTTGAAACAAATCTGCGGCTCAGCAGCCTGATCAATAAAGGTGCTTTGGCCGAGAATCTGAAAACCGGCAACGGACGCATCTACAATGATGCCACCGTTGAACAGATCCTGAAATTTCATTTCGCTGAGAATCGGCAGAACGTCGGGATCTATGGAGTCACCGGTGCCGGCAAGTCTTATTTCCTGTCTGCCTGTTGTGTGGAAGCATGCAGACGTAATTACCGTTGTAAGTTCGTAGACTATAGTGACCTGCTAGACGAACTGATCGTCCTCAACCGCCAGGAAGACCTGAACAAGTACCGCAAGAGGATCAGGTACTATGCACGGATCCAGCTGCTGTTCATTGATGATTTTGCCATAAGCAGGTATTCAGAAGAAGGGATCAAGATCCTGTATCATCTCATAAAGCTTCGGGATGACCTTGGCACCTCCACACTCTTCAGCTGTCAGTATTCTCCAGATGAGTGGGGAAACCAGCTGAGTGACGAGAAGGAATGCTACGGTAAGCTTGACGGGATCAGACGCAGACTGACGACAGGATTTACTGTACTGATTGAGAAAGCATAGCTTTCTTCTGGAACACCGATCAATACTGATCAGTAGGGCGGAGTACCCTCTGCCCTGCTGATCTCCCAGGCTGTCCGTTTAATAGGGCCCGAACCGTCCGGAAAATGCGGCCCTGCTGTCCGCAGAAAGTGGCTGTTTGCAGGAGGGCTGATTACATTATTTCATCTTCTGTGTAGCCAAACTTTCCGTCGTTTTTCTCTTCCAATGTTTTAATAATGTGGTATGTCATTTGAGCACAGGGAACTGGTATATTTTTAACTGCCGCTTTCTGCATCAGCACACCGCAGAACATATCTATCTCTGTGTGCCGTTTTGCATCGAGATCCTGCAGCGTCGAATAACGACTTGCCTTCCGATAGCCATGGTTTGGTCGTGGCACCGGCCCGAACGAATAACCGTACGCAGCCGCGACCGCGCGAACCTCATTTTCCAGAGCTAATGAATACGCCATCAAATGTTGACTGTCGTTGTACGCGGCGATTCCGACACCGACAATTGCCTGAGGCAGATTTAGAGAAATGTTGCGGGCAAATTTTTTCCATTCCCCTGCCATAATATCCGGCATAAACTGGGCATGGCAGGCTTTATCCCGGAAAAATTCTTCTACAGCAACACAGGCTTCCGTTTTCTCCAGTGTGTGCTTATCTCCAAATTTCATCCCGACAGTCACCTTGGGATCAAAATAAATGTTCCTGTCGTCCCGCATAGAAGCGATGACCATAAATGAATTCAGAATCTGTCTCTCAGGAATTACCTGTGCCACAATCTCCTCAGAGTCAACTCCATTCAGAAGACTGATAATAATCGTGTGGTCATCAGCCGTTCTGCGAATTTCATCCAGAGCACCATGCAGTCCTGAATATTTTGTAGCAATCAGAAGTAAATCAATCCCGTGAGCTTCCTCCGGAGTTCGGACATTCAAATCGTAATGCTCTCCGTTAATGCTAAGCCCATCATCTTCCAGCCGTTTCTTCCGGCTCCCCTCAGCCACCACGCAGAAATTATCTCCAAGCGGTTTGGCAAGACCCATAATAAAATAGGCGCCAACCGCACCAGCGCCAATCAGCGCTACCGTATTTATCTTCATATGATTCACCTGCCTTTTCAGGCATAATAATTCAGTATGCATCAAATTGCAATAAAATAAATAAGAACATCCGCATGCTTTGTTAACCAAACACACAATGAAATTCGAGACGATGTACCTTTATAAAATTCTCACCGTGCTATTTCATGTACTGATTATCAAAATTAATAGTGCAAATATAATATTATTATGTTATAATCATTATGTGTCATATATTTGCTGTGTCTGATTTTTCAATTCTATTTCATTTTACTTAACTTATCATCTGCAAATCATCTGTAAATCTGGATTCATGAACAAACAAGGAGTTTCTATTGGACAAATATTCTTATTCCGGACAGGATTCTGATCAATTAATTTCGTTAATGAAAGAACGAAGACTTTTTCTTAAAGAAATCATCAATAATACACAAAAATGGTTAAAGGCTCATTCGCAAAAACAACCATTATGCATTAAACAGCGTAAAGGGAAGACGGTATATTACATTACACAGGAAGACGGAAAGCAAAAATATCTTCGCCAGAACCAATTCAAAATTGCCATACAACTTGCACAAAGTACCTATGATACAAAACTACTTGAACGTGCTCAAAAAGAATTGCAGAGCATTGAGACCTTTTTGAGACAGTATCCCAAAATCCCCGCAGACAAGCTGTTCATAAGTATGAATGAAAACAGGAAGGCTATTGTTGAACCTGGATATCTGACAGATGAAATGCTTATTGCCCGTTTTTTTGAGAAAAAGAAAGAGGTTGGAATTTTCTGTCCGGAAGGATTGACTCAGAAAACAGAAAATGGAGAAATGGTACGTTCGAAATCAGAGGTACTTATTGCTAATTATTTGCTGCATGCGAAGGTTCCTTATATTTATGAATTGCCTTTAATGCTGAACAATCGGATTGTACGCCCCGATTTCACAGTACTAAACGTTCCCAAGAGAAAAATTCTATGTTGGGAGCATTTGGGGATGATCGACGATGGGGAATATCTTGAAAATGCATTATCCAAAATAGATCTTTATATGAATAATGGCTTTTACCCCGGTAGAAATCTGATCATCACAGCGGAAACACGTAAAACTCAGTTAAATGCAGACATTATATCTCAATGTATAAAAGCGTACTGCCTGTAAAATTTATTGATTTGTCGCGGCAGTCGCCCGGGCGTTGCCCGGTTTTTCGCCGCGACTTGATTTCGGTTGTCACTCCGGCGCGGCCGGACTGAAATCCATTGCCCGAAACTTCAACGCGCTCTTGCTCCGGTTGTCGCTTCGGCGCGGCCGGGCGGAAACTCGTTGCCCGAAACTTCAACGCGGCACTACTTCGGTGCATGGATTTGTCGCGGCAGCCGCCCGGGCGTTGTCCGCTTTTTCACCGCGGCCTTGCTTCGGTTGTCGCTCCGGCGCGGCGGGACAAAAAATCGTTGCCCGCTTTTTCACTGCGCTCTTGCTTCGGTTGTCGCTCCGGCGCGGCCGGACAGAAAATTATTGCCCGAAACTTCAACGCGGCACTACTTCGGTGCATGGATTTGTCGCGGCAGCTGACCGGGCGTTGCCCGGTTTTTCACCGCGGCCTTGCTTTCGGTTGTCGCTTCGGCGCGGCCGGACTGAAATCCATTGCCCGAAACTTCAACGCGCTCTTGCTTCGGTTGTCACTCCGGCGCGGCCGGACTGAAATCCATTGCCCGAAACTTCAACGCGCCTTGCTTTCGGTTGTCGCTCCGGTGTGGCCGGACTGAAATCCATTGCCTGAAACTTCACCGCGGACTTATTTTACTTCGAAACAAGCCGCACTCTCTCCTTTCAGTCAGCACTGCTGAAGGTGGGCCGGTGCTGTACAAAGAGAATCAGCCGGTCTGCCCTCCACGAACGAGTTTATGAATCGCGTTCGTGGAGGGCAGACCGGCTGATGCACATTGAAAGGGGATTACATATTAATATTTTTATTAAAAGAGGGTTACATATGAATATTTTTATTTTATAAAAATTTCGACAAACCATTACCAGGCCATTATCAGGCCTCAGCATTCCTTTTTACTGGGCTGCCCATTTTCTCACCAGCCTGCTCTCTTTCTCACTGGGGACTCATTTTCTTGCTGAACTCTCCCTTGCTCACTGGGCAGCTCATTTTCTTACTGAACTACCCCTTTTCTTACTGAGCTGCCCATTTTTTCACTAGATTGTTCATTCTCTCACTGGACCGCTCATTTTATCACTGAGCTATCCCCAATGGGTAAGGACGAAGTACGGTTTCTTTAACAAGTTCCTTCTGTTCTTCGGTAAGGGTGCCGAAGGGTTTCCGGCAGCTGCCGCAGTCAACGCCGAGCAGCGTGCACGCATATTTGGTAGCCGGGAAGATTCCGACAGATACAAGCTCTTCCACGCGCCGGTTCAGATCCTGCTGGATGATCAGCGCATTTTTCATGTCGCCTTTGCGGTATAGCTCACGAATTGCCTTGAATAAAGGTGCAAACATATTTACGGTCGTTCCTATCGTTGCCTGAGCACCCATCGATAAAGCACCGAGGAACTGCTCGTCAAAGCCGTTGATCAGTACTTTTTCCGGAAAAGAAGTAGCCATTCGTTCCAGACTGTACAGATTGTTCGAGGTATGCTTTACTCCGATAATGTTCGGATTTGTAAGCAGCCGCGACGCATTCTGTTTGGAAAACTCAATGCCGGTAAACTGCGGAATGTTATAAAGGATCATGGGAAGATCCGGAACCGCAGCCATGACATCCTCATAGTAACTGCAAATTTCATCCATTGAAAAATGATAGTAATACGGCGGTATCATGGACACTGCCTTGCACCCGCTGCTGCGTGCAGCCTTCGCCAGCGTAATGGCATCCTGCGTACGGATTGTTCCGCAGTGTGCAATCACCGGCACCCGGCCGGCTGTCTGAGAAACAACGCAATCCGTAACGGCACAGCGTTCTTCTACAGAAAGCAGCAGGCCTTCACCGGACGATCCGCAGACATAAAAACCCTCAACTCCGCTGCGAAGTTCCATTTCCACGAGATCACGGAGTGCATCGTAATTTACACTCTCATCCTCATTAAACGGAACAATCAGAGCCGAATAGATTCTTGTAAGATCACTGCGGTTGAACTTTACCATGCTGTCCAGCCTCCGTCAATTACCAGGTTCGAGCCGGTCATAAAGGAAGAAGCCTTCGATGCCAGGAAAATAACGGCACCGTTGTATTCATTTTCATGAGACATTCTCTTCATCGGCATACGCTCGGTAAAATTATGAATAAAGGTTGCATCCTGAGTATCTCTCCATACACCGGCCGGAGTCAGTGTGTTCACACGGATCCCCTTCTCACCCCAGTAGGTAGCCAGATATCTGGTCAGATTATAAATGCCGGATTTAGCCGCAGAATAGGCAACCGGCTTAATGAACGGAACGCCGGTCTGCTCTTTCTTATACGCGTAGATATCCTGAATCGGAGAAAGCATTCCATAAATAGAACCAACGTTAATGATGGAACCACCCTTGCCTGCCTTTACCATTCTCTTGCCAACCGCCTGGCACATCAGGAACGTACCTACCAGATTGGTATCTACCACTTCACGAAATACTTCTTCCGGAAAATCTTCGAAAGGTCCGGAAACCTCTGGCGGTGCACTCGGCTGTGTATCAATGCCGGCATTATTTACCAGTACATCCGGTGTTCCCCAGCACTGTTCTATCTGATCCAGCGCTTTCTCAATGTCTGCCTTTACGTTGATATCAACCGCATAGAAATGAAGGCGGTCATAGTCGTATTTATCCACCGGAAAAATACGATGAACCCTTTCATCCGTAACGGTTCTGCTGAAGACAGCCACCTTTGCACCACGTTTTTCAAACTCTTCGACCATATTTCTGCCAATCTGTCCGAGACCGCCGGTCACGATACAGATTTTATCTTCAACGCTAAACAGCTCGTCTTTTTCCATCACAATTGCCTCCTGAAAAATTCACCATAGATATTTGTTAAGACTGCACTTTACTGAAAAATGCCTGCACCCGCAGCCTGTTCCTGTCATATGATATCTCCAGGTCTGCACCCGCAGCCTGTTCTCTCAGCCTACTCCAAGCAGTGCGTTCGGAAGTGCCGTTACCATGCCCGGAACATAGGTTGTAAGCATCAGGCAGGCGATCAGCGGAATTAGGAACGGGAGTATGGACTTATACAAAGTTTCTATTCGAACCTTATTGACATCCGAGATAACAAACAGGCAGACACCAAACGGCGGCGTTACCTGACCGATCATCAGGTTCAGGACGATGACAACTCCAAAATGAACCAGGTCGATATTCAGCCTTGTTGCAATCGGTATCAGCACCGGCAACATCAGAGTAAGAATTGCTCCCGGCTCCATTACCATACCCAGCAGAAGCAGGATAATGTTAATAACCAGCATGACAATTGCCGGATTCTTCGAAATAGACAAAATGAAGTTGGCAATCGATGCTGAAATGTTTTCCTTTGCCATTACATAGGTAAACAGCGTAGACGTTCCGATGATCAGGAGCGTATTGGCTGAGGAAATGGCACTGTCACGCAGGCATTTAAGGAATTGTTTCAAGGACATCGAATGATAAACGACAATAGAAACAACCAGAGCATAAAGCGCGGCAATGGAAGATCCTTCCGTCGGTGTAAACCATCCAAGCGTAAATCCGGAAAGGATGATCAGCGGAGTGATCAGAGCCGGAATAGAATGAGCCAGCTCATACCCCAGCTTGCGCAGGCTGAACGGAGTACGCTCGTATCCGCGCTTAACAGACATAATGAATACAAGGACCATCAACAGTGCCATCATAATCAAAGCCGGCACCACGCCGCCCATAAACAGTCTTGAAACGCTGACAGAAGAAGCTGCGCCGTAAATAATCAGCGGAATGGAAGGCGGGAAAATCGGTCCGATGACGGAAGATGCCGCCGTAACGGCGCCGGAAAAGCCATCGTCATAGCCATGGTCTTTCATGGCTCTCATCTCTATAGACCCCAGCCCGCCGGCATCGGCGACGGCCGATCCGGACATACCGGCGAAAATCAGCGATGCAACAATGTTGGCATGTCCCAGACCGCCCGGAATCCAGCCAACCAGTGCCTCCGCCGTTCCGAAAATTTTCTCTGTGATTTTTCCTTCATTCATCAGATTGCCGGCAAGGATAAAAAGCGGAATGGCAATTAAAAGCCATGAATCGATGCCGGAAACCATTTTCTGTCCGATAACGACCAGCGGATAGCCCAGATACAGGCAGCCCAGTACAGCGGAAAAGCCGATGGAAATGGAAATCGGCACTCCGAAAACAAGAAAAATTACAAATGAAATGATAAATACACTCATGCTTTCTTTCCTCCCCGCTGTGCGATACGCCCGATAATCTTATCAACACTGTCCGCCGCCATATAGGCTCCTGAAATAGCCAGCGGAACATACTGAATGGTGTAAGTCAGGGACGGCATGGTTGCGTAGGTTCTGGTAGAAACGAACGGATACTGCGTTACGAAAGCAAAAATCATGGCAATTCCGAACGCTCCGATAATCGCGATTGTCATATACCAGATAAATTCACTGAAAGCGCCCTTGAGACGGCTGATCAGGAAATCCAGTCTCATCAGGCCGCTGTTGTGAACCAGCGGGATCAGACCGATGAACGCCATCCAGAGGAACAGGATGCCGCATACCTCTGTGGTCGGAAGCCAGCTTGTATTGAAGAAATCACGCCGGCACAGCTCTGTCACAATCAGGATCACCAGGGCAGCCACAATTCCCGTCACCATACCTTCGGCAATCTTTGAGATAACAGAAGTTATTTTATGGTATATTTTCATTCGTTTTCCGCTGCAACCGCTCCTGACCAGCGTCACGAGAAGAGC
>Ga0256404_1007180_pt1 | contig 17816 bp, 13 predicted proteins | sample RumenRJG_01DNA_FD_185990 | JGI IMG/M metagenome (GOLD analysis project Ga0256404, IMG submission 185990) | Bovine rumen microbial communities from Lethbridge, Alberta, Canada - RJG_01 | ecosystem: Host-associated > Mammals > Digestive system > Stomach > Rumen | place: Canada: Alberta | collected...
CCAGGAAGATGACGGTACAGATTCTGTATATATCGGAGAGGCAGAAAATGTATTAGATAGACTCACTCAGCATCTTAGAGATTATCAGTCCGGCAAAGAAAAGTATTATTGGAATACGGCGGTTATTTTTGTTGGAAGAGATCTGAATAAAGCATTGATTCGATATTTAGAAAATCGCTTTGTTGAGATTGCTAAGGACTGCGGCAGGTATTCACTTCTGACGAAGAATACGTATAAGAACACTGTGCTGAAGGAAGCCCAGATTGCTACTATGGAAGAGTTTATTGATAACGTGAAGATCCTTATCAATACACTTGGATATAAAGTGCTTGTTCCTGTACCAAAGGCTACGGATGACACAGTTTACTTATATTGCAAGGGGACTGAGGCTAGTGCAAAAGGATTTGTTAGCACCGGTGGTTTTACAGTTCTGTCCGGATCGAAAATATCCGATCATACAGTGCCTTCTTTAGAGACACAGGGAAAAGGATATTTTAATCTGAGAAATACTCTTATCAAAGAAGAAGTGATAAAGGATGGAGTATTTCAAAAGGATTATGAGTTTAGTGCTCCATCCGCTGCATCGGCTGTAATACTTGGACATACATCCAATGGTAATGTTGATTGGAAAACCGAGAACGGAACGAAATTAAAAGATTTGTAGGAGATATTTAGATTGAAGTATATCGTAAAGAAAATCATGGAACCGGATTACGGTTGTGAGGAGCGTCCGGATGATTATGTGGCTATGGACAAAGTCTTATTAAGAGATGAAAACGGATCTGAAATTGATATAGAGATTGCTGATAAAGACTTATAGACTAAGAAAAAAGTTTTGATATAATATAAAAGTAGCACTTTGCGTTATTTTCATGCGCAATTTTATTTAGGGAATTAGTAATATGATATATTTTGACAATTTGCCATTATCAGAAGACATTTTGGCAGCGTTATCAGAATTGAAAATTGAATATGTATTCCAGCCAATATTTTATCCAGATGGAAAGACAATATATGCGCGAGAAGCATTGATGCGTCCACACGATAAGGATGTTATGGAGCTGATTGCCGAGTATCAGGAACAGGATAAGCTTCATATACTTGAGGTGGCAACTTTATTTGGAGCAACTCAGGCATATTTTATGAGAGGCTATAAGGAAATGTTTATAAAGGACAATAAATAAAGATAAAAGATTAAGAAAAGCCTGCAGAAAAACCTTCTTCTGACTGGAATCAGAAGAAAAGATCTTCTGCAGGCTGATTCAAAAGAGATCCAGCATGGAATCGAGATAGATTTCCTCCCGGACCTTGAGCTGGTATTCGGGCTTTGTCATGTAGTAAAGGATGAATTCGAGAAGAATAGCGCTGCCAAGACTGCGTCCTTCGATTTTGAAATTTGAAAAGCCAAGAGGGAGATAGGTCTTTTGGATCTGATCGATTCCAATGAAGGCCGGACTCTCCATGGCAAGAGAGAAGCGGTAGCCATACTTTCCGGAGGGAGAGGTGCAGCGGAAGTCTTCAGAGGCCAGGCCCAGATTTTTTCTGCTGACTGCTTCGTAGCATTGCTTTCGGTCTCTGCAGGCAAGGGAGCAGCATTCATTGCAGAGAAATTCGACCTGGTCTCTTTCTGCCTGTGACAGGAGCCTCAGATTGGAAACGGCATGGTTGAGCCGGAAGTCGATGACTACATAGGAAAAATCCTTTCGGTCCAGCTCTTTTTTAAAATCATCAAATCGGGTCAGAACCTTAGTTGTGGATGAGACAAAGTAGAAGTTCGAATAATTCTTCTGAAGAAAGTCCAGAAGCAGGTCGGAATAGATAATAATTCCGCTCTGGACCTTCGATTTTTCAAATAGGGAACAGAGTCTCTGACAGTGTCTGTCCTCCAGATCCTTTTCAGTCAGAAGGGAATTCGAAAAGGTGAGCCTCGGCGAGATCTCATATTCATTCATCAGAGCAATGACATCCTCTGCCCGGTCCTCACCGAAACCGGCTCTTCCGCCTCCCCAGAGACAGTCAGCGGGTGCACCGTAAATCGATTCGATCCTGCACCAGTCATAGAAATATTCCGGGTGCTCCCGATAAAGGGGCAGGAAGACTTTGTAAAATTCATAGAATTCAAATAAGCCGGGAAGATGGTAGCGGGCGGTCATTTTTTGTATCCTTTCGGAATCCGATGCGGATTGATGAGACTTTGGTAAGCAGGATGTCATCTTTCTGATGAAGAATGAATTCAGGTGCAGAAATTTTCAGGTGCTGAAGTATCTTGGCCGCAGAATCACACCTGCCGGATTACATTCCAGAAAATAATATCATGGGGCGAGAGGTAGGACGTTAACAGCAGGCTCCCCTCGGAACGGAGATAAACCGTCCGGTATTCCGGCAGGGACACTTCGCCCTCAGTAAGCGGATGTCCGTTGATATCTCTGGCCTTTTCCAGAAACTCGGAAAGGGGCAGATTGCTGTGGCGGAATTCGCCTTCCAGAACATCATAGGGACATCCGTTTCTCCAGTTGATACGGGCTCTCTGCACCTTGTAGATTCCAGGCTCAAGGTCGGAGAGCTCGATCTGCATATTGAGAGAAGAACCGTCCCGGAAGATTTCATAAATTCCTCTCTCTTCAGAGCCATCCGCCAGTTCGGCAGCGTTCTGTGACAGGAAATGCTGGTAATGATAGCTGAGAATCTGATAATGTCCCTTACCCTTCCTGCAGACCATATAATTTTTACCGGAAGAATAGAGCTCCTCTCCCAGATCCCGGACCATGAGATAGGCATAGTAGGCAGCCGTCGGCCGTAAGTCCGCCATCAGAAGACCCTGGCCGAGAATATAGGGCGAGGCAGAACCAAAGCTTGGCAGATATTTCTGCATATCACAGAAGAGCCAGTAGCCGGACAGATCGCACCAGGGACTGATTTCCTTCTGGGTCTTCAGAAGGAAGACTGCCTGGAAGCGGGAATAGGCAATGGGAAGTTCCGGATAATAGACCGAGGTCCATTCTGTGATGTAAAAAGGAGTGTCAGGATAATGGAGCTTTGTAAATTTATAAAGCTTCCGGGCAGTACGGGCCGGGTAATCCGGGTCAGGTGAGATCCTGCAGCGAGAGGAAGGTTTTGTGCTTCCGTCTTCTGTGAAGTAGTCATAGCTGGTCAGATAGACACTGATAAATCCGGGCCGGATGTTCTTTTTCTGCAGTGCGGCGAGAATCTCATCGGGAGTCTGCGGTGTCAGGCAGCGTATATAGCCGGGACCGCCGACTGCGGCGCCCGGTATATATTTCTGAATAAGCTTCTGAATCCGCAGAAAATCATCCGCATATCGCTGGGCAGAGTCTGGCGGTGACATCCACAGCTCAAATTTCCACTTGCGGAGCCAGTTCTGGGGCCACATGGATGAAATATGGACCAGAAAGGCTTCGAGCAGGTGAAACCAGCGTTCGCTTCTCTGTATAAAATTGGCCCGGAAGCTGTCTTTGTCCTGAAGCATGAAGTTGAACTGATGACGGGTCAGTTCGACAAAAGGGATCATCTTCTGGCTGAAGATATAGTAGAGACTGGTGTCGAGATTCTGGAAGTTGATCGAGTAATCCGGCAGCATGGCAGGCAGGAAGGACGTGGATACCATGCCCATGATCCGGACGTAACGAAAGTCAAATTTCTGAAAGGTCTCCGCCAGCTTTTTTCGAAAGTCCTGGGACTGAAGATTCAGTATGGATCCGATATTCAGTATTTTATCCTTCCGCTGAAACTTTTCTGCGTGGTCTGTCATTTTAATCGAAACTGACTCGCTGATACTGTCCCCGGAATCCTTATAGGAGCTTTGTGCAGTGGAATTATCTGAAAGATGAGGGAATTTCTGCTCCTTCATATAATTGGAGCGAAACTCGGACGGGGTGATGCCGTATTTCCTTGTAAAATTTTTCCGGTAGGCGGAAAAGGAAGAAAAACCATTGACGATGGCAATCTCACTGATCGACATATGGGAGCTCCTGAGGTCGCGGAGAGAGTAAAAGAGTCTCTGGTCGTTCAGATAATTCTTGAAGGTCGTATGAAAGTTTTCCCGGAAAAATGCGGACAGATACTGGGGCGTCAGGTAGAACTCCTTTGCCAGATCCGGCAGAGTCAGGGGCTCGGTATAATGCTGGTCGATATAATCGGCAATGGCCCGGACCCGGTTCATATACTTGTTTTCTGAAGCCTCCGGAGCCCTGGAGTCGTCAAGGAGTCTCTGCAGCTCGCCGAGAATCATGTAGCAGCTGCCCAGAAGGGTATAGGACAGTCCGGCATCCTTTTTGGCATAGAGATCCGCTGTCAGGGAAAGCTGCCTCTTCAGCGGCAGGTAGTCCTGATCCGGATGAAGGGTGGAATCACAGGAAGAAAAAAGAGTCATGTTCAGATGGTCTTCCAGAAAGGAAGGCCTCAGACCGAGAATCATGATTTCGCTTTCCTCCCTGCACTTAAGATTTGCCGGACGATTGGGAGCAAGGAGCAGGAGATCATTTTTCTGGTAGCTGTGGAAGTCGTTCCCGCGGTCAATTTCCACCAGACCATGGGTGATGTAGAGAAAGGTATAAAAAGGATACTGAATGGTGCTGCCGGATCTGACCGGAAGATAATGTAGGAGTTCAATTGGAATTTCTGTCTTAGAGATCACTTTCGTTCCTCCTTCTCATGGAATCTGCACCGGTCCGCTTCTGGATCAGGCTGCAGCTTACAAGTCTCACTTCATTGTCGCTTAACTGGGTATCCAGATTGAAGATTCCGTCTTCTTCAACCGTAAAGCTTGTCGACCGTACATACAGCCTGCTGGCGGAAACGATGGATTCCAGATCCGGTGTATGACGGAGGTAAATATAGGACAGATCCTTCCAGGTGCTGAGCAGGTTGGAATGACTGCTGCTGATGATGGATTCCTGGAGAATATAGGTCCCCGGCAGAATCCCCTTCAGACGGACATGAAAGCGGTCGCTTCCGCTCCCGTCAAAAACCCGGTCCGGGTCCTTCAGATCTTCCTTTGTGACATTGGACCTTAGGGCTTCCTTTCCCGGATGGCTGTAGCGGACCAGAAGAATCTGAAATTTTCCCGGATAGTCGGCGGTGATCAGATACTGATCGCTGCTCTTGATATAGTACTGGCCCAGCTGATTTAAGAGCATAATGGCAAAGTAGGAGGGCTTGGGCAGATTGGCATCGGACAGGAGCCCCCATCCGCCGAAGAGAAAATCGCTTGTGTCGTTGTAACGGAGTGACGCATCGGAAAAGAGATAGTAGCCGAAGGAGGAGACTCCCTTATGAATGAGATCCAGGACATTCCGGCAGATCCATGAGGCCTGGTAGCAGGAGTCATTGAGGAAGGTCCGGGAGGAAAGATTGGAGTTGGTCTCGGTAATCCAGATCTCGGCATCCCGATTGGCGTCCTCCAGGGTCTTCTGAAAGAGTGCCACTCTTTTCTTCAACAGCTGAATATCTTTTGAAAGAACCCGCTTCTCTCCATTTGCATCGACCAGGGGATAGAGGTAGATGGTATAAAAATCCGGCCGGAAGGAAGAAGAGGCAAGGCGGTGGATCTTTTTTCTGCTCTGACTCATATCTCCCCAGCCATTGAAACCGGGTCCGCCGATCCGGCAGCCGCGAGAATAGGTACGGATGATCTTTACAATCTTCCGGAAGCGGGACGTAAACTGGGTGAAGGTAAAGTCAGTATCCATGTCTGCTTCCGTATAGGGATAGCTGACTTCGAAATACCATTGATCAAAATCCTCCGGTCCGTAGTGGTTGATGCAGGCACGGATAAAATAGGGCAGAATTTCTTCCAGCCGTTTGTAATAGACATCGGCCGATTCAAAGTCTTCGGTCGTAATACTGAGACTGCTGGTCTGCTGGATTTTCAGACTCTTGTTTCCCAGTTCCAGGAAGGGAATCATATCATTTTCTATGAGCTGATCCAGAAGGGCGAAGACCGAAGAAAAGTCCAGAATTTCTTTTCCGCCGGACTGATAGGATGTCACCAGATCCAGGATCCGGCAGATCCGGCCATAGCGAAAGCCAAGCTGTTTTCGAAGAAGAGATAAGGGCTCTGACAGCTCGACCTTCTGAAGCTCCGGCGCATAGCCGAGGTTAATAAGCTGTCTCCAGAAGGGCTGGATATGCTGGCGGGGATCGATCTGTCCGTTGATATAGATGCCCCTGGGGGTCATAAAGGTGTTGGTCGGGCTGGTTTTTACCACATTGGAGGAATGAAGGCGTCCGATGGTTCCTGGCAGGGGCTGACGGGTCAGCTGATCGCCGGCCTGGAAGGAAAAAATGCTGGCTTCTCCATTCAGTCTTTTCTCAATTTCTTCTTCAGATAGAAAGGTGTATTTCTGATATTGCTCTTTCTGCATCTCCCGGATATCGGACAGGATCTGACGGAAGGTTTTTCCGCAGGCTTCCCTCAGAAGACGGCCCAGATACTGGGGTGTGATGGAGAAATCCTGGGCGGTTCCTGCCTGGCTGATACCGCGGTTGTAATTTGTCATCATATAGGAATAGATGGCCCGGTAGAGGGAATAGCGGCGGTCGGACAGGGGAATGCAGGGCTCCGGCAGGGGATCCGATGACGGGATATGATCAACCAGGGTCTGCAAAATATTCAGGAGGTGGCCTGCTTTTTCAAGCGGACGGTGGAGGGGCTCACTGCCGGATTCCTTACATAGGGAAAGAATACTTCTGCCGATCGAATCATTGTCACCGGCCTCATCCAGGGTGCAGACATTCTCGAGAAGAGATTCACATTCCCTCATATCGACAAGAAGGTCGGAGCGGAGAAGAAGAAAGACTGCCTCACAGTCCATGGGACTTTCAAACTGCACTTCGTTATGGCTGTACCAGGAGAGAAGGATCTTTCCGGAATAACGTTTCCCATCGATCACTGCTGTCAGTCCTCCATCCGGAACATAGAGAATATTGAAACAGTCCGATTTCCAGCTGAGATTTCCGTAAAGCTCACGGACCTCGGCATTGACAAGAAGCTGTTCAGAGACGGAATTAAAATCCATGTTTTCCCCTTCCTCGATACAAACCATGCGGTATCTGATAGGATTATCATAGAAATCCATATCTGCTCTGTCAAGAACAGAGTTTCATAATTTACAGGTATTATGAACTTCATATCTGTCCGGAAAAGTCAGGATATCAAATTCTGAAAAACTCACGGCTTCACAATAATAAATAATGACGCATTCAAAATCCCAATCATTGATAGGATTTCATCATAAAAGAAAGGGAGCAGCTGCCCGTTGTAAACACGTCAAATTGTTTGGAGGGAATAATGAAAGTATTAGGTATTTCGTTCGGAAGAAGAAATCAGCGCTGTGACATTCTTGTGAAGAATGCGCTTTTTGCAGCTCACAAGGCCGGAGCAGAGGTTGAGTTCTATAACACCGTAACAAAGAAGATTACCCATTGCCATGCCTGTGACTACTGCTCTCGTCAGAGAGATGCGGGCGAAGTTGAAATCGGCTGCGCATTCAAGGACGACTATCAGGAGCTTGCAGAGAAGGTTTACGACGCAGACGGCATCATCATCGCCGCTCCCGTATATGCAGTCGGTATTGTCGGACAGTTCAAGAACTTCCTGGACCGGATCATGCCGGCTCATGACCGTGCCGCTCTTCTGGAAGAAAACAAGAAGAGAGAAAAGGCAGGAAAGCCGCTTCTGGATCCGAGATACTTCAAGGACCGCTACACAGGCTATATCTCTGTCGGCGGCGCACAGACCCATCACTGGGTTTCCATGGGACTTCCCATGCTTCATCTCTTTGATTTCTCCATGTGTATGAAGTGCGTAGGACATGTCGATGCCTATGATCAGGGCAGAACCGGAAGCCCGCTTCTGGATGAGGATCTCTTAAAGCAGTGCCAGGATCTGGGAACTGCAGTAGCAGAATCTCTTGGCAAGCCTTACGACGAGGTTGATACCTGGGTCGGACCCAAGGGCGTATGTCCGGTATGCCATAACGAGCTTGTCAGCATCACCGGCTCCACCACAGTAGAATGCCCCATCTGTGGCATCGCCGGAAAGCTCTCTGTCGAGGGAGACGAGGTTCATGTGGACTTCTCCGAGAAAGAGATCAAGCGCGCACGGAATACTCTTCCCGGAATCTATGAGCACTATAACGAGATTCAGAACATGATCACGGTCTGCGTACCCAAGCTTACAGCTCATCATGATGAACTCGAGGAAAAGATGAAACTCTACAAGATGCCTTTCGAAGAAGCTTTAAAGGAGATTTAATCATGGGTGAGACAAAATTAAATAAATACGGTATGGAGCCCTTAAAGCCCATTAATTATTTCGTCTATGGATTGGGAAACTTTGGTTCCCAGCTTTCCTGGACCATGGTAAGTACCTACCTGTCCCTCTTCTATACCGATGTCTTCGGACTCGGCACAGGAGCCGTTGCTCTTCTGATGCTGATCGCAAAGATCTGGGATGGTGTTAATGACCCCATGATGGGAACCATCATGGAGAGAACCCACACAAAGTTCGGACGTTTCCGTCCTTACATTTTCGTCGGCGCTTTCTTCCTTGTCATCTTTACAGTCCTGACCTTCACTGTTCCCGGTTTCGGCAGTGTCGGCAAACTGGTATGGGCCTATGTCACCTATATCGGCCTGGGCATGTCCTATACCATGACCAATGTTCCTTATATTGCTCTTCCGGTTGTTATGACCAAGGATCCCAAGGAAATCAACCGCCTGAATGCAGCTCAGATGATGGGTATGACCATCGGACAGATCGTTCTGAACCTGACCGTACTGAAGCTGGTTCTTCTGATCGGTCACGGCGACCAGGCTGCAGGCTATAAGGGCACCGCTACAATCCTTGCCCTTATTGCTCTTCCAATCTTCATTTCCGTTGCCGTACTGTCCAAGGAGAGAATCCAAACCGAGAAGAAGTATCAGGGATCCATCGGCGAGGGCCTGAAGAATGTCTTCACCAACAAGAACCTGATAATGGCTATTCTTTATTCCTTCTTCAACATGTTCGGCATGATGGGTCGTATCAGTGTATGCGTATACTTCTATCTCTATGTCGTACAGGATATGCGCTTCATCACCGTCTTCATGATGATGCAGATGCTGGTCGGTACCTTCGTAATGCCTCTGGCTGCAAAGCTCTGCGACAAATACGGAAAGAAGAAGGTCGCCATCGCTTCCATGATTCTTCAGGGCGGCGCACTGATCATTCTCTTCTTCGGACCGGTTCAGAGTGTAGCATTTAACTTCATTATGCTGGTTGTCTATGGCTTCGGCTATATCGGAGGACCTTGCGGATCCGGTATGATGGCAGATGCAATCGATGACTACGACTTAAAGAAGGGCGTTCGTAACGACGGGATGGCATATTCCTTCAACGGAACTGCTACCAAGATCGCTACTGCAATCGCCAATGCCCTCTTCCTTGTTATCATGGGTGCTTACGGCTACAAGGGCGGTGTCAAGATGACCCCTCATATCCAGATGGGTATCAATGTAGCATCCAACCTGATCCCAGGAATCATCTTCTTCGTAGGTATTATCCCCATTCTTCTCTATGATCTGGACAAGCCCGGATACATGGATGATGTCAGAATGAAGTTGGTTGCAAGAAACAAGGCCAGAGAGGCAGAAACAGCTGAGGAGAAGGCAGAGTAAGACTCCGGACCTGACAGTCCCGGCAGGCTTTCGAATCTTCAATCTATAAGTGGTTAAATATAGACCGATTCCAATCGTGGTCTACATTTCAGGCGGCGGAGCCGACGGGCTCCGCCGCCTGTTTTATGTCCGGATCAAAAGATTCACTTTCAGCCCGATTTCATGAATCTAATTCGAGCGTCGATTCGGGAAATCGGAAAAACTGAACACTGTTTGATGAATGAGATGAAGAAAGGAACGATATTTCCCGGGGTATTTTCATATACTAAGCCTGCAAGATGAAATGAAGGAAAAAGGTTCATAAATCCCGGAATAAGGAAACAGTATATAAGGTAAATAAGGAGGTAATCAAAATGGCAGGAAGGCCTGTATTTGACCCGAACGGGTTCAAAAATGTTGTGAAGGACGGACAGACGACAGGGTTTGAGTTCGCCTGCAAGCTGCAGTATTACAGAGGAATCACTCTTTCGATCATCCGTGAGATGAAGGTTACGATCGATGGAGTAGAGATGCCCAGAGAAAATGTTTTCATTACTGTAAATCACGAGACCTTCTCTCTGGAAGAGTGCAGAACCGTCATCAGCTCCAACTACCGCTGGGAGTTCGGCGAATATGCAGGAATTTATGTTAAGAAGGAAGGCGGACTTTCCAAGGGAAAGCATCATATCAGCCTCCTTCAGCACATTGCACCCAGCTACATGCCGTTCCCGCTTATGAAAAACTGTGAAGCGGATTTTGAAATCTGAAGGGAGAAATAAAGATGAGCAGCATTAAGAGAAGTGTTTCATTATACAGCCTTCAGGATTCCTACTATATGGGAGACCTGGATCTGGAGGGATGCCTGAGAGAGGTTTCCAAGACCGGCGCGACCGGCGTTGAACTTCTGGCAGAGGAAATGATCAAGCGTTTCCCGGATCCTATTTACACCGAAGAATTTCAGGAACAGTGGAAGGGCTGGCTGAAAAAGTACAAGCTGACCCCGACCTGCTATGATGCCTTCCTTGAGAACCGTATTTTTGATAACCGGACCTTAAGTCTGGGCGAGCAGATCGACATGATGAAGCGGGATCTGAAGTGTGCTTCTATTCTCGGCTTTTCCTGCATCCGTACCCTGGTTTCGACTCCGATCGAAGTTATTGAGGGTTCTCTGGAATATGCCGAATCCGTTGGTGTAAAGATCGGCCTTGAGGTTCATGCTCCTTTCTCCCTGAATTCCACCTGGGCACAGGGCTATATGGATAAGCTGGACAAGCCGGGCAGCAAGTACAAGTACTTCTGCTGGATCCCCGATATGGGAATCTTCTGTAAGAGGATCCCGGATGTCCTCCGTGAGCGCTGCAGAAAGCATGGCGCGACGGAAGACGGTATCGCGCTGGTAGATGAGGCTTATGCAAACCGGGTAGAGCATGGATTTACCAAGATCGAATATTCCCAGAACCTCGGCGCTGCCAACATGGCCTATCGGAACGCCAACGGTGAGGCAGACCTGAAGAAGAAGCTTGAAGAGATGGGCGGCACTCCCGGAGATTTCGAGTATCTGGGTAACAGCTATACCTATTCCTGGAGCGATCCTCAGGATTTGATCGACAATATCGACCGGATCTGCCATATCCATGCGAAGTGCTACAACACGACAGAGGATTACGTAGAGACCGCAGTCGCAATTCCGGAAGTTGTTGCAGCCTTAAAGAAGGCCGGCTATGACGGATATCTCAGCACAGAGTATGAAGGCGGAGAGCATCTGCGTGATTTTCAGCTGGTACCGGATATCGAGCAGGTAAGACGTCATCAGGAAGCACTGAGAAGAGCCATCGAGGGCTGATGATCTGAGAGAATTCCGGAATCCGCAAACGGAAAGAAAAGCAGGACGGAAAATAAACTGTTTTGTGAAAGAGATTTTTGAGAGGATTTCTGTTGATTGTAGGAGGAAAAACAAATGGCAGATTTTGAGACACAGATCGTAGTAGTAGCCGGCGGTCCTGCAGGACTTTCCGCAGCAGTACAGGCTGCAGAGGACGGCGCAGAGGTCATCCTTGTAGAGAAGAATGCCGCTGTCGGCGGCGCAGCCAACATGGGCATGGGCCCTCTGGGCATCGGCACCAAGTACCAGAAGAGACAGATGTATGATATCTCTGTTGAGAAGGCTTTCCGTATGTTCATGGAATACACCCACTACAATGTAGATGCACGTCTGGTTAAGAGATATTTCGAGCAGTCCGCTGAGACCATTGAATGGCTGGAGGACATGGGCGTTGAGTTTGAAGGCGCTTACAAGTACTTCACAAAGTCCGAGCCGACCTGGCACATTGTAAAGACAGATCAGGGAATCGGACCCCGTGCCGCTTCCTTCATGAACAAGGCCCTCTATGCAAGAGCGCAGGAGCTTGGCGTTAAGTTCATGCTGGAGACCCCGGCAAAGCGTCTTCTCAAGGATGATGAGGGTAAGATCTGCGGCGTTGAGTGTGAGGATAAGGACGGCAAGAAGATCACCATCGCCTGCAAGGCTGCAATCCTGGCAACCGGAGGCGGCGGAGCCAATCCGGAATTCATCAAGGAAGAGACCGGCTATACCTGGGGCAAGGATATGTTCAATTTCGCAGTACCCGGAAATGTCGGCGACGGAATCAAGATGGCCTGGGAAGCAGGCGTTGACCATATGCAGGTAAGAATCGAGCAGGCTGCCGGCTTCACCGGAATTGAAGATCTCTCTGCAAGTGTTGCCAATGTTATGTCTCAGCCGAATCTGCTTGTCAACAAGTTCGGCAAGCGTGTCATGGATGAAGAGCAGATGCAGAATACCACCTTCCTGTCCAACGTTGCTTCTCACCAGAAGGATCGTGTCGTATTCTCTATCATCGACAGCTCCATTGCCAAGTATTACATGAGAAACGGTGTGGACGAGATCAACATGGTTCGTCCGGATCCGGATGTCTCCGATTTCGCTGATGCAGTAAAGAAGGCAAAGGAAAACGGAAATACAGGCCTCTATATCGCAGACTCCATCGAAGAGCTGGCAGAGATGGCCGGCATCGACGAAGAGAACCTGGTTGAAACCGTAGATGATTACAATGACTACTGCGATTCCGTAGATGAGGAATTCTTCAAGGTCAAGAAGTACCTTCGCCCTCTGATCAAGGCTCCCTACTATGCAGCTGAGATTCATCCGGGCGGATACGGTACCGTCGGCGGCATCCGGATCAACGAGAACTGCGAAGCCTGCGACAAGGACTTCGAGCCGGTTCCCGGTCTCTATGCAGCCGGTGCCGATGCCTGCAACATCTACGATGATTCCTATATGTTCCTCCTTCCCGGAAACTCTATGGGATTTGCAGTTAATACCGGAAGAATCGCCGGCATGGAAGCCTGCGAATACGTAAACGACGAAGACTGATACGGGGGGACATGAAGTTGAATTTATCGAAAAGAGTTGCAATCAGCGTCTTCATGGTCGCATTTGCATTTGGTTTGAATATAACAGGAATCATGCCGGTACTCAGCATGGTCAATGAGAAATACGCAGATGTCGGCCTTGGCATGATACAGCTTCTGCAGACCCTGCCCTATCTTCTTCTCATGGTCGGCTCCCTCTGCGTAGGCTTTCTGGCAGCAAAATTCGATAAGAAGATCCTGATTCTCCTCGGACTGGCTCTGATCGGACTGTGCGGTGTCGCACCTTTCTTCTTTGATCAGTTCCTGGTACTTCTGATTTCAAGAATCCTGATCGGCTTCGGCTTTGGTGTGGTCAGCCCTTTGAACACGGCAGTCATTGCCGAGTTCATTGAGCCGGACCGCCGGAGCGGCTACCTGGGTCTCCATGTCGTAGGCATGGGCGTCGGCGGAATGGTCGGAAATCTCCTGGGCGGTATGCTGGCAAAGGCAGGACTGAACTACTTTTACCTGGTGTACGTGATCCCCTTTATTTCCATGATTTTCGTTGCCCTGGTTCTTCCGGCATCCAAGCCAAAGGCCGCGGCACCTTCTACGGATGGAAAGACAAAGGCCAAGATCCATATTACATCTATGGTCTACATTTTGTCCTTCATGTCCTTCCTCCACACCCTCTTCATCAATGCCTACAATACAAACATCAGTCTCTACCTGACCCAGTCCGTGACAAAGGATCCCGGTGCATCCGGAATCGTAACGGCGGTCAATGCGGTCTTTGCTCTGATCGTCGGCGCGTCCTTTGCAAAGATCTCCGGTGCCCTGAAGGATAAGACCCTGCCGGTTGCTGTCTTCTCGGCAGCCCTTGGCTACGGCGCCCTCTTTGTTATCCCCGGCATGGCAGGCGTTCTGATCTGCAGCGCCCTCTGCGGCGTGTCCTTAAGTGCCTTCATGGCAATGAGCTCCTTCCTCATCAGTATTTCGGTGGAGCCGGATGCGGTCGCTATGGCGAGCAGCATCTTCTCCGTGGTCGGAGGAATCGGCGGCCTTCTGGCACCGGTCATTACCGGAGCAATTGCAGGCGCGGCAGGCGGGAATACGCCGGCCCATCAGTTTGCCATCGCCGGAATCGGCATGGCACTGCTGGGAATCTTCACTGTCGCTGTTATTGTAAGAAGCAGAAAGAAACAGACTGCCTGATATTATTAATGGAGGAAAAACATGGTTTCAATTACAATTGACGGAACCACGCTGCGTGTTCCCGAAGGAAAAAATGTCCTGGAGTGCGCTCTGGACAATGATATTTATATTCCTCATCTCTGTCATCACAAGGATCTGACACCGCTCGGCTCCTGCAGAATGTGTATCGTGGAAGTGGATGGAGAGGAAAATCCCGTACCTTCCTGCACACTGAAGGCGAAAGAGGGACTGGTCATCCATACCAATACAGAAAAGGTTCAGGATCTCCGCCGTCTGGCTCTGGAGCTTCTTCTGACCGGACATCCGGAAGACTGCTCTACCTGTCCTGAGTATGGCCACTGTGAGCTTCAGATGCTGATCCAGTACATCGGTCCTAAGACCGGCCGTCTGAAGATGCGGAATAAGGGCTTTGAAGTTAATACGAAGAATCCTCTGATCGAGCAGGACATGAACCGCTGCATTCTCTGCGGCCGCTGTGTCAGAGCCTGCCATAAGCTTCGCGGCGTCGGCGCCATCGACTATCAGAAGAGAGAGGATCTTGAAGTCTATACCGGTACGGTCAAGAATACGCTTCTGAAGGATGCGGACTGCCGTTTCTGCCAGGCCTGTGTAGAAGTCTGTCCGACCGGAACCCTTCGTGACAAGCTGATGCTGGCCAATCCCGAGAAGAGAAAGGAAGAAGTGGTCGTTCCCTGTAAGGCCGCCTGTCCCGCTCATACCGATATTCCAAGATATATCCGCTATATCAAGGAAGGAAAGTACGACGAGGCTGCTGCAGTCATTCGGGAAAAGCTCTCCTTCCCCAAGACTCTTGGCTATATCTGCACCCATGCCTGCGAGCTCGAGTGCAAGAGAAACTGCCTGAACGAGGCCATGTCCATCCGGAATCTCAAGCGTTATGCCGCTGAGCATGACAGCGGATCCTACTGGAAGGGCAAGGGAAAGCAGCTTCCGGATAGCGGAAAGAAGGTCTGTGTTGTCGGAGCCGGTCCTGCCGGTCTTACCGCAGCCTACTATCTCAGAAAACAGGGCCATGACGTAACGGTCAAGGAAGCCCTTCCGACTGCCGGCGGCATGCTTTCCTATGGAATCCCGTCCTATCGTCTGCCAAGAGAACTGGTTCAGAGAGAAATTCAGGTCTTCAAGGATCAGGGCGTCAAGATTGAGACCAACAGCCCGGTTGAGAAACCGGTCGAGCTTCTGAAGGACTATGATGCTGTTCTCCTTGCTATCGGAAATCATCAGGGCGTCCGCCTTCCCATGCCGGGTTCGGATCTGCCCGGAGTGCTGTTAAATATCGACTTCCTCAGGAAAGCTTCCATGGGTGAAGAGACAGGCCTTGGCAAGAGAGTCATCGTTCTCGGCGGCGGAAACGTGGCCTTCGACTGCGCAAGAACCGCAAAGCGTCTGGGTGCGGAAGAAATCCATGTCGCCTGTCTTGAGGCCAGAGACAAGATGACCTCCGATGAGGAGGAAATCACCCAGGCCCAGGAAGAGGGCATTCAGGTGCATCCCGCTCAGACCTTCGAAGCCATTACCGGTGAGGATCATGTGACCGGCGTTGACTTCATGAACGTGGAATCCTTCAGCTTCGACGAGAATCGTCGTGCCATCATCAAGAAGGAAGAGGGATCCGAGCATCACATTAATGCCGATACCGTTATTTTCGCAACCGGTCAGCGCTGCACCCTTTCCCCGGATGCAGGTCTGGAAACCGGACGGGCAAACAGTGTTGCTGTCAAGGATCTGACCGAAGACAAGTCCACCTCTGTTGAAGGTGTCTTTGCTGCCGGAGACTGTATCTACGGAACCAAGTCCGTTGTCATGGCCATCGAATCCGGAAGAGAAGCCGCTTCTCAGATTGACCGCTTCTTAGGAGGCGACGGAGATATCTCCGAGGTTCTTGCACCGGTTGAGACCCCGTCTCAGTGGATTGGCAAGGAGCCCGGCTTCGCTGACAGAAAGCGTGAGGAGCCGGAGATCGATCCTGCCGAAAAGAGACAGGATAACTTCAATCTCTTCGATCACGGCCTTTGTGATGAGGCTGCCTGCAGAGAAGCAGGAAGATGTCTGCAGTGTGATCTCCGCCTTGGCATCTCCAAGCCGAGAGTCTGGGGCGATTATGCCAGGGAGGTGTGATATGAGCGCATTTGATTGGAATAAGGTCGAAGCATCCGGACTTTCGGATTACGGTCTCTTCTCCGGAAAAATTGCAGACCGTCTGAGAGAAGTGAAGGATGCTTCGGAAGCGAAAGAAATCTGTCCCCGCGTTCTCTGCGGACTCAACAATGCAGACCGGGACCACGCTTATCTGGATATCTTAAAGCAGGATCCGGCTGCAGTAATCGACGGCATCCTGGCCTGCGCAGAGGCACTTGGCTCTAAGGAAACAGAGCTCTATCTGCCGGAAAATGAAACAGAGCTGGTAGAGAGCCTGAAGGACAGCCTGGAAGAAAAGGGCATTGCCTTAAAGACCGGCATCATTGATGTCAGAGAGCATGCGGATGACTTCATCATCCATATTGCCGGCGCGGCAGACCTGGCCTCGCTTCTTGGCGGAGAACTGCCCGATGGCAGATTCTTTAAGGCTAATGGCGAAATAAAACGCCTGGATCCGTCCACACCTCTGAAAGAGGTTCTGGATCTCAGTGATGCCAAAGCCATTTGGAATGGCTACACCTATCTGACGCTGGAAGAAGCAGAAGAAGTAACCGTTGGCGACTGCCCGACCGGTACTGCACTGCCGGTTAAAAAGACCCAGTGTATTGTAGAGGAAACCAAGAAGGCTCTGCATGAAGACCGTAAGATCAGCTGCGGAAAGTGTGTCTTCTGCAGAGAGGGTCTGATTCAGCTGGAATATGAGCAGAATGAGATCACCCAGGGCAGAGGCAAAACCGAATTCGAGGACTATGCCGAGGAGATCGGCGCAGCCATGCACAGCCAGACCCTCTGCTCGATTGGACAGAAGTCTGGGGATGCAGCACTGTCAGCCTTTGCAAAGTTTTCGGATGAATATGACCAGCATATCAAGAAGAACAACTGTCCTGCTGGTGTCTGCACCGCTTTCTCCCATATCTACATCGATCCTATGACCTGTACTGGATGCGGAGCCTGTCTGGATGTATGTCCGGTCGATGCCATTCTTGGAAAGCCGCGCTATATCCACATGATCGAGGATCTGGACTGCACCAGATGCGGAAAGTGCCTGGAAGTCTGCGAAGAGGATGCCATTGTCAGAGCATCCGGAAAGCTTCCCAAGCTTCCCCAGAGATTGGTCAAGGTTGGTAAGTTCAAGAGACATTGATGTCTGCAGGCTGATCCCTATGGGGTAAGCAGTCACTTCGTGGTTGGATAGGCAGAAGAAATATAAAGCGAATAGAAAACAGTTCAAAGAAGCCGGGGCTCCGAAAGGGACTCCGGCTTTTTGATTATGGGTCGTGACCCAGTTGAGCGCGCGAAGCGTGCGAAATATAAACCACCCGCTATGCGGGTGCGCGGTGTTTGTTATACAAAAAAATCACCTTTCCGTTATAATTTTGGATGTTCAAGCCTAA
>Ga0256404_1007181_pt1 | contig 17815 bp, 18 predicted proteins | sample RumenRJG_01DNA_FD_185990 | JGI IMG/M metagenome (GOLD analysis project Ga0256404, IMG submission 185990) | Bovine rumen microbial communities from Lethbridge, Alberta, Canada - RJG_01 | ecosystem: Host-associated > Mammals > Digestive system > Stomach > Rumen | place: Canada: Alberta | collected...
ATTTTACAATTCAAAAAATTAGTTTCTGAATTTATGCTCTCCAGAGGCCCACTATAGGCTTCGTACTGGCCTCATACGCCCCATAGCCGTCCTACAAAAGGTTTTCGGACGGCCTGGGGGGGGTATTGAAAAGTAAGCCTGACGATCTTCTTTTTCTTTGGGGTGGTGATCTTCCTGTTTTCTCCTTTCTTTTCAGCAGGTTGTTATTTAAAAGAAGAAATATCTTAGGCCAGAATCTTATACTTCACAAGAGCAATGTAGAGCAGCGGTTTACCCAAAAAATCCGTTATTGGGTTTATAAATGGGCTTTACGTACCAAGCACTTCCATATGACAGTGAACTCGCAACCTTTAGTAGATTTTTATTCGGAATGGTTTGGTTGTAGTAAAGACAGATTCTTTGTCGTCTTTGATTCTATGACATTAAACCCTACAGAGAGGAAGATGCTTGGGGATAGAGGCAACCGTGACGAGTTCTACGCGTTTTGTGGTGGTAAGGAACAGCGAGACATTGATGGATTTCTTAAAATAGTAGAGATGATGCCTGATGTAAAGTTCAAAGCTGTGTTTAGAAAGAATGACCTGCCTGGCGATTACCATCCATTAAAGAATCTTGAACTCTATCATGATACAACGCGTGAAGAGTTTTATCGTATTATGGCTGGAGCATCCGTTTGCTTACTTCCTCTGAAATCAACTTCACCTTGCGGTCTATCTGTAGCACAGAAGGCTATGCTGATGGGGTTGAATGTCATTAGTACGGATACACCGAGTATGCGTACACTGATACCAAATGACAATTATGGCTTTTTGCTTCCTATGTATGATTATGATGGGATTGTAAATAGAATCAAAGAGTTGCGAGATAACCCTACGTTTCGAGACTCCCAGCGTGTTAAAGCTTTGGAAAGAATGGATTTATTCTCATCAGAGAACGTTGCTAAGCAACTTGGTGATGCTATTAAGGCATGCTATTGTAAGTGATGCAAAGCCGTTGATTTTATGACAAAATGTACAAAAAATGAAAATAGGACTTTTAACTTATTATGGTGACCTGAACTGTGGCACCAATATGCAGGCATTGGCTACATTGCAAGCACTTAAGAGAGCTTATCCTCATGATGACGTGGAGATCATTCCTTTTCATGGATTTAGAGCGCGTAAAATGCCATATAAAACATTCTCGCCAAAGTTAATATGGGATGATGTTAAACGTTTCCATAAGTATAGCGAATTCAAGAAGCGTGAGTTGCATGTGAAACATGATGTCATCATCAAGGACGTAAAGGCAGGATTAGACTATATTGCCAATCGTCATTATGATGTCATCTATGTTGGGGCTGATACTCTGCTCGAGTTAGATCGTATTCCTGTTGGTTCTGATGGTATTACTGCTTATTGGCTTCAGAATGTCAAAGCTAAGAAAGTTATCATTGCAGCTTCCTCTAAGAATGTAACCTATGATAAGTTAACACCCAAACAGCAGGCTTCTCTGAAAGAGGCTGCGTTGCAGTTTTCTTATATAGGTGTCAGAGATCGTGCGACCATGGCTCTCTTTGAGAAACTAGTGGAAGGAAAGAAAGAGTTAGACTATATCCCAGATCCGACTTTTACTTATGATATAGATTATAGCTATATTGACGCTTACCTGAATAAGAAAGGTGTTACGTTACCTGAGAAATGCGTATTTGTGCAGTTCTATGGTGACGACTTCTGGTTGAATGATGTTGCCAAAGATCTGAGGCAGCGAGGCTACACGATGGTGACGAATCGTGGTGTTTCATGGAGTGACATCATCCTTATAGATATGTCACCTCTTGAGCAGGTTGGACTCTATAAATATATGGACTTTGCCATTACCCATCGTTTCCATGATGGCGTGTTCTGTATGAAGAATCTCACACCTGTTTTAATCTATGTAAAATCAGCTAGGTAATGATGACAGGAGGTGAGAGTAAGCATGTATCACTATTGAAAGATTTCGGTTTATACCCCCAAGCTTTCCTTGGTGCATTGGATACGAAAGAGGGTCTAAAGAATGTTTGGCAAAGCTATCAAGAAACTATGAAAGTGTTTGATGAACAAAGAGTAAAACATATACTCGAGAAGAATTGCCGAACTTATCAGGATTTCCTTACAAAAACTAAATAAAAAAATGGATTGTGTAGTTGAATAGAGCTGAAGAGTAATCATGGTTTATAAAGAATATCTATTCGATTATGAAAAAACATCTAAGTCATTTCATTTTATTACCTATTCTTATATGTTCAATATTTAAGGTGGATGCATTTGCGGGAAATAGAGTTTCGTATGTTTATGTATCTACTAGCGGAAACGATAAGAATGCGGGAACTGAACAGGCTCCATTGAAGAGTATAGGTGCAGCTATTAAATATAATATGCCTATCAAGTTAAAGCGTGGTGATACATTCTACGAAAGTGTTAATGACAACGGCTGTAATATATTAGCTTATGGGAATGGTAATAATCCTAAGATATGTGGATGGAAGAGTGTTCCAGCTAATAAAGATCTTTGGGAGGAAGGAAAACTCCTGAACGGGAAATGGTATAAGTCAAGTGGAACAAAAATCTGGAGGATAGACTTAGAGAATCAATTCGCAACGGGTAGACTGTCTGGTCATCAATATTTGAACAATATTGGTATAATAATAAACACCACAACAAACGAAAGCTTTGGAAACAAGTGTGAGTTTTTGTATATGCAAGATTGTAAAGATCCTTATGCAAGTGGTCAAACAAACACATATTTGAAGCATGAGATGGACTTTTGGCAATCCTCAAAGAATGGTAAGGCCAAGTTTGCGAGTGATGATTTTAGATATTTGTATATCTTTAGCTCAAATGATCCTAATCAATACGCTTATCGATTTTCAACATACGGCAATGGTTTTTCCTTGAGTAATGCAAGAGTGGAAGAAATAGATGTTGAAGGCTTTGGATGTCACGGATTTGGGTGCGGAAGTAATGCTATAGTATTGCATTGCAATATCGATTACGTCGGAGGCTCACAGCAGATTGGTGCTAACCAATGGGTGCGCTTTGGCAATGGAGTGGAATTTTATGGCCCCAGAGAGAATGGGGAGGTGGCTTATAATACTATTTCTCATACATTTGATTGTGCTACTACTATACAAGGTAACTGTGGAGATAGTACTTATGCAAAAAATATAGTTTTCCATAACAATGAAATTCATAACTGTCGTCAGGCTTTTGAATTCTTTTGGAGGAAGAATAAGAAGACAGGTTTCTATCATGATGTAGAAAATTGTGCATTCGAAAGTAATGTCTGTACTGACAACGGCCACAATAATGGCTTCAGAGCACCAGATTGGAGAGATACTCACATCTTGACTTATCATACAGAAGGCAAAACTTCAGTAGAAATAAAAAATAATAAGTTTATAGGTGGAACTGGGTTCATAAGTGGATCTCATCCAGAATTCTTAACCTTTGGCAAAAATTCTTATGAGTTAGCCAATGGCGCCATATTGTGGAATAACTATCGCGGTAAAGGGGATATAGTCTATAAAAAAGACAATGCTAAAGAGTGTATCGCTGCATTCCATAAGAAAGTAGGTACTAAAAAACTGAAAATAGAAAATAACAATAGATGAAAACTATTGCATAATAAAGCAGTACGTGACTGGCTGTATGTGATTGTTCACGCTCGTGCAATTGACCTTATCTTAATGGTAAGGTGACCTTTTTTAAAGAAAATTTTGTATGAAGATATTATTAGCAAATAAGTTCTACTACCGTCGTGGTGGTGACTGCATCTATATGCTCAATTTAGAGCATTTGTTGAAGGCTCATGGGCATGAGGTGGCGGTGTTCGCCATGGATTATCCAGAAAACTTGGAGACAACGTATCATAAATATTTTCCATCAAACATGAGTAAACTGAAGGCTTTCACGCGACCTTTTGGCGATGGAGAGACAAAGAGAAAGTTCACACAGTTGCTTGATGACTTCAAGCCTGACGTAGTTCATCTGAACAACATACACACGCAGTTGTCGCCGGTCATCGCGGAGATTGCTCACAAGAAAGGCATCAGAGTCGTTTGGACGTTGCATGACTACAAACTGCTCTGTCCTCGTTATGACTGTATGCGTAATGGACAGAATTGTGAATTATGTTTTTCTCACGCTGATTCCGCAGATTACACAGATAAAGATTTATCAAGAATTGGAGAATTAGAGAATGCAAATAAATCTGCAACATCTGTGAGATCAGCGTGCAATGAATCAAAGCAGAAATGGAACTGTGTGAAGTATTCGTGCATGAAGGGTGGAAAGATAGGGTCGCTCATCGGATACAAAGAGGCTGTGAGATGGAACAGAGAACGACTGGAGAATGACACAGACGTGTTCGTATGTCCGAGCCAGTTCATGGCTGATAAGATGGCGCAGGGTGGATTCGACCGTAAGAAGCTGGTGACACTGTGCAATTTCATAGACATAGAGAAGTGCAAGCGCACGGATGACTATCAAAAAGGTGACTACTATTGCTATGTCGGCAGATTGAGTCACGAGAAAGGGGTGAAAACGCTGATAGAGGCAGCTAATCAGCTTCCCTATCATCTCGTGGTCATTGGTGGTGGTCCGCTGATGGATGAGTTGAAGACCATCGCACATGATAACATTGAGTTCGTCGGTTTCAAGCAGTGGGATGACATCAAGAAGTTGGTCGGTGGCGCTCGATTCTCCGTTATCCCGTCGGAGTGGTATGAGAACAATCCGTTATCGGTTATTGAGGCGGAATGTCTTGGCACTCCTGTCCTCGGAGCAAGGATAGGTGGCATTCCTGAGTTGATAGAAGAAGGCAAGTCCGGTATGACATTCACAAGCAAGGATGTCAATGACTTGAAAGATAAGATCCAAGACATGTGGAACGTCACTTTTGACTATCGACAGCTTGCCGAAGAGTCAATGAAGAGATATAATGCCGAGGAGTATTACAAGAATATCATGAAGATATATCAAAATAATTAGCCACGGACAACACTGACGTCACAGACTTTAAAAACAAGAATTTGAGAGCTTCGTTTTGAAAGAAAATTAAACCTAAAAAATAAAGTTGAAAAGGGCTCATAAATTGGTTTTTTTTATTAACTTTGTAGCAATAAGATTAATAAATGTTACGTATAAGCATATAATCATTTGATACGCAATGCGTTATCATATTGATTAGCAATAAAAATGGAATCAAATATTGGCTCAGCTTTAGACAATGCCAGTTGTCCAATTCATAATTGGTATAAATTTACGGCAGGATTTTCATACAAGTTCATTGACAAGATTGTTGATGACTTAGATGAAAAACCTCATCGTATATATGATCCATTTGCTGGCTGCGGTACTACTTTAGTGGCTGCACAAGAAAAACAGATTCCGTCTGTTGGCAATGAAAGTCAGCAGTTCATGTGTGATATTATTAATGCTAAACTTAATTGGAATATTAAGAGACAAGTGTGTGATGAATACATAAAAGGGATGTTGGATACTATCTCGAAAAATCAAGATAGAGATATTGATAAAGAATATCATCCACTTCTAGTTTCATTGTATGATCCACAGACCCTTAAGAATCTCTATTTGCTTAGAGATTATATAAAAAACATAGAAATTAATGAATACAAACTTTTCTTTGAACTTGCTTTAAGTCAAACATTGCATAAATCAGCATTGCACCCCATTGCTGTTCCTTATATTGTCAGGTCAAAGAATTTATCTCATTCTGGTGATGCAATAGGTAAATTTACGACTATTGTGTACAAGATGCTTAATGACTTAGAAACAGTGAAGGGAATAAAAAGAACAGCATTGGTATATCATGACGACTCTAGGTATAAGAACGCAAAGATAAAGGATGGGAGCTGCGATATGTGTATAACATCGCCTCCATACCTTAATAATTTAGATTATGGAGAAGTATCAAAAGTACATACGCATTTTTTTGGCTATACAAATAACTGGCATGATATAACTGAAAAGGTTAGAAAACATCTTGTAACAGGTTCTACAACTCATTATGTTGACTCTGAATTTAAAATGGATGAGTTCTTACAGACAGAGTTCGCTTCAAAAAATGAAGAATTAATAAAAGATTTGCTACCAAAGTATGAAATCCTTTGTGCTGAAGCAAAGAAGAGGAAAGGCAAGAAGAGCTTTAATATCCTGATGATGGAATACTTTAGAGACATGTATAATGTTCTAAAAGAGATGCGCAGAGTATTAAAAACTCAATCTCCTGCCTATTTAATTTTAGGTGACTCTGCGCCTTATGGCGTGTTCATACCAACTACTAAATATCTGGGAGAAGTGGCTGAATCTGCGGGATTTGAAGATTACAATATAATAAAAATTAGAAGCAGAGGTCACAAATGGAAGAATCTTTCCCACAGGCACAATGTAGAACTCTCTGAAAATATTTTGATTTTACACTAATGACAATAGACACAAATCTTGATAACTGTATTAAAAAGGAACTTGTTCCTATTCAATCAGCCTCCAAAAAAGGTTGGGGATATTCTTTTGTGTATAATTTAAGAGATTTAAGGGATATTTACTTGTTGCTTAGTCAAAATATTGGAAAAAGTATTCAAGAACTATTGGATATTTGTAAGAAATACAACTTGATATCAGAAAGTGGAAAAGATTGGACGGCAAGGAATCTATTGGAAATTGTGAATGCTTGGATTAATTTTGGATATGTAAGATCTATCAAGCATGGCTATATCATAATTAGACAAGCTGAGTTTAACAGTGATGTCAATATGCCATTGGATGATAATGATAAAAAAATATTTTTGAAAATATATTTTGAATATTATAAATTCAAGGAATTTCATTCTCTTTTTAGCACAAATAGAACAGAAAAGCGATTAGATGGCTTTGTTTATGCCTTTTCGCAAGGTATACGTTTTGTAAATAATTTTTTTGTTCCTCGAACAGATACTTTATGGACTATAAATAATAGCCACAAAGATATGATGCGATTTTGGGATGTATATACAAGTTGGGGAATAAAACTGAATGTTTTAGATAAGCTTAATCTTTTTGCATTTGATATTATGACAATCGATGAAAGACTCCGCAATTCTAATATGATTTATTATGTAAATGAAATGTCTAAAGATTTTTCAATTATTGAATATATTAAGAATTCGATGTCTGAATCTTATCTATCTATTATTTCTATTGAACGTCAACTTGTGTGGAAATACCATTTTAAAATTGATGATATTAAAAACAGAATAGTTAAAGAATGTGAATATCCTAATTCGAGTTACAGGATGCAAAGTACATCTTCAAATTTCATCAGACGAAATGACCATAGGTATTATCCCATGGTTAACAACACTTATATATCTCATCTTTTAAAGGTTTAATTATGGCAACTATAGATATACTCAATCAAATAAAAGCAGGTTCAAATATTGAAAACAAACTTTCTGAGAAGTTTGGTCTCAATCTTAATCCCTTCCCAAAATCTGGGATAGCCAATATTTCCGACCCAGATCAAGTTTTGGAAAACTTTGGTCCTGTTAATAAAAATGTTCGGGATTATGTAGTTAACTACATGAAAGACGCACTTTCCAATAGTGGAGTTGGGAAGCGTGACAAATATGTCAGTCTTGTCATTAGAGGCGAATATGGTAGTGGGAAAACTCAGCTTCTTATGTACATGAGATATGTGTTTTCACAACTTGACACGGAAGGCTTTCATCCTTATGTCATCTATATAGATAATCCTGGGCTCTCTATATCTGAGCTGATTGGCAATGTCGTTTCTCAAATAGGCGTAGAAAATTTCAGAAGATACCTTTGGGATACATATTTGTCTTATCTTGATGGAAAGAGAAATGATTCCTACTCAACCAGAAAACAGATTCTCCTGTCAAATATTCAAGATAAATTATCTGATGGTCGTGGTACTTTGTTCCCGGAATTAACAGAAATAAATTGGGAAGAGTCTATATTGAGCTATAAGATGTTAATGGATAAAGTAATTCATAACACCACAAAAACTCAACAGAAAGAGATTTCTGAGATCATCAGAACAAGTATGTCTGAATGCTTTCTTGAAATATTTAAGCATTCAACTGTAGCGGACTACTTCTACAACATTGTTGTGGAAAATATAAGCATGCTTAAATCTTGGGATGCTATTGTTGGTGGATCTATAAAAAACATGGATAAAAATGTTGTGTATATTCTCAATGCCATCGTAAATATAATAAAGAATTACCTTCATCGTACAGACTTTATCATCTTGGTGGATGAGTTTGAAGAGATTGCAACGGGAAGGTTAAAGGAGGCTGATCTTGATAACTACCTACGTAATTTAAGGGCTCTCATTGATAAGGAAAGACAATGGTGTTCAGTGTTTGCTATGACAGGACAAGCTTTTAAAAAGATTCAACAGGTATCCCCACCATTAGCTTCAAGGATTGGGGACAGATGCGTTGATTTAAAACCTTTTAATTTTGAAGAATTTAAAAAGGTCGTTGCCAATTATCTTAATCTTGCAAGAGAGAAAAGATTAGATTCGATATTTCCTTTTACAGAGGGGGCTCTGAAATCAATGTTAGAAACAAAGAATACTTTGCTTGAAGGATCTCCGCGTTATCTTCTCAAGAACTGTTACCTGCTACTTCAAAGAGCAGCAGAAGATCTGGCAAAAGGTCAAAGTATTGACGCAACTTTTGTGAAAAAATATATGTCTGATTCTTTAAAATAATTTTAAATGGATTACTTTATTGATCCAAGATATAGGATAAACATATTTTTAGATACAAATATCTTGGCTGATTATATACTGCAAACAGACGATAGCATTAACCTTATAAACAGTTTAAGATGGTTGGCTCATTGTGATTTTGTAAACTTAATGTCTTCCCATTTTGTTGAATATGAGTTGACAGAGGTGCTTAAAACACAATATTTTTTTTCAAAGCTTAATGGTCGCTTTGCTACTAAAAAAGAGAAGGGAGCATTTAAGAGAGATTGGACACTGAATAATACATCATATCTGGTTTACAAAAACGAGATAAAATCTCAGGTTCAAAGGGGTATCTCAAAAGTCCAAGAAGATTTGGATTTTGATTTCAACAAGCTCGAATTACATAAAGGCATAATAGATCCTACTTGTGATATTTGTCTTTCAAGTAGAGTCTCGAAAGAAGATTGTTTAGTTTTAGTGTCAAGTATGTTTCCTGATGGAGGCAATGATGCTATTGATTTTTCAGGCTTACTTAGCAATGATTCAGATTATTCTTCTTTTTATGAGGAAAGTAAGGACGATATAAAATCAATTTTTAATAACTATGAACTTAAGATTCCTGTTTTCTTACCAGCTAAAACTTTAGTTTCTGATAGTGGCAAACAAATAAATCTTTATGGAAAAGCATTAGGTGATGATGAAATTTATAAATTTTGGGAAAATCTTGTTTTAGGACTTATTAAAGAAAAGAATGCTGATTGTTTTTTAGGAGTAACTTATAATGAGAATCTTAGTAATGGAACTGCTGGTAGATGTTTGTACTTCGATGTTGCAGCAGAGAAGAATAGTTTCGAAGGGCATGATGCTATTGCTTTCGTTGCTAATGATTTGACATTTCAAAGAACTTTGTTACCGCCAGAAGGGAAATATTGGTGTATGGATAAACCAATAGAATTGCCTTATAATTTTGAAGGCGAACATAAAGTTTCCTTTCTTCCAAGAGAAAGCGATAACCTCACAACTGAAATGTTTGATAAGTTACGTGAAGCCGGCAATTATGTCTTCTATCACAATGAAAAATAATTTGACGAGCCCACATATAGGTAAAAGCCCCTACCCAATAGATTTGGATAGGGGCATTAGGATTATTTCTCTCCCTTACAATCACTTCTATTACTTCTAACATGAGCTGTGACATGGATCTTTTTCCCATTCTGTACTCTGTCATATTCAGGGATTCGATTGTATTTTCGTCCTTGAGAGTCTTTAGCCATAACATTGTTACTCGGCCTTTTCCGAGGGTCTTAGATATTAATTACTGTGTGGTGTCTTACCGATTCCACTACGGTCATAAATGAACTCATTTACTCTCCACTTGGGACATGAACCAATTCGGTATCAACCCAGAAGGGCTCTGCTAGCTGATTACAAGCTCTACAGAGGGGAGTGATGTATACTTCATTGCCTCCGAAAACCTTTTGTACATGTGCCCCTACAAGTTCATCGTGATTTTTTTCATGGCACTTACCACAGTGACTTGCGCGATGCCCCACTTTATTTTCCCAATACTCGAGCCATGAAGACTCACCTGTTGATGGTTTAGACCATCTACTGCTGCCTACAACATTTTTTACTAATGTCATATCCTAATTTTTTTAAGTTTAACTTTCCGTGTTGGTCGACATCTTATCGACATCGTTAACAACGGCTACCTAGAATTAGCAATAAATATGCCAAATATAAAAATAGAAAAATATAAATATGCTTGCCAATAGATTGGATTAGATAAAAATTATCTAATATGTAATATAGATGTAAATTAAAATAAGCTTCTGTCATGATGACAGTTCATTAGCGACAATGATGTCATGCTTCACTATGACATAATGGCATATTTTAAGCGAATTCGCAAAATAGATACTAAATTATTAAGGCTTCTATTAGCTAATTTGGAATATTATTGTAACTTTGCATTTGGAAACAGCACTGTAATATGATACATGAATTAAAAATAATCAACTTCCGCTCTTTCAAAGATGAGGTAACGTTTAGCTTTGAGGCGAGTAAAGATAGTGGTTTGGAAGATAATTACGTCATTTCCATGAAAGACGGGACAAGACTATTGAGGTTTGCTACAATTTTCGGTGCTAACGCAAGTGGTAAGTCTAATCTTCTTGAGGCATTTGAGTTTTTAAGACATTTCTGGAAGCACAAACCAAAGGATGCCGATGAGCCTACTTCTGTTGAACCTTTCTTTCTTGATTCAGAATCAGTGCATAAGCCCTCAAAGTTCCAGCTTAAGTTTTATGTTGGCGAAACGCGATATACCTACAAGCTAATCATTGACTCTTCTGCAGTGCATGAAGAGCAGTTAAACGTATATACTAGTTCACAACCATCTACATTGTTTAGTCGGAAACTAGATGAAAATGAGAAATCTGTTGTTAAGTTTAACTCTTCGCTAAGATTGAGCGAACTTACCGAACAAGAAATTGCACTCCGTTGTCTAAAGAATATGTCTCTGTTTGCCGTTATCAATACAGTAAATTCTTCGTTTGGGAGTTTGGAGGAGGCACGTAATGAACTTCGAAATCGGATTATGCCCACAATAGGACCATCAACCCATATGCTTAGCTTTGCAGAGAGGAAAATGGTCGATGATCAAGAGCTTAAAGACTATCTTCTTGGATTCCTCAAGAAAGCTGACTTCAATATTTATAATGTAAATATTGAGAAAACGAAGGAGGAAATCCCTGAGCAGTTTAGGAAGATGATTTTGTCTAATAGTGATGTTCCTGAGGATGCAAAGAAAAGTTTGCAAGCACAGAATTTCATAGAAACTCTAAATACTCAGTTTGAGCACAAGGTCCACAATGCTCGCGGTACTGAATTATATAAACTCTCAGAAGAACAGCAAAGTCGAGGTACCCAGAGAATTTTGGGAATAGAAGCAGCCATAAGAGAGTCTGTAAAGAATCAGTCGTTCTTAGCGATTGACGAGATAGAGGCTTCTCTCAACCCATTGCTGTTAGATTTTGTGATTCAAAGCTATCTATCTGAGAAGTCTTCGAGCCAGTTACTTGTAACATCTCACTATGATGCATTCCTTAATCGTGTGGATAAATATATTCGCAAAGATTCGGTTTGGTTTACAGAAAAAAAAGAAGATGGTTCTACAAGAATGTATTCATTAAAAAATGTGCGTGGTGTTAATAAGATGCGTAATCTACAAAAGCGATATGAAGAGGGAGTATTGGTAAATGCATATCCTCACATTTTAGAATAAATTACAGAAAAATCAACAACATTATGAGTAACAATAGAATTCCGCGTCCTACTGACGCAAGTATTATTTTGACGTACCGCTGCCCGATGCGGTGCGTGATGTGCAACATTTGGAAGAACCCCACCAATAAGAAAGAGGAGTTGAAGGCCGAAGACCTTAAGTGTCTTCCTCAGTTGAAGTTCATTAACCTCACTGGTGGTGAGCCTTTCATCCGTGAAGACCTTCCTGAGATCGTTGAAGAGTGCTACAAGCATACCAACCGTATCGTCATCTCCACATCTGGTTGGTTCGAAGAGCGCGTGGTCGCCCTTGCCAAGAAGTTCCCAAACATAGGTATTCGTATCTCTATTGAGGGACTGAGCCAGAAGAACGATGAGCTTCGTGGACATGCCGGAGGCTTCGACAAGGGTTTGCGTACGCTGCTGACGTTGAAGCACATGGGCCTGAAGGACATCGGCTTTGGCTGTACGGTGAGCAACAACAATTCTAAGGATATGCTATCACTTTATCAGTTGTCCTTGGCAATGGGTATGGAGTTTGCTACGGCTGCTTTCCATAACTCGTTCTACTTCCATAAGTACGACAACCAGATTACCAACAAGGATGAAGTGTGCAACAACTTCAAGCAACTCATCGAGTGGCAGTTGAAGGAGAAGCATCCGAAGAGTTGGTTCCGTGCATGGTTCAACATGGGACTCATCAACTATATAGAGGGTGGCAAGCGCATGCTGCCTTGCGAGGCTGGTTCTGCCAACTTCTTCATTGACCCATGGGGCGAGGTGCTGCCTTGCAATGGTATGGAGACGAAGTATTTCGAAGGTTCCATGGGTAATATCCATGAGAAACCGTTCATGGAGATCTGGGAGAGTGAGCAGGCACAGAAAGTACGTGAGGCCGTGCGCAGTTGCCCGAAGAACTGCTGGATGGTTGGTACCGCTAGTCCAGTGATGCACAAATATGTGAAGTACCCGGCCAAGTGGGCATTAAAGAACAAGTGGCGTTCAATGTGCGGCAAAGAGGCTTGCCTCGACTTCTCACAGTGCCCAGTAGGTCAAGACCCACGTCAAGGCGACCTTAGAGTACTGCACCCGGATGCAGAGGAAGTGCAGCCTGCAGGAGAAGGCAAGGCAAAACTTTAACCACGTAATTTTTAATAGCCACGGACGACACAGACGGCACAGACTTTCTTCCTTTATATTGAAAGGAAACATTTATGGTAAGTATTAGAGCTTAAGTCCGTGAATTCTGTGTCGTCCGTGGCCAAAAAGACTAACCCATGTTTCTATATAAAGAGGAGTCTGACAAGATATTAGGGGCTTTCTTTGAGGTTAATAGGCTTTTGCCTACGGGAATGCTTGAAGCCGTTTACGAGAAGGCTCTAGTTTATGAGCTACGTCAGCGAGACCTTATACCCGATGAGCAAAGGCATCTTGTAGTAAAATACAAAAGTATGGACATAGGTGAGTACATTCCTGATGTAATTGTAAACGACAAGATAATCTTGGAATTGAAGTCAGCTAGATGTATAGCTCCAGAACATAAGGCACAACTTCTGAATTATCTTGCAATAACAGGTTATCGTGTCGGCTACATCCTAAACTTTAGTGGTGACAGGGATTATTGCCGAATGATTCGATAACACAATATATTTAAGCCAGAGACGCCACGGACGACACAGGCTTTGTTATAAGTCCGTGAATTCCGTATCTGCCGTGGCAAATTTAACATTGGCTACCGACTCTATGGTCTGTGATTTCTGTGTAGTTTGTGGCAAAATATAATAATGGCTACTGACTAGACATAAGTCCGTGAAGTCAGTGTAATCCGTGGCTAAAGAAAAGAAACTTATGACGAAAATTGTGGTAACAGGCACGCGAGGGATACCGAACGTGATGGGTGGTGTGGAGACGCATTGCGAGGAACTCTTTCCACGTATTGCTAAGATGGGGTTTGACGTGACCGTCATACGTCGATCTACCTATGTTCATGACGGACTGACAGAATGGAACGGGGTGAAGCTCGTGGATGTTGACACGCCTAAGAAGAAAGCATTCGAAGCTATCATCCATACGTGGCGTGCCATCTGGAAAGCGAAAAGCCTGCATGCTGACATCGTGCATATCCAGGCTATCGGCCCGGCCATGCTAACTCCACTTGCCAGGCTGCTCGGCATGAAAGTAGTCTTTACTCATCATGGCCCTGACTACGATCGTGACAAATGGGGCTTCGCCGCCAAGACGATGCTGAAGTTCGGCGAACGGATGGGCTGCATGTTTGCCAACGACGTAGTAGTCATCTCTGATGTCATCCGTAATATCGTGAAGAACAAGTACGGTAGGACGAAAGGGGTACACCTTATTTATAATGGTGTACAGGAGCCAGAGATCTGCGACTACCCGGAGTATTTCGACGAGCTCGGCATTGAGAAAGGTAAGTACATTCTTGGCATGTGCCGCTTTGTGCCAGAGAAGCATCTCCACGACTTGGTCCATGCTTTCGTGAAATGGCAGGAGAACCATCCTGAGCGGAAAGACATCAAGCTGGTTCTTGCCGGTGACACCGACTTCGAGGACGATTATTCCCGTAGTCTGAAGAAACTGGCAAAGGACAATGGTGTCGTGCTGACAGGTTTCATCAAAGGAAGGAAACTGCATTCGCTGCTCACCAACTGCCTGTGCTATTGTCTGCCCTCTTCTCACGAAGGCCTTCCCATTGCTTTGTTGGAAGCCATGAGCTATCATGTACCAGTCATCGTCAGTGACATCCCGGCCAACCTGGAAGTAGGACTGCCGGAAAAGGACTATTTCCCCATGGGGAATGTAGAGGCTCTCGCAGACAAGTTGGACGCTGTTATCTCGCAGCCTGTTCATCATGTGGAATACGACATGAGCAAATACGATTGGGACAAGATTGCAGGGCAGTTCGCGGAAATATACAAATCTTTGATGGCAAGATAATGATTCGATGACATGTCCCCCATTCTTTTGACAAATACTTCAAATTGTAATTAATGACCAGCATTACCACCCTATTTTTTCAACTTCTTCAAATATCTTTAGGCTCACGAGAAAAGCTTGACATTGCACCAACTCCAACTGATTGGTTGCAGATTTTTGCGATGGCCAAGAAACAGAGTCTGATGGGTGTTTGCTTTTCTGGCATTGAAAGACTGGCTAAGGAGCAATCCCCAGGCGAAGACCTGATTATGGAGTGGATGGGAGAAACTGTTAAAGTGCAGAGAAGAAACCAAAAGCTCAACGAGGCTTGTCAGGAACTTAGTACATATTTCGACAATAAAGGCTTTGCTACTTGCATTCTAAAAGGTCAGAGTAACAGAATATATTACCCCACTCACCTTGCCTCCCGACGTACTCCTGGTGATGTGGATATATGGTTGTTTCCAAAGGGTAGCCAACAGAATTCAGTTAAACAAACAATGGAACTTCTGGGCAATGAGAGTAGTATAGTCTCGCTGGCCTATCTTCATGCTGAATTGAAGCCTTTGAATACTGTTGCTATAGAAGCTCACTTTCGTCCTACCTTTCTTAATGAACCTATTCACAACCGTCGCTTGCAGAAGTGGTTTGCAGAGAGCAAGGCAGACTGCATCATGGAGATTGAGATAGCAGATGGTATAACGATACCGATGCTGAAACCGGTCTATAATATCATTTTCCAATTGGTGCATATATACCGTCATCTGCTTGACGAGGGTATAGGGTTAAGACAGTTGTTAGATTATTATTTCCTCCTTCGTGGGACAGTACAGTCTTTGACGGAAGAACAGAAGAAGACTATTGCAGATAAATTATCAGCTTTCGGTCTAAGCAGGATTGCAGGAGCTGTCATGTATGTTTTACGTCAAGTGTTCATGATTGAGGAGAAGTATATGATAGTACCCGTCAATGAGAGATATGGGCGACAACTCCTTGATGAGATTATGATAGCTGGCAATTTTGGTCACTATGACCCACGATTGAAAGATATTGGACTAGCAAGCCATGACACCAGTTATCAGATTCGACATGCCATTCGCCGCTTTACTCGTAACACCCGCTTCTTTATGGCCTACCCATCGGAGGTAATTTTCGAGCCCTTCGCCAGAGTTATTCATTTCTGGTGGAGAAAATTTAAGTTATGGAGATATTAAAGATGCCTAATAATCGCATCGCTGCTGTAGACAACCTCTCCAATCTCTTGCATGAAAACAAGATAGATTTCTTTGTACTCAATGGACTATCTTTAACAAGATTGGATTTTGGGTCAACATGGAGTAATGATGACGGTATAAACTTCTATGTATTCAGTAAAGATCGCGAAAAGGCATTGACCTTACTTAAGGAAAATTTACAGACCTCAGAAGATGATTCCAGTGGGTATGGCCAATATACGATTGGAAGCATCCCTTGCAAATTGTTCTATCAAACTGCATTTTGGGATAGTAAGAGCAAACAACGCTATTGGGACAACTTGATTGACAGCTATTTCGGAGACATACTTGATCATGTGTGGATAAATGATGTTGAGATACCAATTTTACCACCCACACTCTATGCTATCAATCTGTTTGCCCATATCTATAATCTTTACAAGAGCCGTAGTCTAACTATAGAACATTTCTTGCAGTGGAAGAAGTTCTTTGAGGAAAAGCATGACGAGATAGTAGAACAAGAATTGATTGCAAAACTCGATAAACTTGGCATGCTTCGAGAATTCAAAGCGTTTGGGGCTGTCCTTGTTAAGGCTCTTGATATGGATGAAAGAAGCTTCCCTTGTACTATCACGGATTCAGACCAATCTTCTATGGTCGAGATTATGGAAAGAGTGATAAATAATTAGTCAGATAGAGATAATTATTCAATCTTTAAGATTTTATTGACTAATGGAATACGAGGATATATGGCAAAAAGTCAAGAGAATGAGCCAGCGGGAGCGAAAGTTGCTTGCGTTTGAGATGACTACAATGGGCTTCGATGTAGGATATATACATCCTCATTATTACTTCGATGCAAAAAACGTTCATTCTATTCTTTTCTATCCTCAACACAGTCAACATGAAGTGAATGATGAAAAGAATGAGTATTATTATGCCTTGAAGGATATCATCGGGCATGATGAAAAAATACATCTACGTGTCAGAAGGTATTCTTGGTTACCTCGCTTCGTCAACGAGATTCACGAAACTAAGCTTGTAAAATCGTATATATGCTCTCGGCTTAATAGCAGTTTCGAGAATGCCCATTACAGTATTTTACCAGGTAAAGCCCTTTCTGGAGAAAGGCAACGTCTGTTATCTATAAAGCTAACAGATGGTATGGAAATAGCGTATAAGATGACGGAATTCACCCATAAGAATGGCTATGAGCTTCTGACATTTTCAAGAACTGACTATTGATGATAGATCCACTTAAGAAATCGACAGGATCCAGATGGCGTAATTCATGGCATAGGTATGCAGAGTTCTTGAGAGAGAACGGCCGTAGACCAGTACATGAACGTTATAAGGAAAGAAGTCTATATGTTTGGTACAGTAATAGCAGGTCTAAATTAGATAACGGACTACTGTACAAGGAACTTGTGCCTTCTTTCTTAAAACTCACCGAAGAAGGCGATACTTATCGGTTTTATGTTGTCAATCGAGAGAGAAATATACAAATGTTGGCTTTCTTAGGAAGTGAAAACAATATTTCCGGAAGCGAAGTCAATGATGACAGAAAGGTGAGCTTCTTTGACGCCTGTAAGATGTATGTTGACTTCTGTAACCGGTTGGAGCGTCCTCCGTTG